>OIWM01000468.1_pt1 | contig 49357 bp, 29 predicted proteins | sample 1587451 | NCBI WGS metagenome assembly OIWM01 (sample SAMEA3888907, study PRJEB22519) | human gut metagenome | biome: human gut; feature: human-associated habitat; material: faeces | place: Denmark | collected 2011 | reverse complement strand
ATCCTTTTACCATCACTTCAGGAATATTGTGCATCATGGTTTCCATGGTGAGCGAGTCTTTTGTGGCGTTGTCTTGTGCGTTGGCAGTTATGGCAGCCGCAATGAGAAGACCAGTAAGTAATAATCTGTTCATTTTAATTCGCTTTATGTTGTATTTCTTTGTAAAAGTAACTAAAATCTAAAAAAAAACGAACAAATGTCAGAAAAATTTCGCGAAATGTACATTTTGTTGTTGTGAACAATGATATTCTTCTTTTATGTATTCTGTAATTCTCATATATGAAATTTGCTATTGCGACAAAAAAACATTAATTTTGTCGCAAAATCTGCGACGTTATTCTATGTATAATGTCGCATTTAACAAAAAAATGCTCTATGTATATACACGAAAGAGATAATTGGACGGCATTCAGATGGACCGCATCGGGACTTACTGCATTATTGGAAGAAGTGAACCGAAAGCAAGGATTGTTGTATGGCAGACTTGCTTCGCTCGGCTTTGACAGTAAATTAAAGGCAATGGCAGAGAATCTGACGTATGACATTGTATACTCGTCGGAGATAGAAGGAATACGACTGAATGTAGATGAGGTTCGTTCATCCATAGCACGAAAACTTGGCATTGAGAATGTCAAGTATACTGCACCGTCGCATTACGTTGACTCTGTCGTATCGGTTATGCTCGATGCTGTAAACAATTATGACCAGCCATTGACCAAAGAGAAACTTTGTGCATGGCAAGCGTCATTCTTTCCGACCGGTTTCAGTGAGGGTTCACAAATAGAAGTAGGTAGGTATCGTACAAACGAGGAACATATTGTTTCGGGTATGTTTGGCAGAGAGAGGGTGCACTATATAGCTCCGTCACCAGAACGTTTGGAGAAAGAAATGGCGGCATTTATTGAATGGTTCAACAAGAATGAGAACATAAGTTCTGTAATACGTTCTGCAATAGCCCATTTCTGGTTTGTCAGCATTCATCCTTTTGAGGATGGTAACGGACGACTTGCACGAATTATTTCTGACATGTTATTGGCTCGTGCTGACAGAAGTGAGTTCCGTTTCTATAATATTTCTTCACAGATAAACAAGGACAAAAATCACTACTACGATATATTGGAGAAAATCCAACATGGTGATGGCGATATAACAGAATGGATTTCATGGTATGCCAATACTCTGTCCACTGCACTCGATGAAGCAGAAACCATAGTTACTACGATTCTGAACAAAAGTTTCTTCTGGCAGAAGGCGTCGTCTGTTGCATTTAGTCAAAGACAAACTGATATTCTCAATCTCTTTCTTGACGGTTATGAAGCTAAAATAACTTCGAAACTATGGGCATCATTGGCGAAATGTTCAAAGGATACTGCAATACGCGATATTCAAGACCTTATTGAAAAAGGCATCTTACGCGAGGATATACCAGGAGCCAAGCGTCCGAGCTATTCCATCGTATACGACCCTGACGATATAACAGTATTCTTCTCTGACATTAACATAACAGAAAACAATAATGCTATATATCTGACAGCATTGTATAAGGGCAAACAACAGGTACGTGAACGGATTTTGCCATTAGATGCAGAGCGCTTCAAGAAGGGTGATTTGCCATTGGAAAATCTGCTTGCCAAGTATTGCTCATATATAAAAATGAGTTAATGATAAAAACTTTACAGATTCTTTCAAACAACAAGGCGTACAACCTGAATCCGTGCGGTTTCGGTTGTACGCCTTGTCGTTATTTATTCTTTGTCTGATGGTTCAGACATTATAAGTTCTTTATTTCAGCACTACTTTTCTTGTTACGGTCATTCCCGTATTTGCGTCGTACGTGCTGCGCATATATACTCCAGACACTGATGGCTTGCCGTTAAGCAACATACCGTTGAGGTCGTACCAGCGTGTGTTGGTGTCGTCATCGGCTGTGATGCCGTCAATGAACGTGGTCTTTCCGAATGTCACCTCAAACGGCAACTTGTAAGAGCCGCATATAGCGTCTTCTGCAAAGTCGAGTGTTACGTCCGAAAGCCATGTCTGTCCGTCCTTGGCAAGCATGAATCTCAGTGTGCACTTGCCATCGCCAGGTACGGTGAAGTAAGCATAGCCATCGGCATCGGTAAACTCTGCCGTGCGACACTCGTCGCCTGCGAATACTCCAACCTCTGCATCTTGCTGCACTGCGCCGTCAAAGGTCACGCGAGCTGTTATGGTCATATTGCTCGGATACTTGTGGTGGTCGATGGGTGAGAAGCTGTACTGCTTACATTGGGCTGCTGCCTTCTTCTGAACATAGGCTGGCAACGATGAAGGATAGTTGAATGTCCTTACGTTTGCGCTTGCGCTCTGCAGCATATATCCCTGTCCGGGAGTGAGAGCCTTCAGCGAGCCTGTCCATTCGTAGCCGTCGAACAAGGCAAATCCATACTGTCCCTTTATCATGTCGCCGTCCTGCGGATCCATTCCTGCAAGAGCGTCGGCTACGGAAGCAGTCTGCGTATTGTTGTAGGCTATCCAGTTCCAACCAGGCACTACAGTGATGGTGCGGTCTTCCTTCGAACCAAATCTGCCAATGAGCTTGAGCACCTTGGTGCTTGACATTCTCGCCTTGTACATCGAACGGTTGTCTACGTCGAATGTCTTGCCATACCATGTGCCCTTGTCGCAGTTGGCAAACTCGTCCTTGGTCTTCACCGTCTCCACACCGTCGGCAACACTGGCAAATACACTGCTGACGTTCATGTCGTCGGCATTAACGTAGAACGAAGTCCAGTTCCAACCAGTGCTGAGAAGCGTTGTCTGCTCTATCTTGTCGGCAGTTTCGATGAGAAGCGGAGCTGCGTACTTGCCTATGAGTACGTTGGCGCTGAACGTCACGTCTTGCGATGTTGTAGTGACGGGATACATGATGCCGGTGCTTGCGTCGTACGCCTTGAAGGTGAGCACCTTGCCTGCGTCGTCGTCATTGCCATATACATCGAGCAGCAGGAAACTGTTGTCGTAACGTTCATTGTATGCAGGATGGGCTATGCCGCGGCATTCGCCGTCAACGAATACACCTACGATATCGTCGGCATCATAGCTCGGCTTGCCGAGGATGGAGAGTGTTCCGATTATGCTCATCGTACTCTCATACTTGCCCTTGTCTACAGTCCAGTCAGGCTTGTCGCCTTCCATCGTGAGTGAGAGTGTGAGCGGTGTGGCTATGCCGTCGTTGCCGGTAAGATATACGGTCTCATCATACTTGCCCACAGGTGTAGCCTCTGTCACTTCGAAGCTTATTGTCTCCGTGGCGAGCGGATCGACGGTGCCATACTCAGTGTCTGCCTTGAGCCATGAAGGCATGCCGCTAATGGTCCACATCTGCTGCTTGCCGCTCTTGTTGGTGAAGCTTGCCTCGAAGGTGTGGCTCTCGCCTGCCTTCTTTGTCATCTTAATAGAGTTCTCGCTCCATGCCAGCTCATTGTTGTTGATGTATGCACTCCAGCATACGGGCAGCGAGAGGTTGCCGTTGACGTCGCGCAGGTCGCGGACGGTGAAGTTGAGCGTACATGCTGCAATAGTGGCAGGAGTCTCGTTGAGGGTGATGACAATCTTGTTGTCGCTTGCCGTGAACGAATAGTCGACGTTAGTCTCAGTCTTCTTCTCTCTCAAGGCAGGAGCCTCGTCGGTGAAGGTGAGCGCGTTGGCATATACCGCCTTATGGTCTGTGCGAAGCATGTCGTCGTCGGTGCCCACGGTCACCACCTGATTGTAGGCATCGAGCGTATTCTGCTCAAACGGATAGTATGCCACGAGTCCTTGCTCGGTGCCGTTCAGTCGCATCTTGCGGCGCGACTTCAGAATGTCGGCACTAAGAGTAGCGTTCCATAGGCGTATCTCGTCGATGCCAGCCACGAGCTGTCGGTCGTACTTATACGCTCCGTCCTCTGTAAGTGTTCGGCGTGCGCCAACAATCATTCGGTCGCTTGCCGTTGTTCCGATGCCAGTCACGCTTGTTGCCATGGTGCGCTCACCGTCCACATACACGGCAGCATTGCCGTTGCGCAGGATATTGAGTGCCACGTGGTGCCAAGCCTTGTCTTGCAGCGAACTTGTGCCGGCAGAGAAGGTATTGTCGCCCGAAGTGAGTTGCAACACACCATCGGTGTTCATCCACAGTTCCACCTCGCCAGCCTGCAGCAGCTGGGTTTCACCCTTCTGCTTGTCGGCGCGCATCCACAGTTCGATGGCGCAGTTGTCGGCAGCGAGTGGCGATACGTCGGCGGTAGGAATGTCGAGGTGCGATGTTCCGTCGAGTGTGATTGCCTTGTTCTCGTTGTTGAGATACCAGTTTTCGCCAGGCATGCGCAGGTGTCGGTTGCGGGCATAGTCGGTGATGACGGTGCCTTCGCCCTCATCCATCTTCCAGTAGCCAATCAAGTGGCGCGTTGCCGGGTTCTTAGTCTTGTTCTTCTCCATCAGTGCCGCTGTCATGTCGTGAGCCTCGTCCCACAGTGTGAGTTCGTGAATTGCTCCAGTCATGTGCTGTCCGATGGCGAGTGGTCCGTTGCCTTCGTAGGCAGCCACAGTCTCATCAGTGAAGAGATCGGTGGTGGTGGCGTCTTCTGCCACGGCTGCCTTCAGGGTATTGCCCTTATCGGTAACGGCATAGTTCATTGTGAGGTATGCCCACTTGTCGGTAGGCATCTCTGCCTTCGACGTATAGACGTTGCTGCCGATCTTCACCTGGAGGTGGCGGTAGTCGTCCACGCCTACTACGAGCTTCTGCTGTCCCTTACCGTGTGAGAGCAATGTGCCTGCGCCCTTGAGTTTGACCCAAGCGTCGATGGCAAAGCTCTTGCCTGCCAGATTGATGTCGGCCTCGGTAGAGGCTGTATTGGCTGTGCCGGTCATGCCGAGAGCGGTGGCGTGCGACACCTCAGCGCCGTTGAGCACACCGGTGACGATGAAGTTGGCGGTCTTCGTGAGTTCGCCCTTGAGGAAGTTCTCGTTAAACTCGATGCTCACGTCGTCGCCTGGCGATAGGATGCCGTTGGTAGGCGTAGGCATACCGAGCGGTTGCGGACGCTGCATGTCCTTTACGAGGGCTATCTCCTCACTGGTGTTGTACACCTCCTCATTGCCGTACGTGCTGACGGAGAGAATGCGGAAGGTGTAGTCGCCGTCGCTGAAGTTGTGCATAGGCAACTTGTACGACACGGTGGCTGTGCTGGGCAGCAGCTCGTTGTTCTGGGTCTTGTCGGCCTCGTTGATTACGTATTCGCGAACCAGTGTCCAGTCGGTGTCGCCCTGCTTGCGATACTGTATGCGGAACGCCTTGAGGTTGTGGTAGTCGCGGTCGAACTGGTTGAACGAGATGTTCAGGTCGTCGCCAGTCTGCGAGTTGAGCGTAGTGCAGTCGAGCTTCATCGTCACTGCCGATGATGAAGGCACGAACTGTGCCGATACGTATACGGTGTCGGCTATCTGGTCCCATGTGCTTGTCGGGTCGTACTGCGACTGTGAGGCGAGCACGATGCCGATGTTCTTGTAGTCGAGCACGCTGGTGTTGGTCTGCCAGAGCTGCATGGCCTTGGTGACGGTCTGACCAGCCGGAATCTTGATGATGCGGTTGTCGGTGAGCGGCATGCCGTCGATGGTTATCTTGGCACCGTCGGGATTGCTCTCGTCAATCATCAGGAGCTTGTAGTAAACGTCCTCGTCAATCTCTGAGGCGTTGGTGAGACGCAGCGTGTAGTTGGCGGCGCTGCCCGTAGGCACATTGCTTACCTTAGGCACATCCACCGTGATCTGCGGCACCTCGATCTGCATGGTGGCTTCCATGATGGTGGTGCCCGTACGATAATACTTGGTCTTTACCTCGCCTTCGTACGGACCTGAGGTCTGTCCGCCGCGTGTGCGGAAGATGGGAGAATAAGCACCATACTTATATACGTCCACTGTCAGAGCGTCGTCGTCGCCTTCCTCAGCAAGGGTGTAGCTGAATGACGACAGCTTGGTGGTGCCGCTCTCCCATGTGTTATGCGTTCCACCTCCTGTGCGTGTGGAAATATGCGTTTCGACACCCAACTCGTTAAAGGCGGCAATCCATGTCTTGTCGAGAATGACGTTGGCTGTCAACGTCCAGTCAGTCGTACTTCCATGACTTTCTTCAACCTGTGTGCTCATGTTGACGCTGCTGCCCGAGTCGAACGAGAAGTTCTGGTCGATATGCTTCTCACGATTCTCATAGGCAAGCACCTTCTCCTTCTCGTTGGCGGCGAGCGTATTCTCCCAAATCTGGATTTGTGAGTTGCACCATTCCACTGAGTCGCTATAGCATTGGTTGTTATTGCTGGGCGCAATCATGGTGTACGACGGTCCACTGATGGATACATGCTTGGTGGCTTTCGAACCCCATGCCTTCTTGTCGTGGTTGGAACTTCCGAAGCGTGGGTCGTCGGCGGCAAGCGTAGTGAGGTAGACGGTATGTCCCGTGGTGTTGCTGAATCCCTGGGTGCTGGCAACGGTCTGTAGCAGACTGTTGCGCATGGCGCGCAGGTTGGGCAACAATACGTTCTCCACATAGTTTTCAGTGTAGTTGAACATGGTCTTGAAGTTGAGTCCCGTGGTCACAACGTCTTTCAGTTCCAATGCTGCCTTGTCGCTCGTTCCTTGTCGGCGGAAGTTGACATCGCGTGCCAATCCATAGATGAGATTGGTTGCTGAACCGATAAACACGTCGCCATTGGCACCCACATATTCGGAAGCCGACGAGGTGGATATGGTACGTGTGGTAGTTACGGAACGGCTCCAGGTAGAGGCACTCTCTCCTTGGGTAGTAACGTTCAAGCCGGCTGAGGCATCGTAAGTGTTTTTAATTTCATCTATCTTGCCTATGCCTATGCCTCCGGTGAGCGTTGTGATGTCGAATCCGAACTTGCCTGTGGCTATCACCTCATTCTCAGTGCTCCATACGCCACCATAGCTCGTTGATTTCGAAGTGACGGTTCCGCTGGTCCATTCGGCGCTTGAGCCGGTTCCGGGAGGGTCGCGCAGAATCATCTCCACAACGTCGGGACCGCTCGTCACGAAGTTGTTGCCCGTGGGCAGCGAACCGAGAATGATGCCGTTCATGCCACTGCCGTCCCAGTTGTAGGTACGGTCATCGATGTCATAGCTGATGGAGAGGGTGCGTGTGTATGGCGCGGTGATGTTGGGCAGACCTGCCTTCCATGTGTAAACGGCGCAACCGAGACTGTCGAGTTGCAATTGATTGCTCTCCAGTTCCACCAACGAACCTGCAGGTTTGCCAGCCGTGTTGTTCTCAAGATATACAGATTGCGAGGCTGAGAGGGCGTTGTTGATGGTCACCACATTATTGCTGAGCGGCACGCGCGATGCCACGGGCTGGTTCTTCACGTCGTGGTTGACATACTCCTCGAAGCCTTTAAGGTCGAAGGTGTAGTTCTCTTCGCTTTCGAAGATGGCACCACCATAGTTGTAGGTCACCTTGCCGTTGGTGTCGATGGTGTAGATGTCGTCGATGGCGAGCTTGCCGTTGGCATCCTCAATCTCATATTTCGACAGTCCGAAGGCTCCGTCGTCGTGGCCACGCTGGGTGACGGTGAACGAGGGTGCGCTATGATAGGTCTGACGAAGTTTGCAGTTGTAGGCATACTCATGACGCGCTCCATTCTCTGTGACCAAGGTGTCGGTCAACTGCATGAGCGGATTGGTGGCGTCGACGGTGGTTGCATCGCCAACGCTCAGGCCAGTTGCCACGACCTTTATGCTCTCCACATTATACATAAGCGGGGGAACCATGGCAGAGAACTCACCCGTGAGCGAGTCGGTGCGTATGAAAATCTTCTTGGCGGCATCGCCCGCGCCGCGCCATGAATGGCTGGCAATGGTGCTGGTGGCTGACTCTACGGTAGCCTTGGCGGTGTTGGTTTCGTAGCTATACGACGTGCCGTTCACCTTCTTCACCACGTTGAGACGATAGCGGTCGTTGGTGGGGCTGAGAACGAGTTCGGTGATGCCGATGTTGTTATGGCTTGCTCCGAATCCGACAGGCTTCTCGCCCTCAATGCTTCCACCTACCACACGGCCCGTGAAGTTGACGAGCGTCTGGTCGATGAACTCCATATTCTTTATCTCGCGGTCGAACGTAATCTTCACGCCGGCTCCGTTCGGGTCGGCTGGGTAGCGTCCGGCTGATGCAAACACATGACCGTCCTTCTTCACCTGGATGAAGTGGTCGCCGATGGGCACGCTGATGGTGAATGTGCCGTCCTCAGCCGACTGTATGAGTTCGCCGTCGCGACTGCATATCGTGCCATCTACATAGAACGTGCATCCCTCCACGGGATAATCGGTGCCTTCGTAGAAGACGGTGCCCGATACGGGGAACGACGATACGTCGGTGAAGTCTACTCCGCTATGCACGAGCGACGAGGCGCTGACGTAGCGTGTGGAATAGGTGGGCGAGAATTCGTGTACGCCCAAGGCGGGGATGACCATATAGTTGGTGCCTTCGCCCGTGAACGGTACGCCACGTATTACGAAGTTGCCTTGTGTGTCGGTCAGGGCAAAGAGGCCGAGCTGTTGCGATGTGGGGATGATGCTGCCCGTGGGCAATGTGCCGGCACCGAGGCGTGCGTGGTTGCCGTTTGCCACGCCACTCGTCTTCGAGTAGTCGTAGGCGGTGGTCTGTCCGCTGAAGCCTTCGTCGACGGGCCAGTAGGCCACGAGGGCGTCTTCCGTCCCGCAGAGGGTGTGGTTGTAGTTGGCGAGAATCTCCTCACGGCTCAATGCCTTGTCGCTGAACACGCGCATCTCGTCGATGTAGCCCGTGAAGGCACGGTCGGCCGACGACTGGTAGCTGCCGCCGAGACACAATCCGGTGTCGTCGGCATCGGCAAACAACACCTTGGCGTTGAGCTTGTCGGCGAGTGGCACGACGGTAACAGAATCGTCAGCGTTGACGGCGGTAACGGTGGCTGCGCCCGCTGCATCAACGGCGAGGGTGAGCGATGTGAAGGCGTTAGGCTTCAGATAGATGCCCGTAGATGCCGAAGCGGATGCGCCCTTGAGGGTGAGCGGATAGCCCTTGCCATCGGTATCTGCCGCACCGAGCGTCAGTTGCAACTTGCCGCCGAGGTCGAGAATGGTTGGTGTGGTGCCCGTCTGCGAATCGTCGGGGCGAATCATCATCTGCAGGGTGTAGGGCTTTGAGGCGAAATACTTGTTGAGCGTCTCGCTGTCCTTGCTAAGGAACACGCCATCGCCGGCTCCCGACACGCGGAGGGCATAGAACTGTCCGCCCTGCTGCTGTGTGCCGTCGCCACGTACCAATGCCACGCGGGTGCCTGCCACGGCTGTTCCGGTGCCGTAGGTGATGCGGCCCGACACGATGCCGGTGGCGCGACTGAATCCGTCGTCGCTCTTCTCAAGGCGTGTGTCGCTGCCGTCGCACGTGGTGATGCTCACCACCTTGTAGTCGTAATATTGTCCGGGCAGCGCCGTCTGGTCCTCATAGTAATAGGATGAGGCTGTGCCGCTGGTCTTGTAGATGGTGCCCCATGTGTCGGTGCCCTTCACGCGGCGTGCCACCTCGTAGCGTGTCACGTCGGCTCCCACCTGGTCGGCTTCCCATGCCACTTTCACCAGTCCGTTGTAGTCGCCCTTGGTGGCGTTGACCGCTGTAACCTGCGAGTTGCCCGTGATGCGGCCCTCCAGAATGTTGGTGCTTGAGAAGAGCTTGTTCTCGAGCATCGTGGTCTGCACCTTATATATATAGGTGGGGCAGAGCTTTAGGTCGCGCGTGTCGGTATATTCGTATTGCGTCTTTCCCTTGTCGGTAACGTTGACGGTAGCCACCTCCGTCCAGTCGTCGCCAGGCTGTCCGTTCTTACTTTCGGTGCGGAGCAGCTTGAAGGCATAGCTTTCGTTGCCCTTAAACTCGGGGCATTGCCATTTCACCGTGATCGATTTCTTGTCAGACACCACGTCGGTGATGTTGATCGGGAACGAGCGCTGCACGAATTGCGTAGTGCTTTCCATTTGTCTGGACAGCAGTTTGCCTGAAGGCGAATTGGTAGGTACAAAATAAATCTGATAGACGTATTTTTGGTCGTAATCAGGCACATCGTCCGTGTATTTTCGTGTATTATACGGAATGTCGCTTGCTACTTTCGTTTTGTCCTCTGGGTGCCCGTCAGGGTAACGGTAGATACTCCATGTGCCATTTGCATAACAAAGACCACCAGAGGCTTGCCATGTCAATAATATTTGTTTTTTCCACATGTCGGTGGTTGCATCTACATTGCAAGGAGCGTCGTACCTGTAAGGCATATCCATCTGCCAGCCAAATATAATCGTACTGGGTCGATCGTTGGGAGTTACAGTAATTGATTTTTGTCTATATAGATAGAATGAAGACCCATCCGTTTCGTTATACGAAAGCGTCAGTCCATTATAGGTGGATGAGCCCTTGCTGTAGGTCTTGTAAACCGCTTGGTTCATTGTGGAAGGGTCGAAGTAGCGCTTGCCGTTGCCGTAGTCTTTGTAATACGAGCCGTCGGTAGTCATAGCCACGGTGGTTGGGCCGTAGCTCGTGTTGAGCGAACTTCTCGTCACCTTCAGCGAGCCATAGGTACGTTCGTAGTTTGGGCTGTCCGAAAATATGTTCCTGATAGCTTGGGTTCGGAACGTGCGTTCCTCAAACTTGATGCTTCCGCCTGGATTGGAACTATCGCCGTTGAGCTTCCACTTACCGCGAATCTTTACGTCGTGCTCGGTAGCCACAGCCATCTTGTCCATGTAGATGACCATCTCCACCCAGAACTGCCCGTTCACTTTTCGTGGGTCCCAGAAGCGTACAGTGTAGTTCACGCCGTCAACACTGTTGGTGTAGGTGCTGCCCCACCATCCGTTGTTACCGCGCTGGTCATCCAGTCCGGAGGCGTTGCCATTGCCTGAGGACCATGCCAACTCCCAGTCGGGTGAGCAGATGTATTTGCCATCTACATAAACGGCGGGACCTTTGTGGCCCCTCTCTGTTTCGTCGTGCAGAAAATAGCCGTCGCCGCCCCACGTGTCGTAGAACCAAAAATAGACGGTGATCCATGGCTCGTTCACCGTGGGATGGTGCGAGATGCGCGAGTTGTAGGTGTCTCCGTCATAAATAGTGCCGAAATGTGCTCCGGCATACGCATGCCGCGGCACGACCATAGCCATGACCAGCAGGAGTAATGTCCAAAAGATGTTTGGTAATGAGTAAAGTTTGTTTTTCATAAACGTTTAGTTTTTTTGCAAATTTAAACGATTATGAACAAATGAGAAGCGTAAAAAAGTGCGTTGTGGTTACAAAAAGCGCATAATGTAACCAAAAATAGCCCTAAAGTATCACTATATAGTCTTCGTCTCCCAGTCGGTTGGCGACACGCCCGTCTTGCGCTTGAAGGCACGATAGAGGTTCACTCTGCCTGCAAAGCCCGTCTCTGAGGCGAGTGCGTCGAGCGTGTGCTGCTTGAGCCATCCATTCTCGATGAGTCTTGCTGCCTCTGCCACACGATACTCGTTGATGTATGTCTTGAAGTTGATGCCACGACAATGATTGATGGCTGTAGAGACGACACGATGACTCTTGCCGCATAAGGTTGCGACATTGGCAATGGAAAGGTCGGGAGTCTTGTAAAGAGCCTTCTCCTGCATCAGTCGTTCTATCTGTTCCATCAGCGATTGATCGTCTTCAGTAGCCGTGATGTCGGCTGATGCGTTGTCGGCTGAAACGTCAATCGGCATTTCTTCCGTATCAGTAACTTCGCATGCAGAGTCTTCCAATGGCTCCTTGATTTTCGGGAAGATGTACACGTAATTCATAAATCTTACGGCGAACACAGAGTAATAGACCACCGCCGTGAGCATGAACAGCAGTTGCGTAAGCGGTGTTATCATCCACGCGAACAGCAGGGCGATGATGCCAACGCCGAATGCACTGTAGAAAGCCACGGGCACCCAATGCAGTCGCTTGCGCTCGCTGTCGGAGAAATAGTTGTCCATGAGTTGGCGATAGTGCTTGTAGTAATGGTTGAACAGCGCTACGTAGCGTGCCATGAGCAACATGTAGAAAAGCGAAAAAGCATAGAAGACATACTGCCGGCTGTCTGGCGGACAAACGGCAAACAGCACGAAGGCTACAGCAATGCTGACAGCTACCACCAAGGTTTCGTTAAAGGCAGCACGCTTGGTGAAGAAGCTGATGTCGAGCAGTGCAATGAGCGAATAGGTGAAGAGGAAGGCTTGCGTTATGCCGATGGCTATTACTATCATACTGTTGAGCAAGTCGCCCACAAGCGACTGCTGCGAAAACGTCTCGCAGATGAGTGCTGCACAGTAGACAAGGAACGTGACCCCCATCACCTTGCGTGCAAATGCATAATTCTTGAGCTCTTCCTTATCGGGTATGGTAAGTAAGAAGAGGCATATACCGAATGCAAGCATCATTCCCGGAATGATGTATGCTGTCAGTAAGTTATATAGGAATATCAACATAATATAGCTGTTATAAAAGAGCCGCGCTGCATTCTCTGCGGCGCGGCTTTAAATTAATAGTAAAGTGATGACTATCAGTTTTTTTATTCTTTGAGAAGGTATTATTAGGTGATTGTTTAAAGGTATGGTTGTCGCCCGTTCCATCTCTTGCGAGAATGGTCTTGGCGTGTTGTGTCTGTATGGTTTAAATTGGTTGTTATGATATGATGATAATTTTCGACTGCAAAGATAGTTTCATTTTTTCGGATACCAAAACTTTTGTAAAAGAAATGTTTGAAAAAACTTGATTTTAACATTTCACGTCTTAATTTTCAGCCCGTTTACGGCTGAATATGTGTTTTTTTGCTAAGTTTTTCCATTTCCACTTCCTTCACTTTGCGGAACAGATCGGATGCGAAAACGAGGTCGTTGAGGTTCTCGTTTGTAGCTCCCATCACGTCGTCTTTGGTGCCCTGCCATTCCTTTCGGCCCTTGTATATGAACAGGATGTTTTCGCCGATGCCCATCACCGAGTTCATGTCGTGGGTGTTGATGATGGTTGTGATGTCGTATTCTTTTGTGATTGACGACAGCAACTCGTCGATGACGAGCGATGTACGAGGGTCGAGACCCGAGTTAGGTTCGTCGCAGAACAGATATTTGGGGTTGAGTACGATGGCTCGCGCAATGGCTACACGCTTCTGCATACCTCCCGATATTTCGCCCGGAAACTTCTGCTGTGCGTCGATAAGATTCACGCGGTCGAGACATTCTTGTGCCCGGCGTACGCGTTCACGATAGTTCATCGACGAGAACATGTCGAGCGGGAACATTACGTTCTCCAATACCGAGAGCGAGTCGAATAGGGCAGCGCTCTGGAATATCATTCCCATCTCGCGGCGCATTTGCACCTTAACGTCCTTACTCATAGCCACGAAGTTGCGGTTGTCGTACAATACCTCGCCGCTTGTGGGCGTAAGCAGTCCTACAAGGTTCTTCATAAGCACCGTTTTGCCGCTGCCGCTCTGTCCGATGATAAGGTTTGTCTTGCCGTCTTCAAACACAGCGTTGATGTCCTTTAGCACTTCCTTGTCGCCGAACGACTTATATAGATGTTTTACTTCAATCATAGTGGGTTGTTATGTTGTTATGTTGAGGTGTTGCTGTTTTAACTTAGCAGCTGTGTTAGGAACACGTCCGAGAACAGAATCAGCACGCTTGAGTTGACCACAGCGTTGGTACTTGCCTTGCCTACTTCTACCGATCCGCCCTCAACCGTATATCCGAAGTAGCTCGACACGCTCGAAATGATGAACGCGAAGACAAGACTCTTGATGATACTCATCCACATAAACCATGAGTTGAACTGGTGTTGCAGTCCGAGCGTAAGGTCTTCGGGCGAGAGGATGTGTCCGATGTAAGCCGTGCCGTAGGCTCCCAGTATGCCCGTAGCAGAAGAGAAGATGACGAGGAAGGGCATGATTGTGACCAGTCCCAGTATCTTCGGCAGAATGAGATAGTTGGCTGAGTTGACACCCATGATGTCGAGGGCGTCAATCTGCTGCGTAACGCGCATGGTGCCCAACTCCGAAGCGATGTTCGATCCTACCTTGCCTGCCAGAATAAGACACATGATACTTGACGAGAACTCAAGCAACAGAATCTCACGCGTAGTATATCCCGACACCCATCGGGGCATCCACGGGCTCTGGATGTTGAGCTTCATCTGGATGCAGATAACGGCACCGATGAAGAACGAGATGAGCAGCACGATGCCTATAGAGTCAACGCCGAGCGACGACATCTCCTTAATGTACTGCTTGAAGAACATGCGCATGCGCTCCGGGCGTGCCAATGAGCGTCCCATCAGCATGAGATAACGTCCGAACGTGTTTAAGTATTTCAATATCAACATAATTATGGTTGTGCTTTATTTATATTGAATGCAAAAGTAGCAATAAAAAGACAAAAACTATTCATAAGATTTAAGTTTTTGTGTTTTATTTGGGGGAAATGATATTTTGTTTTACCTTTGTATCGGTTTTTATATATGCTAAACCCAATCAAGAACAGATATGAATGATATAAAAGAAGATATGGCGGCAGCTGCCGACACTAAGCCCCACTGCATGGTGCTCCGCGCCGAAGGACTTGTGAAGCGTTATGGCAAGCGTACCGTTGTCAACGACGTGTCGATAAATGTTCGCCAGGGCGAGATTGTAGGACTTCTGGGACCTAACGGAGCCGGCAAGACCACATCTTTCTATATGACCACAGGACTCATCGTGCCCAACGGCGGACACATATACATCGACGACAAGGACATAACCAGCTTCCCAGTGTACAAGCGTGCACGCTCCGGCATAGGATACCTGCCTCAGGAGGCGAGCGTATTCCGCAAACTGAGCGTCGAAGACAACATTATGTCGGTGCTCGAGATGACCAATCTCACACGCAAGCAGCAACTTAAGAAGTTGGAGGAACTTATTGCCGACTTCAATCTGGGCAAGGTGCGCAAGAATCTTGGCGACCAGTTGTCGGGTGGCGAACGCCGTCGTACGGAGATAGCACGCTGTCTTGCCATCGACCCTAAGTTCATCATGCTCGACGAACCCTTTGCTGGTGTCGACCCGATTGCCGTCGAAGAGATACAGCATGTGGTGTGGCGACTGAAATACCGCAACATCGGTATCCTCATAACCGACCACAACGTGCAGGAGACGCTTACCATTACCGACCGTGCATACTTGTTGTTTGAGGGCAGGATTCTGTTCCAGGGCAAGCCCGAAGAACTCGCCGAGAACGAAGTGGTGCGCGAGAAATACCTCGGTTCGACATTCGTGCTGCGCAAGAAGGACTTCCAGCTTATCGACGAACAGAAGCGCAAGCGCGACCAGGACCGCGAACTCAACGACTGATAATATCATTAGTACACGTCAGAACACACACATTTATGAAATACTTATTAGTATCCGACATACACGGATGTCTGCCGACACTTCAGCAAGTGCTCGATTTCTACGACCGCAACCAGTACGACATGCTGCTCATTCTTGGCGACATACTCAACTACGGACCCCGCAACCGCATACCCGAAGGCATCGACCCGAAGGGCATCGTTGAGCTTCTCAACAACAGAAAGGACAGTATCGTCGCCGTGCGTGGCAACTGCGACGCCGAGGTAGACCAGATGCTGCTCGAATTTCCAATCATGGCAGACTACGCCATCATCGTTGATGGCGGACGACGAATGTTCATCACCCACGGACATGTATACAACGAGCAGAACCGCCCAGCTCTTGCACACGACATATTCGTGTACGGCCATACCCACTTGTGGAAACTTGAGCCTGCCGAAAACGACGGCATCGTGTGCAATCTCGGTTCGATAACCTTCCCAAAGGGAGGCAATGAGCCTACATTTGCCACATACGACGACGGCGCAATGCGCATCCGACGTATGGACGGCAGCGTGATAAAGGAATTATTTTGAAATTTTTTGAAATATAGAAAGTCTTCCGTGCGTGATGCATAGAAGGCTTTTTTTCGTGTCAAATGTATAACAATAAAAAATGGGTTAAAATGTTGTTTGGCAACACTTTAACCCATTTTTAAGTCGGGATGACTGGACTCGAACCAGCGACCTCACGCCCCCCAGACGCGTGCGCTAACCAACTGCGCTACATCCCGAACTTCTTGTAAGCGGGTGCAAAGATACACACTTATTATGAAACAGCCAAATAAAATGCCGACAATTTTGGAAAATAAATTAAAATACTTATCTTTGCACTATATTATAATAAGGTATAGCCGGCAATGCCGGTTCAACAAATAAACAATAAATATATATGCAATACATACTCAAGGCACCTGCAAGCTTCAATGCCACCATAAAACTACCTGCATCCAAGAGCATCAGCAACCGCGCGCTCATTATATACGCTCTGTCCAACAGCGATGTGCTGCCGCAGAACCTTTCGGTGTGCGACGACACGGAGGTTGTAGTGAATGCCTTGATGAGCAATCCCGACGTCATCGACATCAAGGCGGCAGGCACAGCCATGCGCTTCATGACAGCCTATCTGTCCGTAACGCCCGGCGAGCACGTCATCACCGGAACCGAACGCATGAAGAACCGCCCCATAGGCATACTCGTTGACGCGCTGCGCTATCTCGGTGCCGACATCGAATACGTTGCCAACGAGGGCTATCCGCCGCTCCGCATCAAGGGACATCCGCTCGAAGGAGGTTATCTGGAGATACCCGGCAACGTCAGTTCGCAATACATCTCGGCGCTGCTCATGATTGGTCCGGTGCTCAAGAACGGACTTGAGCTGCGCATGACGGGCGGCATCATCTCGCGTCCGTACATCGACCTCACGCTGTGGATGATGCGCGAGTTCGGAGCTGATGCCGACTGGAGCGACATGGAGACCGTAAAAGTCAACCCCCATCCGTACAATCAGCACAAGTATCTGATTGAGAGCGACTGGAGCGCGTCGTCCTATTGGTATGAGATGATGGCGCTTACGGACGACACCGAGTCGCAACTGATGTTTGAAGGACTCATGGACGCTTCGAAGCAGGGCGACTCCATCGTCAAGTACATATACTCGCTGATGGGCGTGAAGACCCGTTTCGCCGAGCGCGCCGACAATGACGCCATGCCCACCGTTACGCTCAAGAAGCAGCATTGCATGTTGCCGCGACTCGACTACGACTTCATTTCGGCTCCCGACCTGGCGCAGACCGTTGTCGTAACGTGCGCCTTGCTCGACATTCCGTTCAAGTTCACCGGACTGGCGAGCCTTAAAATCAAGGAGACCGACCGCATAGAAGCATTGAAACGCGAATTGCGCAAGCTGGGATATGTGCTGCGCGACGAGAACAACGACACGCTGATATGGGACGGAGCCACGTGCGAACCCACCTTCGAACCTATCGATACGTACGAAGACCATCGCATGGCTATGGCGTTCGCACCCGCTGCCATCAAGTTCCCCGGACTACGAATCAACGACCCGTACGTAGTGACTAAGTCGTATCCGCAGTTCTGGGACGACCTCGAATCGGCTGGTTGGACTATCGAGAAAATCAAATAGAAAACCCATAGTAAAACCATCGTCCAGCAAAAGGACTCCTTTTAGGGTGCAAAAGGACCCCTTTTACCATGCAAAAGGACTCCTTTTGGAGTGCAAAACGAACCCTTTTGAAGTGCAAAAGGACTCCTTTTGAAAACCATACGTATTTATCGCTAAATAAAACGATACAAAAATGCTGATTCTGATACTTTCAATACTCCTGCTCGGCGTGATTGTAGCCGTAGCCTCAAAGGTGGCTTCGCGTGGCAAGAATGTCGAAGATGCCCCTATAAAGGTGGAGCAGACGTGTGCCACATGCAACGGTACGCCCGAGTCGAAGTGCGAGCAAGACTGTATGATGGAGGCGTCGACCAAGCCGATAGAATACTTCGACGACGAAGAACTCGACGCTTTCAGCGGCCGACAGTCCGACAGTTACACCGACGACGAGGCAGAGCAGTTCTCCGATGTGCTCTATACCATGCGCCAGGACGAAGTGGCTGCATGGTGCCGCAGCCTGCATCTGCGTGGCATCGAACTGCCCGACCAGATAAAGGACGAAGTGTTTATGCTGCGCGCCAATTAAACATTCAACATTTAACACTTAACATTCAACATTCACCCCTCAACATTCAACATTCAAAATCCCGTGTTTCAGCGTTCCCGATACCTCATATTCCTGTTTGTTGCCGTCATCATCATGACGGCGACAGGATGTTCTACGCAGAAAAACACGGCAATGACACGCCGCTGGCACGCCTTCAAGGCACGCTACAATACATATTATAATGGTACGCTTGCGTACATCGACGCATCCGAAGAGAAGGAGAACGGCAACCGCGACAACTACACCGAGCTGCTGCCGTTGTACACCGTGGCTAACAAGCAGAGCCGTGAGTTGGGCAAGGCAGGCTACGAACGCGCCATAGAGAAGTGTCAGAAGACCATCCGACTGCACAGCATCAAGCGCCGACCCGTGTGGGACAAGAAGCGGCGCAAGACCCAACGCGACCGTGAGTGGCTCTCCCGACGCGAGTACAATCCCTTCTTGTGGCGTGCATGGATGCTGATGGGACGCTCGCAGTTCTACAAAGGCGACTTCGACGAGGCTGCTTCTACCTTCGCCTATATGTCGCGGCTCTACCGCACGCAGCCTGCCATATACGGCAAGGCGCGCGCATGGCTTGCCAAGTGCTACATCGAGGAGGGATGGAACTATGATGCCGAGGACGTGATACGTGCCACACGGCGCGACTCTATACACTGGGCTGCACAGAAGGAGTGGGACTATACGCTCGCCGACTACTATCTGCGCACAGCCGACTATGCCAACGCTGCCCAATATCTGCGCCGCGTCATACGCCACGAGATGCGACGCAAGCAGCGCGCACGCGAGTGGTTCATCATGGGACAGATACAGACTCTGCTCGGCAACAAGGCTGCCGCCACCGATGCCTATCGACGTGTGATAAGGCAGAATCCGCCCTATGAGGTGGAGTTCAACGCACGCATAGCCATGACCGAGGTGATGTCGGGCTCGCAGTCGAACAAGATGATAGCCCGGCTCAAGCGCATGGCGGCTTCCGACAAGAACAAGGAATATCTCGACCAGGTGTATTACGCCATCGGCAACATCTATATGGCGCGCCGGGATACTGCTAACGCCATCTCAGCCTATGAACGTGGAGCTGCACGGGCTACCCGTTCGGGCATAGAGAAAGGAGTGCTGCTGCTCCGTCTGGGTGACATCTACTGGCAGCGCGAACGCTATGCCGACGCACAGCGCACGTATGGTGAGGCAATAGGACTGCTCGACCACGACCGACCCGACTATGCTCAGCTCAACCAGCGCTCCAAGGTGCTCGACGAACTGGTGCCATTCACCGAGACCGTTCATCTGCAAGACTCGCTGCAGCAGCTCGCCCGTATGGACGAAGCGTCGCGTAATGCTGCCATCGACCGCGTCATCACGCAGCTCAAACGCAAGGAACGCGAGGAGCAACGGCTCAAGGCCGAACAGGAATCAAGCAACGGCACTCAGCCGGACGGTGCAATGGACACGGGTAATTCAAACCGGTTGAACCAGCAACGGCCTCTCAACAGCAGCACTTCAGCCGCCATGAAAGGCGATAAGGCGCAATGGTACTTCTACAATCCTATGGCTGTGAGCCAGGGCAAGACCGCTTTCCGGAAACTCTGGGGCAAGCGCGAGAACGTAGACAACTGGCGGCGCACCAACAAGACCGTTGTGGCTGTGGGCAATAACGACAATGAGGTTGTGGCTGATACTACAGAGCTTGTTGCCGATTCGATTCCTGCGACTCTGCCCGACAGCGTTGTTGCCGACCCGCATCAGCGCGAATACTACTTGGCGCAGATACCCTTCACCGACGAACAGAAGGCAGAAAGCGACCGTCTGATTATGGACGCGCTCTACAATGCGGGCGTTATATTCAAGGACAAGCTCGACAATCTAACGCTCTCCGAGCGCAGTCTGCTGCGTCTCATACGCCAGTACGAATCGTCCGAACGCATCCCCGATGCCTATTATCACCTCTTCCTGCTCTATATGCGAAAGGGCGACAAGCCCACAGCCGACTCTTATGTCAGTCTGCTGCAGCGCAACTATCCGCACAACGAATTGACCGTGCTGCTGTCCGACCCCAATTATGTGGAGAATGCACGCTTCGGCGTACACATCGAAGACTCGCTCTATGCAGCCACATACGACGCCTTCAAGGCTGGACGCTACAACGAAGTGAAGGCTGGCGTGGAGCTTTCGGGCAGCCGTTTCGCCCTCGGTGCCAATCGCGACAAGTTTGTCTTCATAGGCGGACTGTCCAAGTTGAACGACGGCGATGCCGCAGGATGCGTTGAAGACATGCGCACCGTGGTGGAGAAGTATCCCGAGAGCGGTGTGGCTCCGCTCGCAGGAATGATAGTTAAGGGTGTGGGCGAGGGCCGCAAGTTGTATGGTGGCAAGTTCGACATCGACAATGTGTGGCAACGACGTGCCGCCGTGCTTGCCGACAGCGACTCTATAGCAACCCGACAGTTGTCGGCTGAGCGCAACACTCCGTTCGTATACATGGCGGTTTACGCTCCCGACTCGGTCGACGAGAACCGTTTGCTGTTCAATATAGCCCGTTACAACTTCACGAGCTATCTGGTTCGCAACTTCGACATTGCCATTGAGGACGTGGGCGGAATGCATAGCATGACTATAAGCGGTTTCCGCAACTACGACGAGGCTCTGCAGTACGCCCGACAGTTGCACAGTCAGAAGCCCGTGGCACAGCTTATGGCTCACGCTCGCAGCGTGATTGTAAGCGAGGAGAACCGCCAGTTGCTCGGACAGCAGTTCAGCTACGACGACTACGACCGTTTCTACACACGCCACTTCGCACCGCTCAAGATTACCGACGAGCCGTTGCTCAACGAGCCCGACTATACTCCTGAGCCTCCGTCTGACGACAATTACGCTCCGTCTGTGCCCGATACAGCACCCGACGTTGATGCCGGCAATGACAATAAGACCTACATCACAATCGAGGATAATGATGCCGCGACCGATAAGAAGAACGCTGCAACTGACAATACGACGACCGTTGTGACAGAAAAGAAACCTGCTGCAGCAGAAAAGAAGGCTGTTGCAACTGATAAGAAGCCCGTTACGGCAGACAAGAAAAATGTTCCGGCAGACAAGAAGAAAGTCGTGAACGATAAAAAGAAACAGAAACAGCCCGTTGAGGTGGACTTGAATGACGAGTATTACGACCTCGAAGGCTTCTAAAAAACATAGGAAACATGACTACAGGACACCTGTTGTGGGTTGACGACGAGATAGAAATGCTGCGCGCCCACATTATCTTTTTGGAGAAGAAGGGCTATGACGTCACAACCGTCAACAACGGCAACGACGCTATAGAGGAGTGTCGTAAGCGCAATTTCGACCTCGTGCTGCTCGACGAGATGATGCCTGGTATCACAGGACTCGAAACCTTGCAGCAGATTAAGGAAATTTCGCCCTCTACACCAATCGTTATGGTGACCAAGAGCGAAGAGGAGAACATCATGGATCAGGCCATCGGACAGAAGATTGCCGACTATCTTATCAAGCCCGTCAATCCCAGTCAGATTCTGCTCGCACTCAAAAAGAACATCCACAAGAAGCAGATTGTCACCGAAGTGACACAGACCGGCTATCGCAAGGAGTTTCAGGACATAGCAATGCGCATCATGGACTGCAACACTTTGGACGACTGGAAGGACATATACCGCCGCCTTGTGCGTTGGGAACTTGAACTCAGTTCTGCCGATTCGGACATGACCGAGATGCTGCAGATGCAGAAGGAGGAGGCAAACAACTCCTTCGCCAAGTTCGTTCGAAAGAACTATCTGTCGTGGGTGGCTCCCGGCACAACCCAACGGCCCCTCATGAGTCCCGATATATTCAAGAAATGCGTGTTCCCGGCAGTCAATAACGGCGAGAAAGTGTTTCTCATTGTCATCGACAACTTCCGCTACGACCAGTGGCGCACGCTCGCCCAGGACATAGGCGAGATGTTCGATGTCAATGAAGACATGTATATGAGCATCCTGCCTACAGCCACGCAGTATGCCCGCAATGCCATATTCTCCGGTCTGATGCCCGAACAAATAGAGCGTATGTTTCCCGATTTGTGGGTCGACGAGGACGAAGAGGAGGGCAAGAACATCAATGAGGAGCCGCTCGTACGTACGCAGATAGAACGCTATCGTCGCCACGATACATTCTCATATCACAAAATCAACGACTCGGCAGCAGCCGAACGGCTGATAGAACGACTAGGCGAGCTGAAGAAGAACGACATAAACGTTGTGGTGTTGAACTTCATCGACATGCTGTCGCACGCACGTACGGAGTCGAAGATGGTGCGTGAGCTTGCCAACAACGAGTCGGCTTATCGCAGCATAACCCTCTCATGGTTCCGACACTCGGTGGTAGGCGAGCTGCTTAAGGCTCTCGCACAGACCGACTGTACCGTTATCATCACTACAGACCACGGAAGTATCAGGGCTTCGAAGCCCATAAAGATAATCGGCGACCGCAATACCAACACCAACCTGCGCTACAAACTCGGCAAGAATCTCAACTGCCAGTCGAAGGATGTGTTTGTTGTCAAGAATCCGCACGAGGCACAATTGCCTGCGCCCAACCTCTCCACGTCGTACGTTTTCGCTACAGGCAACTCCTTCCTGGCATATCCCAACAACTACAACTACTATGTGTCGTACTATAAGGACACGTTCCAGCACGGTGGTATATCAATGGAGGAAATGCTCATTCCGCTCGTTACGCTGAAGAAGAGGTAGAAGAAAAGCCCCACCCCCAGCCCCTCCCCCGCAGGGAGGGGAGCAGTATGAACCGACTGCTTAGTAGAAAATTTTACAATAATCAATTAATAAATCATACAGCCAACTATCTCTCATCCCAACAAAATCACATTACTCCCCTCCCTGCTGGGGAGGGGTTGGGGGTAGGGCTTCCTCCCTTTCTATTGTGAGGGGTTGGGGGTAGGGCTATTATTTTTATTATTTATGGAAATAAGAATAAACACATTGGCAGACATAAACGAGGCTGCCAAGCAATTCATTGCCAACATGGGCGACAGTAAAGTGTTCGCCTTCTACGGCAAGATGGGAGCCGGCAAGACAACATTTGTCAAAGCCGTATGCGAGGAACTGGGCGTAGACGATGTCATCACATCGCCCACATTCGCCATCGTCAACGAATATCAGTCGGCAACAACGGGCGACAGCATATTCCACTTCGACTTCTATCGTATCAAGAAACTCGACGAAGTGTACGACATGGGATATGAGGACTACTTCTACAGCGGCTCGCTCTGCTTCCTCGAATGGCCCGAACTCATCGAAGAACTCCTGCCCGAGGATGCCGTTAAGGTAACAATCGAGGAGACACAGGACGGCAGCCGACTGATAAAGTTTTAATAACGAATAGAAGGAGGGAATCAAAAGTCAAAGCAGTACGCCCCAAAGGGGCAGAAGCCCATAGCCCAGGGCAACACCCTGGGTAAAAGTATCACAAACACCAATGCGCCCTGCAAGGGCAAAAGCGTTAATTATCAATGCTTTTGCCCTTGCAGGGCGTTGTGTTATTATTAATCCGTCTACCCAGGGTGTTGCCCTGGGCTATGTGCTTGTTGGGCTTTCAGCCCGCTTTGTTTGACTTTTGACACATCCTCCGGAGCAAACAATAACGAAACGGCGGACTCCCGTCCGACGCGCAAACTGACAGTATTGACATCTTTAATATAGATATTACTGATTTGGTTTGTGCGTCGGACGGGAGTCCGCCGTTTATGTTTTTTGCTTAAACTCTTTCCTTCCCGTTTACTCCTCCAGTGCAGCTGTAAACTCGCGGTGGAATGTTGAGAAGAAGTGGATTATTTCGTTGCGTGCCTCTTCGTCGAGAGTCCAAATGCTTTCTTCGCCGTTGCGGTGGGCCTGTATGCGGCGTACGCAGCGTGCAATCTTTCGTTTGTTGTTGCGAGCCTGCAACTGGTCGCCCTGGATGGGGTTCTGCGAGATGTACGAGAAGGCAACGAGACGCTTCATGAATGTTTCGTATCGATTGAAGAGCAGAGCCTGGCGCATCATCTTTTCGGGGTCGTTGTCGAGATTTTCCATGTCAATCAGACCCTCAAGATGCTCGTGGCTCCAGTCGTCCTCGCTCAGCCAGAACCACTGGAATCCGTATTTCTGCTCCATAGCCATCAGTCGTTGTGCTATTGAGTCCTCGTCCTGGGCATCGGCAGCACTGAATACGCCGAAGGCGAAACGTGCCAGAGCCACGCCGTTGAGCTCCACTTCGTCGGCACCCTCAACGTCTTCGCCGCTCAATAGTACACGCCAGCGCGACGACTTGTTCTTGATGAGAGCCGAGTGTGCCCCCATCAGGATGTCAGAGAGCGGACCTTCGGCGTCAATCTCGCCCACCAGCGCCATACGGTTGCGCATGTCGCGTATTGAGAGGCGCGCATCGTCGCCCAACACGCACATGTAGTTGAGCTTGTCGTCAGCCAACGACACCTGGAAGCGGTCGTTGTTGCTGTCGCCGACGAATGCGTAGCGATAGTCAGCCAGGTTGTTGTGTGTGATGTTGATGTCGCCCGTGATGCGCTGACCCTCAGAATCTGTTATGCAGAATCCCACATACGGGATGGTGAGACGTATGGTAAAGGGGTTGCCTTTGCGCGGAGTGAGGCGGCAGGCGATGCCGTCGTCGCCGAAATCGTCCTTGCGCAGCACGTAGCCTTCGTCCGTTCGCTCAGCCTTGTCAATCTCAACATTGCCGTAATGCCATGTAAAGTCGAACACAATCTCGTTCTCGTCGTTGCGCACAACCTTAACGAAGCGGTCGGGCGACACGCCCAGATATACTGCTTCGGCAGGCTTCACCTCCTCGTCGTCGTCGCCGAGCACAGCCATCTGCAGACGTCCTATAGTGGGGTCGTCCTCCCATTCGTCGTCGGCAGCGTTGTCGGTGCGGAACACCACGAAGGTGAGACGGTGCTGCTCGCGTGTGCCGTCGGGGCGGCAGAGGAAGTAGCTTGTCTCTTCAGGAATATATATAGGTGAGCTTATGTATGGGCTTATGCAACGAGCCGAAAATTCCAACTCTGTCCATGCAGAGCCAGTAGATGTAGTATTATTGGTAGCCATAAAAATTATAATGTTATCCTTTTGGGGCTGCAAAGGTACTCATTTTTTGTGACATTTGAAAGTATGCAGGCACAAACAAATTGCATTCGGCAGAAGTTCGGGTTTATGCCAAAAGCCTGAATTGTTGTATATTTATACAGTGCATATCCGTTTATCGGCAAGTAAAGGTAAAGTATATAGTATTAGTTATCAATTTGTTTGCAGCATTTCGGCAGAACCTTTAACTTTGTATTCTCGTTTTCGGGAAACCGTATAATTATACATAAAAACGAATGAAAATCGTTGGTCTGAAAAAATGTAGTCCTTTTGGCATGCAAAAGGACTCGTTTTGGTGAGCAAAAGGACTCCTTTTGGAGTGTAAAAGGACTCGTTTTGGAATGCAAAAGGACTCCTTTTGAAAAACGCACCGAAAACGTCGGTCCAACGCTGATTGTTTTACAGTAGAATACAACCAATATTTACATGACAAAAATGTCGGAAAACAAAGAACAGAATCTTAAGAAACGTCCGTCGGCAGCGATGTCGCTCATGCCGCTCCTGGTTCTTGTAGCCCTGCTCACATTCGTAATACGTGCCTTTGGCAGCGACTCGCTTGCCGGTGCGTCGCAGATAGCCCTGCTTGCAGCATCGGCATTCTGTGTGCTCATAGGTATGTGGCGGCTCAATGTGCCGTGGTCGAGTTTTGAGAAAGCCATAGTCAAGAACGTGTCGAGTGTGGCAAGCGCCATAATCATACTGCTGCTCATAGGTGCGCTCGGTGGGGCGTGGATGCTGAGCGGAGTGGTTCCCACCTTAATATATTATGGCATGCACATCATCCATCCCGACATATTTCTCGTGTCGAGCTGCATTATCTGCGCCCTCGTAAGCGTAATGACGGGCTCGTCGTGGACCACCATTGCCACGATAGGCATAGCTCTCATGGGCATAGGCAGGGCACAGGGCTTTGCCGACGGATGGATAGCCGGAGCCATAATATCGGGTGCCTACTTCGGCGACAAGATTTCACCGCTGTCTGATACTACAACTCTGGCGTCCGGCTCGTTGGGCGTTCCGCTGTTCGACCATATACGCTATATGGTCTACACCACCGTGCCGTCGATAGTGATAGCGTTGATGGTGTTTGCCGTGGCAGGACTGCTGTGCGACACCAACACCGCCCAGGACATCGGTACGTTTGCGCTTGCGCTCAAGTCGCGCTTCTGCATATCGCCGTGGCTGCTGCTTGTGCCCGTGCTCACGGGCGTGTTGATAGCCAGGCGCGTTCCGCCCATCATCACGCTGTTCCTCTCGTCGCTCATGGCGGTAGTGGCTGCCGTGGTGTTTCAGGCCGATGCGCTGCGCGAGATCGACCCCTCGATGTTCAAGGCGGCTATGCGTTGTCTGTACGACAGCACTCAGCTTGCCACCGACGATGCCACCCTTGCCGGACTGGTAGGAACGCGCGGCATGGCTGGAATGATGGGTACGATATGGCTGATAGTGTGCGCCATGTGCTTTGGCGGATGCATGTCGGCAGGCGGAATGGTTGGCGGCATCACCCGACTGTTCATCCACATGGTCCACAGCCGTACGTCGCTCGTGGCGTCGACAGCCGCTTCGGGTGTCATGCTCAACATAGCCATAGCCGACCAGTATCTGTGTATATTGCTGACGGGCAATATGTTTCGCGACATTTACGACCGTGAGGGCTACGAACGCAAGCTCCTGAGCCGCACAACCGAAGACTCGGTGACGGTGACATCGGTGCTTGTGCCGTGGAATACGTGCGGAATGACGCAGAGCACGGTGCTCGGCGTGTCTACGTGGACATATCTGCCATACTGCGTATTCAACATTCTCTCGCCCATTATGAGCGTCATTGTGGCTGCAACGGGCTATGGCATTGTGCACCGCAAACCTTCGCCCAAGGATACAACAGAGTAGTAAAAGATAAAAAAATATAACAGAAACGTACTAAACGGCTGTATATAAATAATTATTAATAACTTTGTCGTATTATACTTTAAACCAAGATTGTACTAATAACTTAAAACAACAATGAAACGACAAATCAAATTGTTCGTTGCCGTATTGATTGCGGTGATGATGGCTGTGCCTACTATGGCTGCCAAGAAGAAGACAACTGCACAAGAACCCGACCGCAAAGTGTGGGCAGACCTGTGCTACAAGATAGCCCGTCCGGTGCTTGAAAATATGAGCAAGGGCAATTTCCAGAAGGACTTCACGCTCGAACTGAGCCCCAAGTGGGACGGCCGCGACACACGTGTGGCTTATCTTGAGGCTTTCGCCAGACTCATGGCGGGCATCAGTCCGTGGATAGCGCTGCCCGACGACGGCACTCCTGAGGGAGCGCAGCGCAAGCAGCTGCACACATGGGCTATACAGGCATACAAGAATGCGGTAGACCCTAACAACCCCGACCATATCACATGGCTCTGCAACGTGGCTCAGCCGCTGTGCGACGCTTCGTATCTCGTGGAGAGCTTCATGCGCGCTCCCGAGGCAACATGGGACCAGCTCGACAACGTAACCAAGCAACGCTACATCGACGGACTCAAGAGTCTGCGCACAATAAGCCCCGCCTACAACAACTGGCTGCTCTTCCGCTGCATGGTTGAGGCTTTCTTCATGAGCATAGGCGAGGAGTATGACGGATATGTAATGACCGTCGGACTGCGCAAGATGAGCGAGTGGTATCTGAGCGACGGATGGTATAGCGACGGTCCGGAATTTGCCATGGACTACTACAACGCTTATGCCATGCACCCGATGATGGTTGAGGTGGTAGAGATATGCAAGAAGCACAACTTCCCCACACCCGTTTCGCTCGACCTCGCAGTGAAGCGCATGAACCGATACAACGAAATCATTGAGCGATTCATCTCGCCCGAGGGCGCATACCCTGCCGTAGGACGCTCTGTAATATATCGTATGGGCGCATTCCAGACACTCGCCATGTCGGCTTGGAAGTACGGATTGCCCGAAAGCCTGAGCAACGGTGGCGTGCGCTCGGCACTCACTGCCGTAATGAAGCGTATGTTTTCCGTCGACGGCAACTTCACCGACAAGGGCTATCTGCAGCTCGGCTTTGCAGGACATCAGCCCGGACTTGCCAACTACTATTCAAACAACGGCTCGCTATACATGACATCGCTCGTGTTCATGCCGCTCGGATTGCCAGCCACGCATCCCTTCTGGACAGCTCCGGCAGAACAGTGGACATCGCAGAAGGCGTGGAGCGGACAGCCGTTCCGTGAGGATTATCACACCTCACTGCGCAAGTAGACCATTCATAAACGAGAGTGTGCCACAACGCGTCATTGCCGTTCGGGGCACTCTCCATTATACTAATAAACTAAAATAAACATAGAAGAACAATGAAGAAAAGCTATTTGGCAATCTCGCTTCTCGCACCGCTCGCTGCACAGGCAGCCTACGGAGCCAAGAAGGTGAAGACAACAACCGACCCGAATCGTCCTAACGTCATCATCATCCTTGCCGACGACCTCGGCTATGGCGACCTTGGATGCTACGGGGCAAAGAACGTCAAGACTCCTAATGTCGACCGGCTCGCAAGTCAGGGCATACGTTTCACCGACACACATGCTATCGCTGCCACAAGTACACCGTCACGCTACTCTATACTTACGGGCGAATACGCATGGCGACGTCCCGATACTGACATCGCACCGGGCGATGCCGGCATGATCATACGTCCCGAACAGTACACCATGGCAGATATGTTCCGCAGCCAGGGTTATCGCACCTGCGCCATCGGCAAGTGGCACTTGGGCATCGGAGCCGAAACCGGCACGCAGGACTGGAACGCTCCGCTGCCTGCATCGCTCTCGGATATAGGCTTCGACTACCACTATATCATGGCTGCTACAGCCGATCGTGTGCCCTGCGTATTCATTGAGAACGGCAATGTAGCCAATTATGACCCCTCGGCACCAATACATGTGAGCTACAAGAAGAACTTCCCGGGCGAACCTACTGGCAAGAACAACCCCGAACTGCTGTACAATCTGAAGTCGACACCGGGCTGCGGTCACGACCAGTCTATCGTCAACGGCATCGGACGCATTGGATATATGAAGGGTGGCGGCAAGGCTTTGTGGAAGGACGAGAACATCGCCGACTCTATCACATCGCACGCTATCAACTTCATCAAGGCCAATAAGGACAATCCGTTCTTTATGTACTTCTGCACCAACGACGTGCATGTGCCACGCTTCCCGCATCCGCGCTTCCGCGGACAGAGCGGTATGGGACTGCGTGGCGACGCTATCGTGCAGTTCGACTGGGCTGTAGGACAGCTCATGGAGACTCTCGACAAGCTCGGTATTGCCGACAATACCATCATATTGCTGTCGAGCGACAACGGACCCGTTATCGATGACGGCTATCAGGATCAGGCTGCCGAGCTGCTCAACGGTCACAAACCAGCCGGACCGTGGCGTGGCAACAAGTACAGCGCATACGAAGGCGGCACCGCAGTGCCTATGATTGTACGCTGGCCGGGCAAGGTCAAGGGCGGACAGACATCTGCAACGCTCACCTCGCAGATTGACTGGATGGCGTCATTGGGCAATCTCATCGGTGCACGATTCCCCAAAGGCAGCGCTCCCGACAGTGAAAACCGACTCGGCAACTGGCTCGGTACCGACAATACCGACCGTCCGTATGTGCTCGAACTGGCTTACAACCGATGCATGTCGGTGCGCACCAGTGAATGGAAATATATCGAACCTAGCGACGGACCGAAGATTCTCAGCTGGGCACCGGGCATGGAGACAGGTAGCGAACAGCAACCGCAGCTCTACAACATTAAGAATAATGTGTGGGAGAAGGAGAATGTAGCTACCCAGCATCCGCAACTCGTGTACGACATGCAGAACATTCTGCGCAAGGCACGACAGAAGAGTGGCAAGTAAAAACTTGAATAACACTGCTTGCTTAGTAGGGGTGTCAAAACTCAAAACAGCACTCCACGAATGGGCAGAAGCACATAGAGGGTGTGCAAAAGTCAATTATACGGGCTGAAAGCCCAATAAGCACATAGCCCAGAGCAGTGCCCTGGGGATATGAATTGATAAAAAGCAAACGCCCTGTAAGGGCAAAAGCGTTAATAATCAATGCTTTTGCCCTTACAGGGCGTTTTGTTATTTGGGGCACTTTTTACCCAGGGTGTTGCCCTGGGCTATGTGCTTCTGCCCCTTCCGGGGCGTGCTGCCTTGAATTTTGTTGCTCTATGGCTATGTGCTTATTGGGTTTTCAGCCCGTATAATTGTATTTTGTAATGTCCTGGGCGTTACTCTTCGTCGTTGATAGCTTCAAGAAGCTTCACTGCATCGACATACTGTGCAATGCCTTCAGCCACCATCTTGGCGTCGCGCATGGCAAGAACCACTGTTGAAGGACGGTTAACCACGTCGCCACCGGCAAACACTCCCTGGCGTGTAGTCATACCGTAAGGCTTCTCACGTGTAATGACGTATCCGCGGTCGTCAACGTCTATGCCCTTGGTTGTAGACACGATGCGGCTGGCAGGAGCCGAACCAAGAGCCATAAGCACATAGTCGGCCTTCTCTACACGGCGGTTGCCCTCCTTGTCTTCAATCACTACCTCAGTCATCTTGCCCTCATCGTTGCTGTGAATCTCAACGATGTTCGACTCCCAGATGAATCCTACGCCTTCCTTTACGGCATCGTCATACTCCGAACGCAATGCGCTCATCTCGTTGATGGTGCGGCGATAAACCACGTTTACGCTCTCTGCACCCATACGTATGGCTGTACGAGCGGCATCCATAGCTGTGTTTCCACAGCCGATAACGAAGCAGCGGTCGCCCTTCTCGATAACAACCTCCTTGCGTTCGAGGTTGCCCTCGTTGTACAGACTTACACGGCGCAAGAACCAAATGGCCTGGCGTACGCCCTTGATGTCGCCTCCCGGAATCTGAAGCTTCTGCGGACGGCCCGTACCTGTACCCATAAATATAGCGTCAAAGCCCTGAGCGAAGAGGTCATCAACGGTATAATCATTGCCGATAGTGGTGTTGCAGTGGATGATAACACCCAGTTCCTCCATCTTCTTAATCTCTCGGCGTACAATATCCTTAGGCAAACGATACTCTGGAATACCGAACATGAGCACGCCACCGGGTTCCGGTTCCATCTCGAAAATCTCCACATTGAATCCCTGACGCGAAAGATCGCCGGCGATAGTGAGTCCGGCAGGACCTGAACCGATTACAGCCACACGTCCGCGGGTCTTCGGTTGCAGCTTCTCACGAATCAGTCCCATGTTGCCGTCGAAGTCGGCGAGGAAGCGTTCGAGCTTGCCTACGTGTATTTCCTGGCCCTTCTTGCCGAGCACGCAATGTCCTTCGCACTGCTTCTCGTGCGGGCAAACGCGTCCGCATACAGCCGGAAGGTTACTCTTTTCGTTAATGATGTGCATGGCATTGCCGAAGTTTCCCATCGACAACTCGTGAATCCAGTCGGGTATGTCATGGCTTATTGGGCATCCCTTCTTGCACTGTGGTACCTTGCAGTGCAGACAACGCTTGGCTTCTTCGATAGCTTCGTGCATAGTATATCCCTCGTTAACCTCTTTGAATAACTTCTTTTCCTGTTCCATTTTATTGTTAGCTTTTAGTTTTGTTGAATGGTTCCATTGGGTTTCCAAACATGTTTTGCTGCAAAGTTAGGCTTTTTTCACTACAAATTGCTGCAAAAATGTACACTTATTTGTACATATTATGAATATTGGAAGATATATAAGTTAAATATGTTAAAACCTAAGTTGTCGCACGCACATACATTATTATTTTAAGTACTTTTGTAAATTATGACATCACTGATAAAAAAACTGACATCACTAAAACAATAATATGCAAACAAACAACAAATTAAAGCAACCGCGGCAGGCTGCGATTGCTTTGGCAATGCCCCTCGCTCTTGCCGGAATGACACTCATGCCACAGGGCATCAACGCCATTCCGCTGCGCTCGGGGCTTGTGATTGAACATCCAATCGCACAAACCGATGAGATATTTGCAGTAAAAAATGTGGCTCAGATCAATCCGCACACCATCGAGATCAACTACACCGACGGCCGGCAGATGACCCTCGACTTCTACGGCGACAACATTTTGCGGATGTTTCGCGACGATAAGGGTGGGGTAGTACGCGACCCTCTGGCTACACCTCCGGCAAAGATACTTGTCGAATCGGCACGTCGCAAGACCGGAAACCTTAGCGCTATCGACGTAGACGGAACTCTGCAGATAACCACACCTGCCGTAAGTGTCAACATCGACAAGCATACAGGCAACATGAACATTGTCGACCTGCGCACCGGCAAGACCGTTATCGAGAACCTCACACCAGCCAAAATAGACAACGGAAGCACATCAGTCACCATGCGTTCGCATGATGGCGAGTACTTCTATGGAGGTGGAGTGCAGAACGGTCGTTTCTCGCATCGTGGCGAGAGCATTGCCATCGAGAACACCAACAGCTGGGTTGACGGTGGCGTAGCATCGCCCACACCGTTCTACTGGAGCACGGGCGGCTACGGAGTGATGTGGAATACGTTCCGTCCGGGACGTTACGACTTCGGTCACGACACTCCGGGTGAGGTACGTCTGCAGCATTCAGAGGACTATCTCGACATGTTTGTAATGCTTGACGAGACTCCCGTACAGTTGCTCAACGACTTCTATCAGCTCACAGGCAACCCCGTTCTGATGCCGAAGTTCGGTTTTTATGAGGGCCATCTGAATGCCTACAACCGCGACTATTGGAAGGAAGACAAGAACGGAGCGATGGTTTTCGAGGACGGCAAGATGTATAAGGAGAGCCAGAAGGACAATGGCGGAACCAAGGAGAGCCTGAACGGCGAGAAGAACAACTATCAGTTCTCGGCACGTGCAGCCATCGACCGCTACGTCAACAACGATATGCCGCTCGGATGGTTCCTCCCCAACGACGGATATGGAGCCGGTTACGGACAGACTGGTACGCTCGACGGCAACATAGACAACCTGCGTCAGTTTGGCGACTATGCCCGTTCGAAGGGTGTGGAGATTGGTTTGTGGACACAGAGCGACCTTCATCCCAAGGCAGGAGTAGAGCCTCTGTTGCAGCGCGACATCGTTAAGGAGGTGCGCGATGCCGGAGTGAGAGTGCTGAAGACCGATGTTGCATGGGTAGGCTACGGCTATTCGTTCGGATTGAACGGCGTTTCCGATGTGGCTCAGGTCATGCCATACTACGGATCGGATGCGCGTCCGTTCATCATTACGCTCGACGGATGGGCAGGAACACAACGTTACGCCACCGTATGGAGCGGCGACCAGACCGGAGGCGACTGGGAATACATACGTTTCCACATCCCGACATTCATAGGTTCGGGTCTGTCGGGTCAGCCAAACATCACGAGCGACATGGACGGAATATTCGGAGGCAAGAACGTTCCGGTGAATGTGCGCGAGTTCCAGTGGAAGACCTTCACACCGATGCAGCTCAACATGGACGGTTGGGGAGCCAATCCCAAGTATCCGCACATACTCGGCGAGCCGGCTGCAAGCATCAACCGCTCTTATCTGAAGCTTAAGTCGATGCTCATGCCATACACCTATACCATAGCCCACGAGGCAATAGACGGCAAGCCGATGATACGTGCCATGTTCCTCGACTATCCCAACGACTACACCCACGGCACCAAGACCCAATACCAGTTTATGTACGGTCCGTCGATGCTCATAGCTCCTATATACCGTGAGACACGTGCCGACAAGGACGGCAACGACATACGCAACGGCATATATCTGCCCGAAGGCACATGGATAGACTACTGGAACGGCGACGCATACGAGGGCGGACGCATCGTCAACGAGTATCCGGCACCGCTCTGGAAGATTCCGGTATTCGTCAAGGCTGATGCCATCATTCCTATGACCAATCCCAACAACAACCCGTCGCAGATACGTCAGAACTACCGTGCTTACGAAATCTACGCTTCTGCCAACGGAACTTCTGCCTTCAAGGAGTATGACGACGACGGCAACACGACCCAGTATCTGCATGGCAACGGCGTGACTACCGACGTAAGCGTATGCACCGACGGCAAGGGACGTATGCGTGTAGACATCCAACCGGCTCAGGGCACGTACGACGGATATGAAGCCGAGAAGCTCACCGAGCTGCGCGTCAATGTGACACGTGCTCCGAAGAAGGTGACGGCAAAGGTAGGTAAGACCACCGTCAAGCTCACACAGGTGCAGACACTCGCCGAATTTGAGAAGGGCGACAACGTGTATTACTACGATGCCGAGCCCAACCTCAACCGCTTCTCTACCCCCGGCACCGATGCGGCAAAGGTTGTGATAAAGAAGAATGCGCAACTGCTCGTCAAGATACAGAAGACCAACGTCAGCGACAACGCCATAGCTGTGGCTATAGACGGTTTCGAATTCAACACAGCCGGACGTATGCTCACACACAGCGGTGCGCTCGCGGCTCCCGAAGCACAGATTGCTGAGGCTGGATGTGGCGTGTTCAACCTCACTCCTTCGTGGAAACCGCAGCCCAATGCCGACTATTACGAGATAGAATACGACGGCATGCTGTATTCTACCATTCACGGAACGCAGTTCAGCATCGATCAGTTGCAACCAGAGACCGAGTATAGCATGAAGGTGCGCGCAGTCAATCGCGACGGAGCATCCGACTGGACAACGGTCAAGGGAAAGACCCTCAACAACCCGCTTGAGTTTGCCATCAAGGGCATAAAGGCACAGACATCGTTCCAAGACCAGCCCGGACAGAAAGTTTCAAAGCTCTTCGACTTCGACAAGAAGACCTCATGGCACTCACAATGGGGCAAGGGCGAAGCCATTCCGGGCGATGTGACAATCGACCTGCGTTCGGTCAACAAGCTCGACCGTATGGAATACATTCCGCGTGAGGATGCCGGCAACGGCACAATCATGGAAGGCACCATCTCTTATAGTATGGATCGCCAGAAGTGGTCGACACCGGTTCCGTTCGTATGGAAGGCCGACAACACCACCAAGACATTCACGTTCGAAGGCAATCCGGAGGCTCGTTATGTGCAGATGCACCTGACCAAGGCCGTGGGCAACTTCGCTTCGGGTCGTGCCATGTATATATATAAGGTGGCAGGAAGCCAGAGCGTGCTGCAGGGCGACATCAATCACGACAACCGCATCGACGAGAACGATCTCACCTCGTATATGAACTACACCGGACTAAGACGTGGCGACAGCGACTTCGACTATGTAAGTGCGGGCGACATCAACCGGAACGGACTCATCGACGCATACGACATATCGTGCGTGTCGAACGAACTCGACGGCGGAGTATATCCCAAGAACGACCATTGTTCGGGTTCGCTCGTGCTCACACCGAGCCGTACCACATTCGCCGCAGGCGACGTTATAGAGCTGAAGGTGCAGGGCAAGGCGCTCCACTGGGTCAACGCTCTGAGCTTCGCATTGCCTTACAACACCGACGAACTGGAATATGCGGGCATCGAACTGCTCAACATGAAGGAGCTGGTAAACCTCACCTACGACCGTCTGCACACCAACGGACAGAAGGAACTGCTGCCTACATTCGTCAATCGTGGCAACAACTTCCTGCTCGACGAGGGCGACAGCGACCTATTCGTGCTCAAGTTCAAGGCCAAGAAGGCAGGCAAGTTCACGCTGAAGATGAAGGACGGCATGCTCGTCGACCGCAATCTCGGCACGACTCTGCTGAAGTGATAGAACCAAAATGTTAGAAGGACGTAAAGTCAAAAGTCAAAGCAGCACGCCCCGAAGGGGCAGAAGCACATAGCCCAGGGCACCGCCATGGGGTAAAAGTATCACAAATACCAATGCGCCCTGTAAGGGCAAAAGCGTTAATTATCAATGCTTTTGCCCTTGCAGGGCGTTTTGCTTTTATCAATCCGTACACCCAAGGCGCTGCCTTGGGCTATGAGCTTATTGGGCTTTCAGCCCGTATAATAGACTTTTGCACACCCTCCTGAGCAAACAACGGTACAAATCATTAATAATAAAGATGATATGGCTGACTGCTCAGGCTATGGCGAGGACGCCATAGCCTCCTACTGTTAACCCAATATTCTGCTTCATAATCTCACAAATCATACCACTCCCCTCCCTACGGGGGAGGGGTTGGGGGTAGGGCTTACTCCCCACTCTTTCAAAAAGGACTCCTTTTGGCTTTCAAAAGGAGTCCTTTTGCTATGCAAATGTAGTCCTTTTGGCAGGCAAAACGAGTCCTTTTGCAACCCAAAAGGACTCCTTTTGGAAAATGTTAAGTGTTAAATGTGAAATGTTTAATTTTTGAAGCCCAAAACAGCACGATTCCTACTGTCGCAAACATCTTAAACTATGGCGAAAAACACAGAACCGGAATAAAAGTTGTTAAATGTTTGTGTGGTATGTACCATATTAATATTAATGTTGGTAACTTTGCACCCGGAAAACTTAAGCAGCGGGTTGAGTTTTCCTTAAGGCTTCCGTATTGTCAGCCGAAAGGCATGGCATACGCTATAACAACATATTAGTTAGGGAAAAATAAATAGTAAAGTAAATAAATCAAAAGACAAAAAATTTATTTAGTAAAACATAGGTATGAATAAAACAAAGATTTTACTGATTGCAGTTTTGACTGTAGTGCTCGCCTCTTGTGGTGGCGGCAAGAGTGGCGGTAAGCCTAACTTCGGCGACAACGAGTACGCCGTACGTACTGTGCAGGGTCAGAATGCTGACCTCCAGACCACTTATCCCGCAACAATCAAGGGTGTTCAGGACGTTGAGATCCGTCCGAAAGTTTCAGGCTTCATCACAAAGCTCTGTGTCAAGGAAGGTCAGCAGGTGAAGGCTGGTCAGCTCCTCTTCGTCATCGACAACGTTACATACGCTGCCGCTGTACGTCAGGCAAGGGCTGCCGTGAACGCCGCCAAGGCACAACTCAACACTGCCCGTCTTACATACAACAACTCTCAGAAGCTCTTCAAGAACAACGTTATCGGTTCGTACGAGCTTCAGTCGTCTAAGAATGCAATGGAGAGTGCTGCCGCTCAGCTCGCTCAGGCTGAGGCTGCTTATGTTTCAGCCAAGCAGAACCTTGACTTCTGTTTCGTATCAAGCCCTGCCAATGGTGTCGTAGGCGACCTGCCTTATCGTGTAGGTGCACTTGTTAGCGCATCATCACAGCAGCCTCTTACCACCGTTTCCAACAACTCTACAATGCAGGTATACTTCTCAATGACCGAGAAGGACCTCCTCGATATGACCAAGACAGCCGGTGGCATCAATGCAGCCATCTCAAGCTATCCTGCTGTAAAGCTCCAGCTTGCCGACGGTTCTATCTACAATCATCCGGGCAAGGTGGCTACCGTGAGCGGTGTCATCGACCCTACAACAGGCTCTGTTTCAATGCGTGCCGACTTCCCCAACCCCGAGCGCGTGCTCAAGTCGGGTGCTTCAGGCTCAATCGTAGTGCCTCACACCGCTACTTCAGCAGTTATAGTTCCGCAGGACGCTGTAGTTGAGGTACAGGACAAGCACTTCGTTTATGTAGTAGGCAAGGACAACAAGGTGAAGTATACTCCGGTAGAAATCAATTCGCAGAACGACGGCAAGAACTATATCATCACTTCTGGTCTTCACATCGGCGACCGCTTCGTAGTGAACGGAGTGTCATCGCTGCAGGACGGTATGGAAATCAAGCCCCTCACCGAGGCTCAGTATGCCGACAAACTGAAGAAGACCGAGGAGCTGGGCGAGGCTCAGGGCGACCTTGGCAAGCTTAAGAAGGCATTCGGAAAATAAATTTTGAGTTTTGAGTGTTGATTTTTGAATTGTCGGCTTTGCCGATTAGGAATTGTTCAATGTTGAATTAAGAATTCATAACTCAAAAATGAAAAACTCAAAATTGCCCTTGGCAATAACTCAAAATTCAAAATTCAAAATTTAAAGATATATTATGAAATTAGATAGATTTATCAAGCGCCCGGTGCTTTCTACGGTGATTTCTATCCTCGTAGTCATTCTGGGTGTACTCGGCCTGGTGTCGCTGCCTATCGAGCAGTACCCTAACATGGCGCCTCCTACTATCATGGTGCGTGCCGCTTACACCGGTGCCAACTCACAGACCGTGCTCAACTCGGTGCTTGCACCGCTGGAGGAGTCGATCAACGGTGTTGAGGGTATGACCTACATGACCTCATCAGCCACCAATGCAGGTTCGGCTTCTATCACCGTTTACTTTAAGCAGGGTATGGATCCTGACATGTGTCAGGTCAACGTACAGAACCGTGTGTCGCAGGCTTCTGCCTTGCTGCCGGCTGAGGTGACAAAGGCTGGTGTGACGGTTATGAAGCGTCAGTCGTCAACGGTTATCCTCTTCGGTCTTACAGCCGACGACGACCGTTATGACGACGAGTTCCTCACCAACTATGCCAACATCAACGTTGTGCCTGCCATCAAGCGTGTCAACGGTGTAGGTGAGTGTCAGTGCTTCTCGCAGAAGGACTATACCATGCGCCTCTGGATTGACCCAGTGAAGATGAAGAGCTACGGCTTGATTCCTTCTGACCTCACTGGCGTGCTCGCTCAGCAGAACATCGAGGCTGCTCCGGGTTCGGTAGGCGAGAATAGCGACAATCAGTATGAGTATACATTCCGCTATAGAGGTCGTCTGCAGACCCCTGAGGAGTTCGGCGACATGATTATCAAGTCGACACAGGACGGTCAGACCATTCGTGTCAAGGACGTGGCACGCGTAGAGATGGGTGCCCTCTCGTATAGCGTTGAGTCAAAGAACAACGGCAAACCGTCAGTAACCATGATGGTAACACAGACTGCCGGCTCTAACGCTACTGAGATTGCCACCAACATCAAGAAGCTCCTCAAGGATCAGGAGGCAACAATGCCGCCGGGAATCCACTTCGACATCATGCAGGACGTAACTGAGTTCCTCTTCGCATCAATCGAAGACCTTATCAAGACTCTGTGCGAGGCGTTCATCCTCGTGTTCATCGTGGTGTACGTTTTCCTTCAGGACTGGCGCTCAACTCTTATCCCGTTGATTGCCGTTCCGGTGTCGTTGATCGGTACATTCTTCTTCCTCTATGTGTTCGGCTTCTCGCTCAACTTGCTGACACTTGCCGCCCTTGTGCTTGCCATCGCCATTGTGGTCGATGATGCCATTGTGGTTGTGGAGGCTGTCCATGCCAAGCTCGACCTTGGATACAAGTCGGCACGACTGGCATCTATCGACGCCATGAACGAGATTTCGGGCGCTATCATCTCTATTACCCTTGTTATGGCATCGGTGTTCATCCCCGTGTCATTCATGGGTGGTACGTCAGGTGCGTTCTACCGTGAGTTCGGTATCACCATGGCTATCTCTATCATCATCTCGGCTCTTAACGCCTTGACACTCTCTCCGGCTCTTTGTGCTATCTTGCTGAAGCCGAAGGACGAGCACGGCAAGGAGCGCAAGATGACCGTGATTGACCGTTTCCACGCATCGTTCAACGCAGCTTATGGCAAGGTTCAGGAGAAGTATACCAAGGGAGTTCGCCGTATCGTAGAGCGTCCTATCATCGCTATCGTTACTGTGATTGTCGCTATTGCCGGAATGGCAGTGCTTATGGGAACCACCAAGACCGGTCTTGTACCTGATGAGGATACAGGTACTGTATTCTGTACAGTCTCTACACCTCCGGGAAGTTCAATGAAGAAGACCAACGAGGTGATGGACGAGGTAGACCGTATGCTCGCTACCAACCCCGCCATTGCCAGTCGTATGCGTATTACAGGTTACAACTTCATCGCAGGTCAGGGCTCTAACCAGGGTACGTTCATCATTAAGCTCAAGAGCTTTGAGGAGCGTCAGAAGGAAGAGGGACCGCTGAAGTATATCGGCGTACACAACCTGGGTTCTACAATGGTGCTCGGTATGATATACAAGCAGACCGCTGCCATCAAGGGAGCGCAGATTCTCGCCTTCCAGCCGCCTATGGTGCAGGGCTTCTCAGCCACCAACGGTATGACATTCTCAATGCAGGACCGCACCGGTGGCGACGTTAACAAGTTCTACGACATCACCAAGGACTTCATTGCCGAGCTCAACAAGCGTCCGGAGATTTCGAACGCCATGACATCATACAACACCAAGTATCCGCAGTATAAGATTGATGTTGACGTGGCTAAGTGTAAGCAGAGCGGCATCGACGCGTCTACCGTGCTCACCACAATGCAGGGCTACTACGGCGGTATGTATGCTTCTAACTTCAACGCATACGGTAAGCTCTATCGTGTATACATCCAGTCAGCACCTGAAAACCGTGCCGACCTGAAGAGTCTCGACAACATCTACGTCCGCACATCGGCTGGCGAGATGGCTCCAATCAAGGAGTATGTCAACCTGAGCCGTGTATATGGTCCGCAGGAGATTGACCGTTTCAACCTCTTCACATCAATCAACGTGAACGCATCGGCAGCCGAGGGCTACTCTACAGGTGACGCCATCAACGCCATGGCAGAGGTTGCCAAGACCTCATTGCCGGCAGGTTACACCTACGAGTTCTCTGGTCTGACACGTACCGAGCAGGAGTCTTCCAACTCTACAGCTATCGTTTTCGTGCTCTGTCTGACCTTCGTTTACTTGATTCTTTCGGCACAGTACGAGTCGTACATTCTGCCTCTGTCGGTAATTCTCTCAATTCCGTTCGGTCTTGCGGGAGCCTTCCTCTTCGTCAACATGTTTGGCAAGAACAACGACATCTACATGCAGATTGCGCTCATCATGCTTATGGGTCTTCTGGCAAAGAACGCCATCCTTATCGTTCAGTTCGCTCTTGAGCGTCGACAGACGGGTATGGCTGTCTCATGGTCGGCAGTTCTCGGTGCTTCTGCCCGTCTGCGTCCTATCTTGATGACTTCATTGGCTATGATTATCGGTCTTCTGCCATTGCTCATGCCGTGGGGTGTAGGCTACAACGGTAACATGACTCTTGGTGCAGCAGCCGTAGGCGGTATGCTCATCGGTATGCTTTGCCAGATCATGATAGTTCCGGCTCTGTTCTATATCTTCCAGACTCTGCAGGAGAAGATTAAGCCTATCGAGTTTGAGAACGACTCAGCCAGCGTCGATTCAGAGATTCGTCAGTACACCAACCCGTATGTGGCAGATGCATTGCACGATCAGATTGATAAGAAAACAAAATAAGAAATCAAGAATTTAGAAGTCAGGAGTTAAGCCATATGTACATTTGGCTTAACTTCTTAACTCCATAACTTCTTAACTTCTTAAAAATACGAAACAATGAAATTGAACAAGATAATTCTTTTCGCTTCGGCATCGCTCTTGATGACCAGTTGCGGAATATATAACAAGTACGAGCGTCCCGAGGTGAACACCAAGGGACTCGTACGCGACGTTTTGAGCAACTCCGACACGCTCGCCGTCAGCGACACCGCAAGCTTCGGCAATCTGCCTTGGCGTCAGGTGTTCACCGACCCGCAGCTGCAGTCGCTCATCGAGAAGGGTATTGCCAACAATACCAATATGCTCAATGCCGCACTCAACGTCAAGATAGTAGAGGATCAGCTGATGGTGGCTAAGTTGGCATTTGTGCCTTCGTTCACATTCTCGCCGCAAGGAACAATCGCTTCATGGGACGGCAATCCTGCCACAAAGACCTACTCATTGCCCGTGACGGCATCATGGAACCTCGACCTCTTCGGCAATCTTCTCAATGTGAAGCGTTCGGCACAGATGGCTCTGCTTGCCACTAAGGACTATCAGCTCGTAGTGCAGACCAAGATAATCTCTAACATCGCCAACATGTACTACACTCTGCTCATGCTCGACAAGCAGTTGCAGGTGGTCAACGATATGTCGAAGCTCGTTGAAGAGACATGGAACATCATGAAGATTCAGAAGGAGCTTGGTCGTGTTAAGGAGACCAGCGTACAGAGTGCTGAGGCAAATCTGTATTCTGTAAAGGCCCAGGCTACCGACCTGAAGCGTCAGATCCGTGAGACCGAGAACTCGCTCTCGCTGCTTCTCGGACAGCAGGCACAGACCATACAGCGCGGAACATTCGAGGGACAGTCGCTCCCTGCACAGTTCTCAACGGGCGTTGGCATACAGCTTCTTGCCAACCGTCCAGACGTACACTATGCCGAAATGTCATTGGCTCAGTGCTTCTACGATGTCAACGCAGCCCGTTCTAAGTTCTATCCGAGCATCACTATCTCAGGTACAGGTGCCTTCACCAACTCAGGTGGTGCAGGTATAGTAAACCCGGGCAAGTGGCTTCTCTCTGCAGTAGGCTCACTCGTACAGCCCATCTTTGCTCATGGTCAGATTGTTGCAGGCTTGAAGGTGGCAAAGGCTAAGCAGGAACAGGCTTTCAACACATGGCAGAACGCTGTGCTTTCAGCCGGTTCGGAGGTTAGCAACGCCCTCGTGCTCTACAACTCTTCTAACGAGAAGAGCGAGCTTGAGGCCAAGCAGGTGGAGAGTCTGAAGAAGAACGTAGAGTACAACAAGATGTTGTTCAACGACGGTTCAGCCACATATCTTGAGGTAATCACCGCACAGCAGAGCCTTCTCAATGCCGAGCTTTCTAAGGTAGCCGACGATTTCTACAAGATGCAGGCCGTTGTGAACCTCTACTACGCTTTGGGCGGAGGAAGATATTAAGAGTTAGGAATTAGGAGTTTTGAATTTTGAATTGTCGGCTTTGCCGATTTTGAATTATTCAATTACGAGTTTTGAATTTTGAGTTTTGAATTTTGAATTGTCGGCTTTGCCGATTTTGAATTATTCAATTACGAGTTTTGAATTTTGAGTTTTGAATTTTGAATTGTCGGCTTTGCCGATGTTGAATTATTCAATTTGGAATTCATAATTCACAACTGATAAACTCAAAATTGCGGCTTGCCGCAACAATTCAAAACTCAAAATTCAAAACTCAAAATTCAAAATTGCGGCTTGCCGCAACAATTCAAAACTCAAAATTCAAAACTCAAAATTCAAAATTGCGGCTTGCCGCAACAATTCAAAATTCAAAATTCAAAATTCAAAATTCAAATTATGATAAGTGATAAAGCATACATAGCTCCGGGTGCAAATATTGGCAAGAACGTTACAATCTATCCGTTTGCCTACATCGAGGACGGTGTTGAAATAGGCGACGACTGCATCATCTTCCCATACGTCAGCATCATGCGTGGCACTAAGATGGGACGTGGCAACAAGGTATATCAGAACACCGTGCTCGGTGCTGAACCTCAGGACTTCAACTATACGGGTGCTGACACACGCCTTGTTATTGGCGATGAGAACATTTTCCGTGAGAATGTGGTGGTCAATCGCGCCACATTCGCCGACGGCGAGACACGTATCGGCAACCGCAACTTCTTCATGGAGGGTGTACACATCTCACACGACACCAAGGTAGACGATTATGTAACCTTCGGTTATGGTACAAAGGTGGCAGGCGACTGCGAGATTCACAGCGCAGCCATCTTCTCGTCAGGTGTCATCTTGAATGCTAACGTGCGCATCGGTGGTGCATCTATGGTCACCAGCGGTGTGCGCATCTCGAAGGATGTTCCTCCGTTCATCGTAGCTACCGACAACCCCGTGCGCTACGGTGGCGTCAACGAGACACTGCTCAAGTCGTCTAACACAACCGACAAGGTCATCGGCCACATCGCCAATGCCTATCGCCTGGTGTTCCACGGACAGACCAGTGTATTTGATGCAATCAATCAGATTAAGGAACAGGTGCCTCCTGGAAAGGAAATCAACGCTATCGTCAACTTCCTTGAGGGTAGCAAGTTGGGCATCATAAGCAAGATATAAAAAGCATTTTCATACCTTTTATATATTAGTGTTGTTATTTCAAAAGATGCGGCAGGGTCGACGTGATGTCAACCCTGCCGCTGTTGTTTTTACCACATAACCTAATCATCATATTTGTGAGTAGTGTAATCGTTTGCATAAATTTCCAGCGGATTTTTTGTTTGAACTATATATAGGCTAATGATTTTAGTTATAACTTTGCGTAATAAAGATGACACAAGACTTTCAAAACGACAATAACGTTAAACACAAAAATCATATAGAATGCTATTGAGACACAAAACATTCGTATGTAATGGTGTAGAAGAAAAAGCTTAAACCAAATATAAAGAATTATTACAAAAGCCTGAAATGATGAAACAGATATTCATATTGGCAATGATGCTATTCGCAACGTCAGGCACAGCAATAGCGCAGGACGTGGCATTGAAGACCAACCTATTGGGTTGGGCTACAACATCGCTCAACGCAGGTGTTGAAGTTGGCATAGCCGAAAAGCAGACAGCACAACTGTTTGCCACCATCAATCCCTGGAAGTTTTCAAGGGACAGGAAGGTACGTTTCTGGAACGTAGAGCCTGAATACCGTTGGTGGACATGCCAACGCTTCGGAGGCAGTTTCTTCGGATTGCACGCTCTTGCCGGCGAATACAACATCAAGAACGTAGACCTGCCATTCGGAATACTTCCCAAGACAAAACGCGGTTGCCACTATGAAGGATGGTATATAGGTGCAGGCGTAACCTATGGCTATCAATGGCTGATGTCGCGCCATTGGAATATGGAAGCGTCGTTAGGCGTGGGCTATGCTTATAGTCCATACAAGCTCTACGGACGTTGTGCCCGATGCTTGGACAAGAACCATCGCAATTATGTAGGACCGACTAAGGCGGCTCTCAGTATGATTTATATATTCTAGACAGCATTATGAACACAAACTCATTGACTCGCATCATCATTTCGTGCCTCATAGGAGCAGCTTCGTACAGCTCGGCAATGGCACAGAAGCTTGCTTCGGGAGCTGTAGCCATCGACAATCTGAAGACACATGTCGAAGGCAACAAGGTGGATGTGGCGTTCAGCCTTAACCTAAACAACCTGAAGCTTAAGGCCGAACAGCAGCTTGTTTTCACTCCGATGCTTGCTGCCGACGGCGACACTACAGCTCTTACACCTATTATAATTAATGGCAGGGCCAAACAGATACGCATGGAGCGTAGCGGCGAATTGGCTGCAATGGCTAATGAATCTCAGCAGCCTTTGGTGATACAGCGCAAGAACGGAACTGAGCAGAGCGTTAGCTACAGCCAGACCATTACACGCAAGCGTCCGTTTGAGACCGAACACTTGAGTCTGCTTACCGCTCAAGACTTCTGCGGATGTGGCGACAGGGAGAATCTCGACAATCTCCAGATTGCAACTATCGACAATATTGGAGCTTGGATGCCTGACATTGCCTTTGTAAAGCCGGCTGCCGAGGCACGCAAGCAACGTGCCGAGAAGGGTGAGGCTTACCTCAGTTTCCGTGTCAACAAGACGGATATTGTGGCTGATCTCTTTGAGAACGCACGCGAATTGGCCAAGATAACGAAGACCATCGACCTTGTGCGCAACGACAAGAATGTGCAGATTACGGACATCAATATTCATGGCTTTGCCTCGCCCGACGGCCCTTATGCCAACAACGAGCGCCTGGCTCGAGAGCGTGCCGCTGCTCTGAAGAGTTATGTGGCTAAGCTTTATCCTATTGAAGCCAAGCTGTTCAGCTCAAACTCCACACCTGAGGATTGGAATGGATTCCGCCAGAAGGTGCAGAAGTCGCATCTGGCTAACAAGGACGATATACTGAAGATTTCGAATTCAAGCCTTGCACCCGACGACAAGGACATGCGCATACGCCAACTCTATCCGCAGGAATATGCCGTGATACTTAACGACATCTATCCGCGACTGCGCCACAGCGACTACACTGTGAGCTATACGGTAAGGCCTTTCTCGGTTGAAGAAGCCAAGCAGATACTGAAGACCCGTCCGCAGCAGCTTTCGCTTCAGGAGATGTATCTTGTAGCACAGACAATGGAGGCGGGTTCGGCAGAATTCAATGAGGTGTTCGACATAGCCGTGCGAATGTTCCCCGAAGACCCGACTGCCAACCTTAATGCTGCATGTGCTGACTTGCAACGACGCGACATTGCTTCAGCAGAGAAACATCTGCAGAAAGCCGGCAACTCGGCAGAGGCATTGAACGCACGAGGCACTCTGGCTGTATTGAAAAAGGACTATGAGTCAGCACGTCAGTTGTTTGCCGAGGCAGCTGCTGCTGGTTCGGCTGATGCCAAAGCTAATGCCGAGCGCATTGCTAACACGAAATAATACGTGAGCTATGGCGAGTGTGCCGTAGAATAATGTGTCTCTTTGAATAGGAGGGAGTCAAAAGTATAGCAGCACGCCCTGAAAGGGCAGAAGCTCATAGCCCGGCAACGCCCTGGGAAATAATAAGAGAAAAACCAAAGATGCCCTGTAAGGGCAAAAGCGTTATGCTTCAATGCTTTAGCCCTTACAGGGCGATTGGACGTAATGCCTTTAAGCACCCAAGGCATTGCCCTGGGCTATGTGATTATTGGGCCTTCAGCCTGCGCTGATTAAGTTTTGCACCCCTCCAGATTACTTACGCTCAAAATAATAACAAAATAAACATTAATCAATTTAACTATTAAACTATGGTAAACGTTAAGAATCTATTCGGAATGGCTGTTATGGCTACGGCCTTGGTGGGTTGCTCAAGCAACGACAACCTCGCTCCTGATGGTAAAGACAATGCTGGCAAGCCAGGTGAAGCTTATGCTTCATTCACAATCAATCTGCCGACAACTACTGGTAATGGTACACGTGGAGACGAGCCAGTTGTTAAGGATGGTACACCTTCATTTGCTGAAGGTACCGCTGCTGAGTATGAGGTTAAGAATGGTACTATCCTCATCTTTGATAATGCCGGAAACTTTGTCACAAGTGCCCAGCTTGGCACTATGAACCCTTGGACTCCAGTAAAGAAAGATGGTGTTACTACAGCTGCTATTACTACTGTTCAGCTCTCAGGTGTTTCAGTTGGTGGCGACTATCAGGCTTTGGTTCTTCTCAACAATGATGTTGATGCTACTACTTCTAAGGTAACATTGCCTACCACAGGTGACACTTATGCAGAATGGAGCAAGAAAACTTCAAAGGTAAATGCTGAAAAGTATGCTTCTACCGATGGCATCTTTATGGCAAATGCTCCGATGTATACAGGTACAACAACAGAGCCTACAACTCTTGTTCCAATTGCAAATGTCTGCGCATCACGTGAGGAAGCTCAGGCAAAGGCTGCTACTACAGTTTACGTAGAGCGTGGTTTGGCTAAGGTTACAATGAAGAATTTTGAACCTTCTTACACTATTGCAGCTGGTACATACAAAGGTGATGAAGTTGTAATCAATAATTGGCAGCTCGACGTAACCAATAAGTCAACATACCCTGTTCATCAGACAGGTGTCTTGAATACAATATTATGGAATCAGACTTGGGCTGATCGTTTCTATGATAAAGATAATGGAGTCTTTAAGCGCGTATATTGGGGCGAAGATCCTAACTATTCAGATAATAAGTATAATGTAGGTGATGCTACTGTTTCTCCTAAAAAATCAGCTTTGGATTGCTGTAAGGATGCTTTCAATATGATCTCAAATGCTGAAGTTGTTGGTTTACCAGGTGATGACAAGCCTCAGTACTGTCTTGAGAACACATTCAACCTTGCTAATATGATGCAGGGTCAGACCACACGTGTTGTGTTCAAGGCTGTTTATACTCCTAATGCTCTTATTGGTGAATCAGACAAGACATTCTATAAGATTGGTAACAATACCGCTATCTGGAAGAAAGCTGATCTTGAGAAGCAGATTCTTGCCGTTGCTATCAATGCAATGAAAATTACAGATCCTACTGAGCAGGCAATGTATAAGGTAGACCTTGCTTTGGGTTCAAACATTAGCGGTAAGGCTGGTCAGCACCTTATTGCTGCTGATAATATCACATTTGATCCAGGATCAAGTACCAAAACATCACAGGTTAAACCTGAAGTTATTAAAGAAGTCAACAAGAAGCTTGGTTTGTCAGAAGATCCAACCACTCATAAGGTAAAAGTTGGTATCTCAACATACCTCAATGGCGAGGCATACTACATCGCTCGCATCAAGCACTTCAACGAGTTGACTCCTTGGACACCAGGTACTGCTTATACAGATGACGCTACATACCTCGGTCGCTACGGTGTTCTCCGTAACAACTGGTACGAGCTTTCTGTAAGTAGCGTTAGTGGTCCTGGTTATCCTGACGTTCCTAAGGTTAATCCTACAGATCCAGACGACGTTAACGATCTGTACATCAACGTTGAGGTTAAGATCCTTGACTGGGCTAAGCGCAGCCAGCAGGTTGAGCTCTAATCAATATTGCCCGTCCTATCTTTAGGACCGCAAGAACCCTAATATCTTAGGAGGTACGGCCCATGCAGCCGTACTTCCTTTGATACCTACATTTTGAATATTTACATTATTTACCAACAACTCTAATTAAATTAACGGCAAACATTATGTTTCACGGACTGGTTAAATATACCCCAATTCGGGATAAAATAGCGATTAGTTGCATATGAAGACAGATACACGAGTTCTCTTCTCATGCCATCAGACATGAGCTGTATATAAAGAATCGAAAGAGATTATTCTGTCCTTAGAACAATGTAAGTTGCTTCGTGTCTTCGATGCAGTATCCTTGCAATGCCTTTGGCTTGTTATCAAAGAAACAATATGCTCCCAAGGCTGAAATAAGGTTCATGATAAAGTTGCTTACAGATCTATGGCGTGAATGTACAATCTGTGCCGTATTCTTCAGCATGTCGTTAATGGTTTCGATAATGTATCTCTTGCGCAGCATCATTCTGTCATAGAACGGCATCAGCTTGTTTTTCATGTTTACGCGCAACCCTGTCACCAGCTGTATTCCATCCTCAAAGAGGAAGTCAAACAGCTTCTGTGAAATATAGCCTTTGTCAGC
>OIWM01000465.1_pt1 | contig 49429 bp, 55 predicted proteins | sample 1587451 | NCBI WGS metagenome assembly OIWM01 (sample SAMEA3888907, study PRJEB22519) | human gut metagenome | biome: human gut; feature: human-associated habitat; material: faeces | place: Denmark | collected 2011 | reverse complement strand
CTTGACAGCTGCATCCCCGGTCAGCCCCTGACGCTTACGATCAGCCAACTCTTCATCCCATACTCGTTCCTCATCATTCATCTGAGTATTGATAGTATCGAGCTTTTCAGCGATATCTTCCAGTTCCTTCAGGATATCCTTCATATAAATCTTTGATTTATCAGTGTAATCCGTTATTGCTTCGCATTGACCTTCCATCTCACCCTCCAGATCCCGTCATTGAAGTCGTGGCTGATGATGCGGAACTCCCCTATCTCCGAGGTGTTGCCCACGTGCGCACCTATGCAGGCGCAGTCATCGTAATCGCCCACACGGACGATGCGCAGAGTTTCCGACGCATCTTCCGGCAGTTTGCTCAGGTCCACGATTGATGCGGCCTCTTCCCTGCTCATATACTCCACGGTCACCGGCATCGCCGCCGCGATGACCTCATTGACCTTGGCTTCGATCGCCTTCACCTGGTCATTCGTAGGACATTCGGCAAGCAGATAGTCGCACTTGCTCTTCTTCCTCTCGATGTGTGCATTACGGCTGCGAGGGCATTCGAACATGTTCACCATCGTGCGGTTCAGGATATGCTCCGCCGTATGGGCGGGTTCATATTCAGCCTTGTTGTGGCTGTTGAGTATCGGCTTTTCCATATCTTATCTCACTTTTATCCAGACATCTCCTTTCTCGTCCGTGCGGATTTCGTCGGGATATATCCCATAGTATTCCTCTGAGTCATCATCATAGAAATAGATTCCGGTCTCTTTTGGGTTGTGGGATAGATCCTCCATCAACAGTCCAACAGGATAGTCATCCAGTTCCATTATCTCGTTTGACTCGAGACAGATGCATCCTTCGCTGTCCTCATAGATCGAGTTTACCGTGAAGTTGATCGTCCCGCTTTCAAAATGAAGGATGGACTCGGGAGAATATTCTCCGAGAGCCTCGATCAGACGGCCTGCCTGTATTATACTCAAATCTTCAGAACAGCGGTCCTTCGTCCCTCCGTCCTTGATATTGAAGAGTGTGCTCTCCCCTTCCCTGTCAATGTGAACAAAATAGATGGTCTTGTTCCCGTCATATACCGAGACGGCCTCCGCCAGCTCGGCAGCAGACAGGCCTTCTTCCATCCTGTCATCGGATTCAAGACACACATCCCCATCTTCATCGAGAATCACTCCCGTTATGGGTAACGGGTCAACTCCTTCCTCGCTGCTCCCGAACAGGAATTCACTGTCCTTCGCCTTGTCGGCCATCTCAAGACGCAGGAATATGTTAGTCAGCTCTTCAACAGTCATATCTCAATTATTCCAAATGTCTGTTAATATTTTCCCTACCCACGCTGGGGGTATAGTGATGTCGTGCCGGAAATCTTCTTCGGGAACAGTGCGAAGATGTTTGTGAAGGATTCTCTTCCTTTCTCCGTCAATCATTTCCTCAGTCAAAAACCGAATTGCTGACGCAATGTCCTGCATCGTTTCGTTGCGATACCCGAACATTTTGACTTCGTCGGTGTGGTTGAAGTATATTTTCTTTGTCGCCGAGAGATTTATCTTGCGTGGTGCCCCATCAGTGAGGTATTTAAAGTCAGATATTCTCATTGTGGTCAGTCCAAGCTTGTAAGCTGCCTGATCTCCATAGGGGATAATCCTTACCTTTTCCTTCTCTGCGATGCAGTAAGCAATCCGCTCATCTGAAGGGATAATCCTTTTCATACCGAACTCGCCGCTTATTTCCGGGTAACAATAGACTCCACGGGCAAGACGTATGACAAAACCTTCCTTTACCATACCCAGCAGGGCGAACCTGACGGCTCCGGGGCTCTCCAGGGTCGCGAAATCATCGAGAAAGAAAATGCGGCCGCGGTCCCACCCTCGGATCATATCCCGCATTTTTTGTGTTACTCCATCCATTTAACGAACTTTACTAACAAATATACTATATTTTTGTTAGTAAGAAAAACAAAATAGAATTCTCAATAGAGTCTGGAAAAGATTGCGCTATTCATGGTTCTCCACGCATGATTACAAAAGTATTCTGCAATTGACATCTGTAAACATAGTCTTTTGAATATGAAATATCATCCAATTATCCCTAATAATCCTTTAATTGATTTTTCTATCATTGGACACAATGATATGCCGCCGAGAATCCCTTCATTTTGATATCACTCGACCATATCACCGAATACGTTATTCTCAAGGACATCGCGCAGATATCCTCATACTGAAGTGTTTTGAATTCTCAAAGGATGGATGTAGGGAAGAGAATGCTCAGATGAAGAGCATCATGACTGCGCATACAAGAAGAACGATTGCCATCACGATAGAGACTGTCCCTGCGTATCTGGAGACAAACGGCTTGATCGCACCGCCGGCCAGTAGCCATACTAGGTTGGCCCCCGGGCCTGCAAGCAGAAGAAGGGCCGTGACCGGGAGCAGGTCTATGAATCTCTCTGAATACGGAAGGACGAATGCCGAGTAGCAGCTGAGGTCGAAGAGAATGATCTTGGCGTTGGTCATCTGCACGATGAAGCCGTTGGAGAAGGTCGGTGCGGCATCCCCCTCGGATGAGACACCGGAGCGGTATGTCTTCCATGCAAGGTAAAGGATGTATGCCGCTGCAAGGTAGCGAAGATACGGTACATACTCCTTGAAAGCCATCCCGGCAAAGTGGGCGGCGACTGCCGCCAGAAGCGCAGCAGTCAGGAACCCGCACAGCAGTCCACACCACATTCGCATCGAGGCGCGCCAGCCGTACCTGATCGAGCACGACATGGCGTAGATGTTCGCCGGTCCAGGGGTGTACCCCACGGCAAGGATAGCAAGAAGAAGTGCAGGCAGATGTTCAGGAGGCATCAGTCAATATCGTCTATGAGGTTACCTTTATCAATTTCCGGCTGGATGAAGTGCTCCCTGGCGAACTCCCATAGCGTGCGGGAGCCTTCGGCCGAGCGGGCGTTTCTCTCCAGCACCTCAGAGAGTCGCCGCCCGCCTTCTCTCCAGGCCCGGCCACCGCTGGCGTGCTGCAGCAGGAGCGGCTGGAAGTTGTCAAGGGTGTGGGCGAACCTGCTCTCGGCACTCCCCCACTCCTCGAACTCATCCCAGAGCGAGCGCATCCTCCCTGCCAGATCCTCCGGCAGCTGGGTGTACAGCCTCTCGGCCGCTGCCGCCTCCCTCTCCCTCTGTGTCTTCTTCCCTTCCTCGTCATAGGCGAAGGTGTCACCTGCGTAGATCTCGACGAGATCATGAACGAGAAGCAGGCTCACCACCTTCAGGACATCCACCTTCTCGTTGGCATATTCGGAAAGCAGGAGCGCCATCACGGCCATGTGCCAGGCGTGCTCCGCATCGTTCTCCAGACGCTCCCCGTCGGAGAGGTAGGTGCGGCGCTGCACGAATTTCTCTTTATCAATAAGTTTGCAGAACTCAACTGTCTGTGAAAGTCTGTCTTCGTTCATATAAGCATTATTGCATTTATGTTCCTGCCGCAGGAGATTCCCTCGCGGCGAGCCGAATAGAACCTTCCGTCAATGTAGGTGTCTATGTCTGAGACGCTTATGTTCCCTTCAGCCACTCCGCACTCGACAAGTGAATGGCGCACGCACTCCTTCAGGTCAAGGTGGTGGCCGCCTTCCATCGTCCCTTCCTTCCGTGCTCCCCTGAACGACCATATCCTGTCTATCGGGAAGCCCGATTCCTTGAAGGTCAGGGCTACCTCCTCCCCTACCTGGAAGCTGTCATAGCCTATGCCCGGACCTATGACGGCACGGATGTCCCAGGGACGGGAACCGAAAAGGCGGCACATTTCCATCACTGTCTTCTTGCTGATCATGTTGACCGTCCCTCTCCACCCGCTGTGCGCTGCACCGATAGCCCTGTGCACAGGATCATACAGCAGGACCGGAATGCAGTCCGCTGTCCTGACGCCGATGGCGACACCCGGAAGATCCGTCACCAGGGCATCCACCCCTTCGAGATCCTCCCTAGTGAGTCCGGGCCTGTCCACGTGGGCCACCACCGTCGAGTGGGTCTGATGCGGCTGCACCACTGCACAGGGCAGCGGCACGTCACGCCCCGCGGTGAAGGCTCGCACTCCCCCGCCCATATCGTATTCGAGAAGTCCTGTCATCGGCATCTTCCTATTTGTTCTTGTTTCTCATGATCCAAAGGCCCTTGCTTCGAATACCCTCTATTTCAGCTTGTTGCCTTCACTGAATGCCTTGCCCACCTTCGCACCGAGCTCAAGGTAGTCGTGGTTGACAGGATCGAAGACTATCGGGCGGAGCTTCGCCGGGTCGATCCTTCCATCGGTAAGTATGGTTTCGTCGGCGGAGACGTTCACTATCTCGCCCCTCAGGATGTCTGTCTCCGTGTCATAAGAGCGAACCCTGCACTCCAGGGACATAGGCAGTTCATCCACGAGAGGTGCATCGACGAATTCGGACTTCACGGCGTGGAATCCGGCCCTTGCGAACTTGTCCGGAACCTTGTTCCCGGATACCAATCCCACGTAGTCGCACGCAGCAACTTGGGCCGCCGTTGCGAAGCTCACGGTGAACGCTCCCCTCTTCAGGAGGTTTTCGGCGGTCTTGTGGGTGCTGCTGATAGAAATCGATATCTCGTCCGAGTCGCTGATGCCGCCCCAGGCAGCGTTCATGATGTCGGGAGTCCCGTCCTCATTGTATGTGGCTATCATCAGAACCGGCTGAGGAAAGAGCCAGTGTTTCGAACCAAAATTCTTTCTCATATATCAAATTTTATCATTAATATTGTTAGGAAAATCAAACTTCGTCACAACGGTAATCCAGTGCTGAAAGGAAGAAGTCACGTCTCTGCCCCTCCGTCACGGTATATGGCGACACACGGAATTCCATCGCCAGGTCATCTTCCAGGTTGCAGGCGTAAAAGTCCTGCACGGCAGAGATATACAGTCTGGAATATCCCACATCCAAGGTCTTCTGCAATTCCAGAATATAGCTGACTGCCGAATAGGCGTTTTCCAGAGACAGCGGATCATTCGAAAATACGAAGAGGCCGAACTCGCTGAAGTCACCGTAGAACCCGGAGGATACCTTCCCGACCTTGTTGGATATGATCTCCTTCATCGGACGTGCACCTGTCCAGTAGCCCAGTTCGATGCCGCCGATATAGGTTCCCTCACGCAGACCGTAACCGTAACCGCTTGACTGCATCGCGGCAAGGTCCGAACAGCTCTCCCCTTCAGCTGCGGAGATTCCGGATATGTCCTTGAGCATCTTCAGTGCAGCCTTACGCCCACTCTCCATTGCACGAGTCACCTCAATCCCAAGTGTTTTCCCGTCCGGAGACTGAAGGTCGGGCCTGTCCCGGTTCACCAGGTTGTCGAACTTGTGACCGAGAAGAGATCTGAGCTGCAGCATAGCGTAACGCTCGAAGAAGCAGGTGTCGTATTTCCTGTAAGCCATACCTAGAAATCCATCATTAAATCTGTTCGTTTATTAAGCCCAAAAATCAGCCTCTGAAGTACCTGCAGCACTGTTTTTCCAACACCATTCAATTTGTTCGTTTATTCACTAACCTGTCTAATCTGTATTTACGTTATTAACGCAATAATATAATTACACATATTTGAAATAAATTATTTGCGTTATTAACTCACTTTCTATAAGATGGATCCTTATAGCTGATCATGGCATACATCTCCTTCATTCTGTCCTGCAGGCGGTCTCCGTATCTCTCCCCCAGCTGCTCGAATGTGCAGTTGGTTGCAATGACAGTCGGGAGGTTATGCTTGTATCTAATCATAAGGAATTCGGCAAGAGGATAACGAATCTCCCCGAAATCATTGTATGTCGGAGGTTCTACTCCGAGGTCGTCTATCAGCAGAACGGCCTTCTGGGAAATCTCGGGAAAATTCTGGTACTGCTTGAAATTGTTATACAGGAACTGAGCTTCGTAATAGACTGCATTGAACCCGAAGAGTTTCTTCAGGGCACGCAGCATAGTTGTCTTTCCATTGCCGAGAGTGCCGCATAGAAGAAGTCCCCTCTTTCTTGAATCATACATCCACTTAACCACCTTCTCTACCTTCGACACGGTAGGGTCGTCGAGTAAGAACTCCATGTCACGGAATTTTACCTCTGCACCGTACATCCCGAGCAGCATACTCTCTGTTGTCTCCCTGGATTCAGGGAGTTCTATTGCGAATTTGGAGGGAGGAGGAGTATTTTCAACCAACTTCGCCATATACTTCATAGCATTCTCCCTAGCTTTCTCATCCATAAGCGTCAAGTGTTATATTTCTTCCAATCCTGAGCCCGAGAACTCATCGGCAGTCTTCACGTCAAGCCTTCCGCCTGTCTTCTTATTCATCTTTGGTGACTTGGAATCCTTCCCATCCTCCAACGGAGCCTTGTCAAGGATTGGTCTGAAGGAAGGGCTTGGTGTTACGAACGCTCTCTTCTGAGGTGGCCTGGTACCGTTAAGCAGATTCTGCAGGGACTTGATCGCATAGCCCTGAGGGCTGTATGCCTGCTTCGCCCTGTCCTCGATGCCAAGGAGAAACTCGACGACATTAACCCCTTTCTCCTTGAGATCCAGGAAAAGCCTGAGGTTCGAGCGTATTCCCCTGTCATCGAAGCCGAAATTCTTGATCAGCACGTTCAGCAACTGCGCATCCAGGACATCCTGAGGGTTCTTGATAAGGGTTGGCTTCAGTATCTTACTGAATGTCAGACCGACAATAGCCGGACGGCCCTTCCTTGAGGCCTTGTCGTATGCCAGTTCGTGAACCACCTCGAAAGGGCACTTCTCCTTTATCTCCTTCTCGGCCGGCTCTATCACCCTGCGGATGAATCCAGTAGGATTGGATACGTACTTGTCCTGAAGTCCGAGAATTCCCTTTATCCTCTCAAGGGAGAAATAGAGAGGCTCACTGGTATTGCTCAGAATCTGGAACAGACGGACAGCAACGACATCGTCAAGGCTCTTGGCAGTCAGGAGGTTGTACCTCGTATAACCCTTACCCATATCAAGAATCTGCGACCAGGTCTCCTCTCCCAGCTTGACCGAAACGATGCCGGGCTTCTGGTTGACAGTCACCCTGTCAAGGAGATGGAATGAAGCGAACTGATACTGAGGAGACCCGTCGCTGTATGTCTTAGGGTTGCCATGCTCGTCAATTACAGGCGCTTCCACCGTATGATATATCTTCATCAGTTCAACTGCAGCCTCCTTGGCCTTCGTATAGTTGGTAGTGTCGTCTGCGTTAAGGAGGTTTTTGACGGGTATGTCTATTACTGCGAACTTCTCCTGGTACTTCTGTGAGAAATTCAGCTTGTTGATTCCCAGAGCGGCATCATACGTATACTCCTGCGCAACGGATATTACTTCCATGAGAAGTCGCTCACCATATTTGGAGAGACTTCGGCTGGAAGTGGAGAAGATGTAGGAGGAGAAGACGTCGTTCGACGGAATCTTCGTCACCGCCGAAGAAACTGAAGACGGAGTTGGAGTACCATCATTCAATCCGTTCGGATTCATTCCCTCTGTTTCTTTATTTCTGGATTTCGCCATTAAATCTGTTGGTTTAATATCATTACATCAGTTTGTAAAATGGTTCTTAAATCCACATATACCCTTCTATATCAAATCTTTATACAATTACCTACCGCCACGTATGATATATAATATATAAATGAATTGAAGGATATTCATTGATTCCACCAGTATGTATTTTCCTTATTTTCTATTGGATAGACTCTGAATGGCAAAACCTACGAATATCATTTTCGAACAAATATATATTTAATTTTCGAATAATCATCCCTTTATTTGTTCATTTTCTGATTTTTTCACCAAATTTTTAGCTTTCATCCGTCATCAGACCCTTTGTTTTCGTTAGTTTAATATACAAAATACATAAAGGAAGATGTAAATATTTGCTTCTTTCCATCATTAAATTTGTTCGTTTAATATGATATCTGATTGTCATTTCTCATTAATCTACTTTAACTAACTGATAAACAGTTCTTCTATATTTCAGTCGCAGCATCATTAGATTTGTTAGTTTAATCCTGAGATAATCACGTCATCAGCTATCTGTACTACCCTTTTTAAAGCTTCATTAATTTTGTTCGTTTATTGATTTTTGTGTTACAAAAAAGGTCTCCCTTGAAGAGGAGACCCTATTGTGCTATGTTTATTTTCCTTTTTCTAATACCCGTATTTCTTCAGAAGATCATGAACGGCCTCAATCATCACGTCGTTGATGCTTGACTTGAAGTTCTGATGCTGAATCCGTACAATCTTGTCTTTCAACTCTTCAGGTAGGTACATGGATATTTTCGCCCTCTTCTCATACGTGCGGGGCCGTCCCATCCTCTTGCCTTCCTGAGGTGCCGGCTGCTGTGCTTCCACAGCGGGTTGGCTGCTTACCTTTACCTGTTCCGCTTCAGCATTCCTGGATTTGGGAACTCCTATAGTGACCGGAGAGGTCTGCTTCCTCACGAAATCCTTTATGATGTTCTCTGCCATAATTCCTTATATTTAAGTATTACTTACTCCCCTACTCCTGTTCGATTCTTATGAGAATCTCTTTTCCGGCTTCCCTGTATTCTTTAGCTCCCCTACCGTCAGGATCGTGGCTGAAGATGTCCCGGTGCATGGACACGGACTGGTTCAGCTTCGTGTTCTTCCTTATGAATGGTTTGATGACATAAGCTCCGAACTCTTCCTCGATCAGGCCTATGTAGGATTTGTTGATGGTGTCGTTCTCCACCCTGGTGATAAGGCATCCGAGGAACTTGAGGTAAGGATTGAGCCTTTCATCGGCGAGGACCTCGTTGTAGACCCCAACCACCATGTGCATTCCGTCAAGCGAAGGCTGGTCAGGTGTGCTGACGAGTACGATTCCGTCGGAAGCCACCATGGCGTTCATTATGATTCCTCCCAAGGCCGGTGGACAGTCTATGATGATGTAGTCGTAGTTGTCCTTGATCGGGGCTATCAGATCCTTGAGGAGATATACCTTGAGAGTTATGTTGCTGGTTTCCACATCGAAACTGGAAAGCTTGAGGTCTGCCGGTACGAAATCCACGTTGTTGTACCTGCTAGGCAGGATAGGAAGAGGATTCAGCCGTGGTCCGATTACGAATGCATCCTCGATTGTGTTGTCCCATTTCCGTGACTCGTATCTCGGATCATCTGAAGCAACCATGTTTGTAAGGTTCGCCTGGGAGTCCAAGTCTATGAAGAGTATCTTCTTGCCTATATTAGCCCAGAGTATTCCGATGTTGAATGCGGACATCGTTTTCGCGACGCCGCCCTTGTTGTTCATGAAACTTATTACCTTTCCCATAATTATTCCGGTTTATAGCACAAAGATAATACTTTATTTCGTTAAAAACGCAAATTGTAGATAAAAACTTAATAACGTAGTATAGATAATAACGCATTAAATCTAAATCAATATCGTGTATGTCTATTATTGCGTTTATAACGCATTGAGTTAATAACGCAAAAATCCTTTCTTCCCTATCCCCTTTCCATACGCTTTGTATTAATTGTTTCCTATCCGGATAAGTGAGCCCTAAGTATACTTGAAGTATTGTCTGCTTCTTTGTGTTACTAACTCATTAAGTTATTAACTCAAAAAGTTATTAAGTTTTTATATATGGGTGTATTTACTTATTCAGTCCGTCTATTCTTTTACATCCTCTTTTCCGTTTGCAGTCTTTTTTGAAGTTAATAACTCCTTGCGTTATTAACTTTATAACGTAACATGTCTGATCTGAATGCACACTTATCCAACAGGAGATCCAAACATTATCTATCAAATTGGATTTCGAGTCTTATCAAGTTATAAGAGTTTCCAATTATGTTAATATATAGAGTTAATAACTCAATATATATAATAACTCAAATAGTTAATAACGCAACTATCGCCATTTATCCTTTATCATTTCTGGAGTGGTCTGTCACTCTATGTTGATATATTTCCTGGACAACCCTTTCAGTGATTGTATTTCCGATAGCAGTTTCTTAATTTTTCGTTATTAACGCAATATGTATAATAACGCAAAATACTATTTTGAAAATGCTATATATAGTTTTATTAGTTAATAACGCAATATTATACTCTGTTCCTAAATATGGATATTAAAGGATCAAAAGAAGCTATAAGTATCGAGCCTATCCATGTAACACAATCCAGGTTATCGATAAACTCATGTTGCAGGATCATCGTCGCTCTCGCATGTGCTGCATCGGTCTTTCAGTAGATTCTACCCATCAACACGCAGAGTATATAGGGCAGGTGTCAAATTCTTCTCGTTGCCTATCTTTGCACTGGGATTATAATTATCTGACTCTTTACTATGATATATTATCTAAGTTATTAACGAAATAAGTTAATAACGAAATAAATGAGAGCTATAATCTTGAATTTTATTTTTTGAGTTAATAACTTTAGAATCTAATGAAAGTATATATAGGTGATATTGTACCTGTCAACAGTTCTGAAGAGGTTTTCAGATATCTCGTCGAGGATGCAGGCAGGATATGCTATGTTGGTGATGTTCTGCCCGAGAAATATGCTTCTGCGGAAAGGGTGGATCTTGATGGCAGAGCCCTTCTTTTATGCGCTTTCATAGGCTGGAGACAGGAACTGGACTCCTATCTTGAGCGGATCCTTGGAGAGGAGCGTACCGCTGCCCTCAATCCGATAGTTGCGCTTTAAAGAAACGGAATCGCGTTTCATTCGGTTCCGACGCCCCCTGCACCTCTCTCGATCCGATTCTATGGATACACAAGTCTGTGAACCACTCCAATCCTTCCGAGCGTGTGCCGGTCCGCAGCGCTATGAGGATGGCCACCTGGAAAGAGCCTATGCAGCCTTCGAGGAGAAGGAGAGGGGAAGTCTTGAAGAGGGAAAGATTGCGGATATGGTCATCCTGTCCGAGAATCCATACAACGTCCCTTTCGAATCCATAAAGAACATCAGAGTAGAATGTCTCATCCTTGGCGGCGGTCCTTACTACAGTGCAGTTCGGCCTCTCATCCCTTGCATCTGGCATGCTCTGACCACAGGTGGCAAATACTGATTAAATGTTATTAACGCATTTAGTTAATAACTCAAAAAATGTAAATCAAATTATTATTATGCGTTTATTGCGTTAATAACGCTAAAAATAGGCAGATAATCGAGGATGGAAAATTCAAATATAACGGTCGGTCTCAGCAGGACCCTCGAGCAGTTCATATCTGAGATAGACGTTGTGGAGAAATACATCGGAAGGGTTTTAGTTTTCCACGATGATGAGGTGGATTCCGTGAACATCGACCGGGACGGAACGGTCAAGGTGAGACTCTGGACCTGGTCAGACGTGGACTATGAGCATTTTTCGCGTCTGGTACATCTGTGTTGCTAATTTGTGAGATTTTGTATATTTTTGCGACAATAAATTATGAGAAAATGAGGTAGTTATATAAATCTGACTTTGAGAATATGAAGAAGATGGAGTTTGTTTTCCAAAGGAAAATATACGAAAGAATGCTGCAATGGAAGCAAGAGGAGCAAGGGCAGACGGCCCTGCTGATCGAGGGCGTCAGGCGTGTGGGCAAATCGACTCTGGCTGAAATGTTCGCCAAGAATGAGTACCGCTCGTATATCCTCATCGACTTCAACAAGGCAAGCAAGGAGACCAGGAGTCTGTTTGACGATTTGTCTTCGTTGGACTTCATCTTCCTGAGATTGCAGGCACAGTATGGTGTGCAGCTATATGAAAGACAGTCGGTGATTGTATTTGACGAAGTGCAGAAATGTCCCGCTGCGCGTCAGGCGATCAAGTATCTGGTGGAGGACGGGCGATACGATTATATTGAGACAGGGTCGCTGATATCTATTCGCAGGAATACGAAGGATATCACCATCCCGAGTGAAGAAGAGCGCGTGCAGCTGCATCCTATGGACTTCGAAGAGTTTCGTTGGGCAGTGGGTGACAAGGCCCTGATGCCGTTGCTTGCACAGTTCTATGAGAAGAAAGTGCCTCTGGGGGCCGCTTTCCGCAACACTATGAGGAACCTGAGACTGTATATGCTGGTGGGTGGTATGCCACAGGCGGTAGCCGAATATCTCAAGACGAACAACCTCAGTCGTGTGGACAAGAAGAAACGCGACATTCTGAAGCTTTACTTGGAGGACCTGAACAAAATAGACCCGAGCGGAAAGGCGGCAATGCTTTTCAAGGCAATTCCGGCTCAGCTGACGGGTAATGCGAAGCGGTATCAGGTGTCAAGCGTGCTTAAGGACGATCGTGCAGATACGGTGTCTGGCATTGTCAGTGAAATGCAGGCTTCGATGTGCATCAATCTGTCCCGCCATGTGAGTGACCCAAATGTAGGGCTGAGCCTATCGGAGGAACTGGATTGCTACAAGATGTTTGTATGCGACACCGGTCTGTTTGTCACTCTGGCGTTCTGGGACAAGTCCTATACGGAGAATGTGATATACGAGAAGCTGCTGAGTGATAAGCTGTCTGCCAACCTAGGGTATGTATATGAGAATCTTGTGGCTCAGATGCTTATTGCTGCCGGTAACGAACTGTTCTACCATTCGTGGCCAACTCCGGACGGAAAGCATAACTACGAGATAGATTTCCTCTTGTCCAGGGGCAACAAGTTGTGTCCGTTGGAGGTGAAATCTTCGGGTTATAAGACCCACGCTTCACTGGATGCCTTTCAGATGAAGTTCTCGGAAAGGATACAGCACAGGTATCTTGTATATACGAAGGATCTGGCTAAGGATCAGGATGTGCTGATGCTGCCGGTGTTTATGGTGAGTCTGATTTGATGGTTCAGGTTAGATATCCGTCTGTGTGTCTGAATGTCCTGAAGAGGATAAGATCTCGCGCATGAACGCTTCGAACAGGGCCTTGTGTGAACCGCTGAAGACGATATGGTGGTTGCCGATAGGGTTCCGGAGGAAGTATTCAGAAAGAACTTCAGGTTTTTTCATCTGAAGAAGAACCTGAGTTCGGCAGAGATTCCTTCCATACTGGTTCTCCAGCAGTTCCGCCTCCTCGCAGAACACACGGCCGAGGTCGGCGGATGTCTTGAAGAGCGTGACATCTCCCTTGGCCAGTTCCCCGTGGATGGCAACGCCTATTCCCGACTCGAAATGCGTGTCATATGAATACCTCTCCACCATATTGAACGGCACTGTGCAGTGCGCGAGAAGCATCTTTCCTGTGCTCGGGTCGATCTGTGACGGGTTCGCCTGGAAGCCGCTGCGTCCGGTGAGTGCATTGCCTATGACCATCGAGAGCAGCGCCGGGACATCTCCCTCGCAGGCGGAAGGGATTCCCTCGGCGTTGAGAAGGGCGAGTGCGAGGCAGCCTGTATTTCCAAGGGTATCGAGAAGGTCGAAGCAGCGTATGGTCAGTCCCGAGAGGCCGTATCTGCTGACTGTCTCCCGGAGTGCTGAATATATTCCTATCGCTCCTTCGACGTATTTCCTGACCGCTGCAGGAGCATCTTTTCGGAGCCCTTCGGCGATTGCTGAAGCCGTCTCCGGCAGGGGAGTGCCGCAGGTCTTCCCGGCCCTCTCGATGAGCTCCCTGATGTCAATGTCCAGAAGTTCTATTCCCAACTTCTCTGCAACGGCAGTCTTGTCCGGCTGGCTTGCGATGAGCCAGTCCGACGGTCTGCCTATGATGCCGAGCTTCTGCCCGTAAAGGCTCCTTCTTGCGCGGGAGACCTTCGCCAGGGTGTCAATCCTCCCGGCGATATACTGCGCGCTGCCGTGCAGGACCTCGCCCCTGCGCCCGTTCTGATTGAGGAAGGACAGAATCTCCAGGGATGCGGCAAGAGAGTTGCTCTTGCCCGAGGTCAGAAGAAGGATGTTGCCACGGAGGGTAGGGAAGACCTCCCTGAAGAGTCCCTCGGAGCCTCCGGTCCGGATGAAGATGACATCCAGGTCGCTCCTCCCGTATGAGGAGAAATCGTCTCCCCGGAAATCGAACCCATATCCCAGGACGGCTTCTATGGATGACAGGAATTCACGTGAGAGAGCATCCACAGCCGACTTGGCGTGCAGGGAGGAAGTAAGTGTGTACAGAGCTATATTCATCTTCATATCCCGTATTTCAGTGTTATTGTTATTTAATCTTTTTCCTTTTCGCGGCCCTTCTTCTGCTGCTCAAGGAAACGGACGTACCTGAAGCGTGAGCTGTCGATCTCCTTCTGTATCTCTCCGGCCTGGGCCCTGATCCGCCTGACCCTTGCCTCGTATTCCTGCGTGAGGACTTTCAGGCTGCGCTCCAGCTTCCTCTTCTCGGATTCAAGCCTGTCAAGTTCCGCCTTCCGGGTGTTAACGAACCTGCGGAACTCCTTCGGGGTCATGTCCGCCTTGGCTGCGTTGCACTCCCTGCAGAAGCAGGCGAGGTTCTCAATGTCGTTGCGTACCTCTCCCTTGCCGAAGGAGGCCTGCGCCTTTGTATGGTCCAGGGTCATCTCATCGAGGGCCAGCGGACGGCCGCACATCTCGCATCGTCCTCCGGCATTGAGGTACACCTCCTCCCTCTTGGTCATGCTTCCGAGCATAAGTCTCTCACCTTCGGCTTGATGTCGATGCTGACCTTGAGTCCGTAAAGTTCTGCTATCTTGAATATGTACGAGACATAGATGTCATCGACCGCGAACCAGTGTCTCACGGAGTTGGCCTTCATCCCAAGGTCCTTCGCTACCCGCACCTTCGATATTCCCTGCTTCGCCAGGGCTGTCTGGAGAAACCTCACCCTCCGGCAGCCTGCGTCCTCGGGAGCGAGAGGGTCCTTCACTATGTTGATTGACACCATGCCGTCAGGAGATACGGTGGCTCCCTTCAGCTCTATAGCCAGGTCGTATCCCTTGCTGTTGATGTAGTTCTCGCAGTAGCTCAGTTTGCAGTCATCGTGGATGAACCAATGCGATACCCCGGCACGGGTCAGTCCCACCATGCGTGCGATCTCCGCTGCACTGTCCCCACAGGTTGCCATAAACTCTTTCAAAAACTTGAGATTAGGGTCCCGAGGAGTATCAATGACTTTTGACGGAATCTTGGTGCTCTTTCTGGTCATGGTATAATGTATACAGAAAATATTGAAAAAATATTTTCCAATTTTCAAATTTAATTTACCTTTGTAAAGTTTAATTTCACTCTTTACAATCTAATTTCGCCTTTGGGCAAAGATAGTGAATTAAGCGGAAATTTAGAAGCAGCGAAATTATTTTTTACAAGTACGGGCCTCCGGCCGTTTGCTATTCCGGTATGTCGCAATATTCTGAACTTACAAAGAGGGCTCTGCTCTCGTACCCTATAGTCGGGGTGCTGTCCGCTCTGGGCAAGCGTACCGACAGACCCGCCGGTCACGGGTTCTTCTTTTCGCCTTTCAGGGAGGAGAGACATCCCTCTTTTCAGATAAACGAGTCGGCGAACGTGTGGACAGACTGGGGAACCGGTGACAGGGGAGGGGTTCTGGATCTGGTTTGCAGGCTGAAGGGATGCTCCCGTCCGGATGCGATGGATTTCCTGGCGTCGCTGAGCCCCGCATCCGTCATCGATGGGTACGTGTCGTGTACCGGACACGAAGTGGCCGCAAAGGGCAGTATAACCATCGACGGCATATATCCTCTTGAGGACCGCGTGCTTCTCCAGTATATGAAGTCACGGGGCATACCGAAGGCACTCTCCGCACGCTTCTGCAACGAAGTGCGTTTCAGCTGCCGCGGCCGGAACGGATACTACTCGGTCGGCTTCCGCAACAACAGGGGAGGGTACGTCCTGCGCAACGGGATGGAGGGGTTCCTCTCGAAGATATCGTCCGCCCCGTCGGGCATAACCACCTTCGACAGCCTCCTTGTCAGGAATCCGGAGCCTTCCACATCTGACGTGTATGTCCTCGAGGGGTTCATGGACTTCCTGTCGCTGCTCGTCATGTACCCTGATGTGGCTGCGGACATCTGTGTCCTGAACTCAGGCGCGAACATAGGAAGTGCAAAAACTTACCTCTCGTCCCACGGCAGGCTCATCCTGATGCTGGACAACGATCCGGCAGGGGACGGGTATACGGCCAGGGTACGGGATATGTTCCCGTCCATCCAGGTCATTGACTGCCGGGGACGCTACTGCGAATACAATGACTTGAACGACCTTCTGCTCGGACGAAAGGGTGTCCGGAAACCCGTGGACGGACAGGGTCCCAAGAATAGTGATCAACAACCATCAAACAACAATCAGCTATGACAGCAGAAGAGAAGAAGCTCTCGAGTTGGGAGCGCAGCCGGCTTGACTCCATGCCTTGGGAAAGATGGCAGGAGATGCTCGGCATTTCAGAGAACGAGATCATCGAGAAGGGTCTCGGAAAGGACCTCGCACAGGGACGTTTCACCTCCCTCATAAGGGTGTACGCCAACGGCGACGACATCCGCCTTGACGGGGATGTGTCCCTGAGGGCTTACCAGAAGACCAAGGACGGGGAGTTCCATATCGAAGCGCAGGGTGTGAGGGACAGCCTATACATCCGCAGCGTCTTCGGGAAGGAGATCCCGGAGGCCATGCAGAACGACCTCAAGGAGAGGGGATCGGCAGGTCCTCTCGAGCTCAACGGAAGGCAGCAGTTCCTTGCCGTCAACCCTTATACCAAGGCCGTGGTAGTCTGTCCCGCCAGTTCGCTGGAAAGCGAACTTCAGAGACGAAACGAGGTCTTCGGACACAAGCTCTCCGACGACGACAAGGCAGTTCTAGCGAAGGGCGGCGTCGTGAGGGACGTGGAACTGGAGTACAACGGACAGAAACGCACGGGAGACATCCACTTCGACGCCTTCAGGCAGTGTCTGTGGGCTGTGGACAAGAACTTCGCCGAGAAGATAGGTGCCAAGAAGGCGGAGTCCCAGGACCAGACTCAGAAGGCATCGCAGAAGGCGGAACAGAAGGCCGCTCAGAAGCAGGAGGAGAGTGGGAAGAAGAGCCGTGGCGTGCATATGTAGTGCCTGAAACCCGTGTTTCCTGCGGGGAGGGGAGAGCCCCTTCCCGCTTTTTTATTTAACAGACAGTTAGCATCATCTATGGAAGAGGACAGACATGCCGTGAGGAGTACCGTCAGCAGGGACGGACTCACAGTGATGGAATCATACAGCCCGAAGTTCCACGACAGGACTGTGGAGAATGCCAGGTGGGCGGACTTCACGGTGGCGTTCGCCGTGGACTTCACGTCCCCGGGCGAGAGGCTTACGGCCACTGCCGCAGGGGAAGAGTACCTGCCCTTTGACCTGCCACATTCAGGTGAAGAACTGGAGGACGAAGGGCTCAGACGCAGGATGGCTACCATCCTCGCACGCCGTCTTGAATCCAGGACGGACCCAGTCCGTCTCAATGTTGCGGGGAGCACTGCCGCAGACCTGTCCCGCCATGGCATATCGCAGGAGCAGGCTGACGCCTTCATTACGGATGTCCTGGGCAGGGCGGTAGAGGAGGGACTGCGCATAGGGGAGCTGCGCACCGGAGGACAGTCAGGCATTGACGAGGCGGGGACAAAGGCTGCTCTCGCACTCGGCATACCGGCATCTCAGGTGGTCCCGAGGGGATTCCTCTACCTCGATGAGTCCGGGAAGCCACATTGGAACAGGGATTCCTTCCTCAGTCGCTTCGAAGGCATCAGGCCTTACGGGAGAGGGGAGGACTTCGATGTACGGGAGGCGATGGCGAGGGTGACAGGTGAGGGCCGCGAGATGCTCATCAATCCGTGCCGTGGCATTCTTTCTCTGATGCCCGGCTGCGTGGTAGGGGACATACTAGGAGCTCCATACAGTGAACGGGATGCAAGGATTCCTTCGTTCGCCTTCTTCGCACCCAATGAGGTGGGCAGGGGCGTGCACCATCACTGCAGGCCCACAGCCATCAGTCTCGCCGCCGTCGTCGTGTGCGGATGGCTTCTCAGTGGAGACCGCTCCGACCCGGCTGACCTGCGAAGACGACTCGGGAAGGAAACACCCGAAGGAACGGCGGGAGTGGCTGCTGCACTCTCGGTAATAGGGATATATACGTCCCATCTGCTGGAGGCAAGAACGCTTGCACGCACTGCGCTTGGGGCTTTCCGGATGGACGACAGGTCACGGCAGCTGTGCGAGGCCGCTGTTATGGCCTCATTCATGGCAGCCCATGGGGAACGGCGCGAGGACATCGACCTGATGCTCGCGGGGGACTATTCCGTAGATGTCCCTCTCGCCAAGGCAGGTCTCCACGCCTCCAGGATGCAACGGGACGGAAAGTCTCCCAAGGAGATCTACTCCGAACTGCTGCAGAACTATTCTCTTGCCGTGGTAGCCGTTCCTTCCGACGGGGAGTCCCGTCAGGGGCCCCAGCAAGTGACGATGGAGGAGCTGCTGCCGCGTACCATGCAGATGAAGGAGCAGACTGTGTTCGTCAACGGGGAGGCTTTCACTTATGAGGAGCCTACCGGCAGGAGGAGCCGTTCCGTGGAGGACCTCTTTCCGGTCGCATACGCTGCCTTCTCCGCCGGGGATTCCTTCGAGTCGTGCGTCCGCAACGCCATAGAGGTGGGCGGCGACAGCCCGGCCATAGCCGCCCTTACAGGAGCCCTGGCCTCGGCCTACTACGGAGGAGTGCCCAGGGATATGGCATCAAGGTGCTCCCTGCTGATGGATCCGTCGGATTCAAGAGCACTTGAGCAGTTCGTATCCTTCTGCACTGGCGAAAGCCTAGAGCCGGTGCTGAAGGAGATAGACCCCGAGATGGTGCGGGAGTCGCGGAGGGTCTTCGCTGAGCTGTGCGTCTACTGCGACCAGGTGAGGGCCGACCTTGCCAGGTCGGCAGGATGCGGGGATGACATCCCCCAGTCCTATGAGACCGCCTGCTACCCTGAGAGGGAAGGCAATGTCATCAGGATCTATGACCACGGGGTCGTAGACGGCATCGTGGCTCTTGACCCGAGAACCCATCTGTTGAAGGTCAGCACAGGTGGCGAACTCAGGGAAGGGGAGTATAGGGATGCGGATTGGTGCCGTGAGCATGTCTTCGACCGGGGCAAGATAGTCACCTACTCCCTTGCGGACACCCTTCCGAAGGACTGGGATCGGGACCTCAGGCTGAACGGGATTTCAGTCGGGCCGGAGGAGAGGGCATCGCTCCAACGGCTCATGAGGTACAGCGGGGTGTACACGCGCGACCTCGACGGCCTGAAGGCGGCGATTGCTCGTGCCTGCCTAGACGAGGGCGTGGGCATCGGTGACGAGATGAAGGTGAGCAACGTCGACAGGGCCCGTCAGGACATGTCGAAAAACGACATAAGGCAGGCACCCCGCGAAAACCGCCAGAAACAGGAGCACAGGGGAGGTGTGAAGATATGCTGACAACCCTTGCCATAATCTCGTCACACATCATCGTGGCACTTCTAGCGAAAAAGAGGAAGATGGGGTTCACGAAAGCCCTTGTAATGAGTTTCTTTCTCACTCCGCTGCTGACCCTTCCTATTGTACTGCGGTCCAAGAAGATTGCACAGGACGGAGACAAGACTTCCGCACAGGAACCCCCTCCCCAACAGAGGACGGCTGACTCTCCGAGCGAAGGAAAGACCGAAGGTGAGGTCATGGAGGAGTCGGAGGCGAACAAGTACGGATACAAGGAAGGAGGCAAGGTCATAAGCGACTCCTTCATCCTGTCGGAATCCAATGACAAGTCTTTCTTGGGGAAGAAAGTGCCTAAGGAGAGGCAGCAGAACATCTCCGCCAACGTGGAGTCCAAGGACAGGTCCGTTCATCTTTGAATTTAACCCATCATTCCCACTCTATTCGATAATGCCTGATTCCACCATGTTACTTGTGTAGAATATACACAATTTCTTTGGAATATGGAATTTTGTTTCTACCTTTGTGTAAAATTTACACGTATGACAGACAAAGGCACTTATACATACGAATACCCCCGTCCAGCGGTCACCACGGACTGCGTGATATTCGGATATGACGGAAGAGACCTGAAGGTCCTTCTGATAGAGAGGGGAATAGAGCCGTTCAAGGGCAGATGGGCATTCCCGGGAGGTTTTCTCAATATGGATGAGGACGCCATCACTGGAGCCAAGCGCGAACTGAAGGAGGAGACCGGACTTGAGGATGCCTTCATTGAGCAGTTCTACACCTTCAGCGAGGTAGGCCGTGACCCGAGGGGAAGGGTGATTACGATTGCCCATTACGCCCTGGTAAGGACACAGGAGGTGAAGGGAGGAGACGATGCGGCGCAGGCGCGATGGTTCTCCATTCCGGAGGTCCCTCCCCTTGCTTTCGACCATGACCGGATACTGCGTCTTGCACTTGACCGCCTACGGGAAAAGATACATTTCGCACCGGTGGGATTCGAGCTCCTGCCAGAGGAGTTCACAATGCCGCAGCTGCAGAACCTGTACGAGAGCATTCTCGAGGTACGGTTCGACCGCCGGAACTTCTCATCGAAGATGCTGAAGCTGGGAATACTTGATTGCGTGTCAGGCGACGGCAGTTCAGGGGAGCACAGACGGCCGCTCCTGTACCGGTTCAACAAGGACAGGTACGGAGAAATTAAGTCGAAGGGATTCAGGTTGGAGTTTTGATTACGGAAGTTATGTATGAACTCGATAGATTCCTGAAAGCGCAGGAAAACAGATACGAAGGTTTTGATACAGCCCTTGAGGAGATAAAGGGCAGGAGCAAGCGGTCTCATTGGATATGGTATATCTTCCCTCAGATGAAGGGGCTCGGCCATAGCGGGTTCTCCAATTATTACGGAATTACATCCCTTTTGGAAGCCAAGGCATATCTGGAGAATCTTAAACTTGGGTCTCGACTGCGCACGGCGGTGAAAGCGATGACGGAGTTTGCCGGAATCAAGACGGCTGAAGAAATCCTTGGCGGACTGGATGCCATGAAATTCCGTTCCAGCCTTACTCTGTTCGACATCGTCAGCCCTGAAGACATCTTTGCTGATGCATTGGAGAATTTCTTTGGCGGGAAGAGATGCGGCATGACTATGGCTCTGGTAAGTGAGGAGCTGGCCAATTATACGGGAAGTACTGCCTTGGAAAGGGTTAAGGGAAGGTGTTTCGATGAGAAGGCTTTCTTTGAGTTCGATGAGCGTACCGACCAGGAGTACAGCATGATGTGCCGTACGACCTTCCTTCTTGACTGCGTACGGAAAGGCGAGTCGATGAAGAAGATGGTGGCGCGTTACCTCTGGGACAATGACCTCTCGGAGCGAAGAATAGCCAGAATTGAATCCATGTTGAGATGCTATCTGGAATTCAGTGTCGGTTCGAACCGCCGTCTCCTACAGGACCGTGTCCTTTATAGTGCGACGATGGAAGTAGTCAAGGGAATCAAGCCCGATGACCTGTTCATCACTGCCGAGAGGTTCGACGCTTTCATTTCGGGGATGCTGTCCAATCCTGTCACAAAAGTGGCATTTGATGAGTTCATTGATAGTTATTAAATCTAGGAAGATATATGTTCGGAGCAATTTGCGGCGATACCATAGGAAGCACCTATGAGTTCGACAATACTAAGGATTACAAATTTGAACTGTTCCCTCAGGGGAGCAGTTACACTGATGACTCAATTATGACTTTTGCAGTGGCCAGATGGCTGCTCATCGATCCGGCACACACCCACAAGGTCTTGGAAAAGTGTATGGTGGAGATGGCGGAGGAGTTCCCGTGCCCAGTCGGGGGATACGGCGGAATGTTCCGCGAGTGGCTTTTCAGGCCTCGTGCGGTCAGCTGCAGGAATGGTTACCCAAATGATGGCAAGAGGCATCCGTACGGCAGCTGGGGCAACGGCAGCGCCATGAGAGCATCTGCCTGTGGATGGTTCTTCGACACATTGGAGGAGACCGAGAGGGTTGCAGGCATATCTGCTTCAATCACCCACGACCATCACGAAGGAATCAAGGGGGCCCAGGCTACGGCGGCTGCCATATGGATGGCCCGAAACGGCAAGAGCAAGACGGATATTAAAACTTATATAGAGAACAAGTACGGCTATGATCTTGAACGCACTTGGGAATATCTCAACATGACATATTCCTGGGATTCCAGTTGTCAGGGCACAGTCCCCGAGGCTATCATTGCCTTTCTTGAGTCGGAAGATTTTGAGGATGCCATCCGTAAGGCCGTCTCAATGGGAGGAGACAGCGACACCCTTGCCTGCATAACAGGAGGAATCGCTGAAGCCTATTACAAAACAATACCGGAAAATATTGCAACACCAGTTTGGAACAATCTTCCTGAAAGCCTTCGGGAGATCGTTAAGGAAGTATCAGAAAAGACTCCATACGGCAGTGTCTTCAGCATCTGAAAAGGTCATCAGCCTTTCCTGAACTCCCCGGCGTGGGCCTCAAAGAAGTCGTGGTAGGTCCTGACGCTGGGGATGTCCGTCCACTTTGTGGTCGATACCGGGTTGGAGTCCATGTCGTAGATTTTTGCGAACGGGGTAGCCAGCATGAAAGGGGAGTGGGAGGAGATGATGAACTGGCACTCATAGAACCGTGCCATCCCGGCGATGAACTGCGACAGATCTATTTGGAGTTGTGCCGAAAGAGAGTTCTCCGGCTCGTCAAGGAGGTAAAGGCCACCGGGCTGGATGGCATCGGTGAAGTACCTGTATCCGCTCTCCCCGTTGGAGTACGTCCGCTCATTGAGCACACTGCGACTTTTCACGTATCCTGAAAAGCCCATACGCGTCATATCAGCATAGTCGGAGTACCGACGGATCGACTCCGGATCTTCAAGATTGATTTCCCTCGGGCGGGAATCAGGATTGTATTTGTACTCCGCTCTCTGCTGGCGTATGACATCCCTCTTGAAGTCAACGTCCTCGTTTCTCTTCCGCAGGCTAAGGATATGGTTGAACACATCATCGCTTGTGATGATACGGGAGACCGCCATAAGAGCACGCATCTTCTCCCTATCGTACACATCCAGCCTTCCCTCGGTGTCCCGCGTGTACTCGTCAAACAGCTCCGACTTGTTGAAGCGGGACTCCCGTTTCAGTCCCAGGTGCTCCGCGATGATGTTCAGGACCGTCGACTTGCCGGACCCGTTGCCCCCAGCGAAGATGGTGATGTCCGAGAAGTTAATCGAGAGCAGGCCCTTGCCACTGAGGAATCTGAAGGGATATAACGAGGTGTAGTACGTGGGAGTGAACATGTTGAAATGCTCGCTCTCCCGTTCTGCACTGGGGAAATGGAAACTGCTGAGATAGACCATATCAATTCTTTTCCGCAAAAATAGAATTCCCCACTGCCAAATATCGTCACTTTGGCTCATTCTTCAGAATTCTTCTTCGTCCTGTCCAGGTCGTGCGGGGTTGGCAGTTTCTCGTTTTCGGTTACGATGATGTTCCATACCTCCTGCTTTATTCTCTCGAAGTTCTGACGGACGAGCCGGTTGACGTTCTCGCGGCACTTCTCCTCACTCACACGCTTTATGATATCCTCCTGTTCTTCCCTTGTCATCGCAGTGAAAGTCCTCTCCAATTCCTCAGAGATGTCTTCCGAGGACGGGAACCGTCCGAGGGAGTGCTCCCTGTCCATGATGCGACGCTTAATCTCCTGCCTGATAACCTGCTCGCCCAGACGGCGTACGTTGTTCTCTATGTCCGCGTCACCGAAGTCCGTCATCATCGGCAGCGGTTGCCTCTCCTCTTGCTTCTTGCGGTATCTGTTCATGTCGATTTGTATCTCTCCGCAGAAGAGCTTGCGAGCGATCTTCGTGTCGTTATTGTCCGCCACCTTTCCGAGGAATACTCCCTGGGAGAGTGTCTCGATGCGGGATATGGGCATTATGTCCTCCTGATGGAAGGAGGTGTTGGTGGAGTCCGAGTCGGATCCGGTGGTCTCGCTCTGCTGCTGGCGGAACTCCTTGCCGAAGGACTTGCTCAACTCCTCGGCCGTCTTGCCGTTGACCTGCCCGGCGAAGATGTTACCGACGGTGTTGAAGATGACGTCGGCCTCCTTCTGGGTGTAGTCCCTCACCAACTGGCTCTTATCCTGCGCCCCGAGGACGATGGCCACCTTGTTGCTTCGTGCCGTGGCTATGAGGTTGTCAAGTCCCTTGATGAAGATGGTGGGCAGCTCGTCGAGCAGCACGCCGCACGGCCTCTTGCCCTTGTGGTTGATGAGCTTGAACATCCTCGAGGTGTAGAGTGCGAGTGTCGTTCCGTAGATGGCCTGGTAGTCGGGGTTGTTGCCTACGCATAGGATCTTCGGGTGTTCTGGGTCGTTGATGTCAAGTGAGAAATCATCTCCGGAGAGAACCCAGTAGATCTCCGGGGAGGCGAACTTGTTCAGCGGGATCTGGGCCGAGGCAATCTGTCCCTGCAGCTGGTCCTGCGCTCCGCTGTTCAGCGCGTTGGCGAACGGCCGAATCTTCACCTCGATGTCCTGGTACTGCTGGAGGATGTCGAAGACTACCTCGTAGTCCTGTCCCATCAGCTCAATCAGATGAGGGAAGGAACAGTAGCGTCCGTCCTCATAGATGCGCAGGAACCACACCAGGGAGTCCACGTACACCTTTGCGGACATCGAGAAGAAGTCCTCCTTCTCCGCCGTGTTCGGGTTGACGTTCTTCATGATGATCTCCGCCACCTCAGCGGTCGCCGCCTGGTCGGTGATGTACCTCGGATGGATCGGGTTGCACCTCTCCGAGTAGCGTGGGTCGTTGAAGTTGATGATATGGAACTCGGGCGTCACGGGGTAGCTGTCGATGCTGTGAAGGAGGTCGTTGTACACCACCTCCGTGAGGTCGGGGTACTTGTAGTCATAGATGAACATCGTGTACCCCTTGGCGATCATCTGCTCGATGAACGGGTTGTAGACCGAGAACGACTTGCCGGAGCCCGGTGTCCCGAGTATCATCGTCGCCCTGAAAGGGTTCACCACGTTGATCCATCCGTTGTGGATGATACCCTTGTACTGGTACTTTGTGGGGATGTTGATCGAGTCCTTGGTCTCGATCTTCTCGTCGCATTGCTCGAAGGTCTCGTTCACGTCGTTCAGCCTGTCCCAGTTGAGACTCAGGTGCCGGCCGATCATCGCCACCGAATAGGCGACGAGGGAGAACCCTGAAATAGAGAGTAGCATGTAGACAATTCCGACCACCGGAGGAAAGAGGAACAGCAGCAGCCCTCCGGCACCCGTCAGGGCGACCGTCTTCCAGTTGGCAGGCTTGCCCTTGCCGCTCCGGACGATGTTGCTCATCACGATGAGCGCGAGGCTCAGGAGCTTCGTCTTCAGGTATGATGAGAAGAACCCATGCGAGCGGAATGACAGCATCACCCGGTCGGAGATGTCCGAGCGCAGTCCCAGTGACATGAAAAGGGGATACTCGTAGTAGTAGATGTTCACTGCGAGTATCACCACCGAGACGAGCACCATGCACATGAAGTACGGCTCGTATTCCTGCTTCCGCATAGTGCGCTATGAGTCCTTCCTGCGGACGAGCGAGTTGAGATGGTAAAGCCCGAGTCCCTCCTTGGCCAGCTTGAACTCCGTCTCGAAGAGGGATATCTTCTTCGAATGCTCTTCCGACAGGTCCTTCGGGCAGTCCGAGAGTGCCGCCATCTCCGCTGTCAGGTCTGACAGGAAGGCATAGACCGTTCCCAGGTCATCCTCGCTGACTGAGGAGATGAGCTTCGTGGCCAGCTGCCTGGCACCCATCTCCCTTCCGTCCTCCTGCGAGAGGCAGGCTGTGACCTCCCGGCTCTCATCGTCTAGTATTAAGCTGAAAAGTTTCTGCATGATGTCATTTCTTGTCTATTGAATAATCCACTATGTCCTCCGCAGGGTTCCCCGAGGAGGAGTGCCCGAGGGGCGAGTACTGCCGGACGGTTTCTTCGCCGTCCTCTCCCATGACCGCAAGGATGAACGGGAACCGGCTGTTCTCCACGGGCTTTGAGAACCGCAGGACGGTTCCCGAGGCGTCCCTGAGGGTTAGCACCTTCTTGTGCGCCCCGTAGGCTTGATGCCTGCCATAGAGCTTCTTCATGTCCTGCTCCACCTTCAGGTCATCGGCCTTCAGCATGACCGGGAAGGGGCCGCTGCCGACCATCTTCACGGATAGCAGGGTCTCCGGCTCCACGTATGAAAGGCTCCCGTCCTCATCCTTGACGGCGAAATAGGCCTTGCCGGACTCCTCGTCACGGCAAAGGAAAAGACTTAATTCGTGTATCATAATTCTTTGTATCAGATTGACATTCCTTTCTTTCTTCTTCGTTTCTTCCTGATGTCCCTCTCCATCGACTTCGCATCCGGTGCTCCTGTTTGAAGTATGGACTCCTTCTGCGTCTCCTCGGCAACTGCCGACTCCCGTTCCGGTCCTCCCCTTGCACTCCAATGCCCCCGTTCCTCGGCATCACGGAAGAGTCCTGCGCTGATGCCTTCACCCAGCTCGCTGCACTTGAAGACGCTGCGGCTGCCGTGGTCCATGAAGGTCGCTCCGAATATCTTCCCGTCTTCCGTCCTTAAGAACATGACGGTGATCCCCTTCCTCTCAAGCATTCTCCCGAAATGCCTTGCCGATGAGGAGTAGCCCAGGCAGCTCAGGGCGATTCCCCGGACCCTGTCTTTCTCTCTCCTCCTGCACCTGAGCTCTCCCGGGCCTTCCCGGAGCCTTTCCTCCAGAGCATCCCTGAGGTTGATTCCCAAGGTGCTCGCCTTCACCGGCCGTCCGGTCGGAGCGCCGCTCCTGCCTAGGCCCTGAAGCATCAGTCTCTCGCCGAAGGGAGTGTTGCTACTGACCATCCTCACCCCGCACCTGCGGAGGAGCATCTCGAACTGCTCCCTTGTGGAGAAACTGTACGAGAGGCATCGCCGGGTGATGTCCGAGATTTGCTCCGTCCTGTTCCCCGCATCGGGATCGAACCTCCGAAGTGATACCCCGGACGATTGTCCCTGAGTCCGTCCCTGCCCGCGTCCCACCACGAACCCGTACCGGGGACCGAGGTCCCTGAGGATGGCCTGAAGGTGGCGGCGCTGGTTGGAGTCGCTTATCACCCTTCCTGTCCTGTCCACCTTCACGGAGACCACGTGGAAATGTTCCCTTCCGGTATCCGTATGCCGGTAGACGATGAACGGCTGGCTGCCGTAGCCAAGGCCCTCCATGATGTCCCTTGCCAGGGCCATCGCCCTGCTGTCGTCGAGTCCTTCCCCAGGGCCGGGGTTGATGCTCATGTGGAACGACAGGGACCTCGTCCTTGCGGATATGGCCGGGTTGTTCTCGTAAGCGTCGAAGATCCGCAGGACAGTAGCCATAGAGTCTCCCTCCATGTTGCTCACGCCGACCACCCGGGCCTCGCCCGAGGCGACCTTCCGCTCGTTGTAGCCCACAGGAGTCCGGCAGGATGCCGCTCCCCTCTGAATCTTCACGACCACCTACAGCCCGAAGTCGATGTACATGGGTTGGCTGACTCCTCAGGCGTTGCCGCGTGGCTGTCCTGTCAGCTCGAGGTCACGGGCGAAGACATCGACGTTGGTGAAGGTCTTGCCGTCCTTCTCCACGAAGGAGATTGACAGATGACCTGAGACGATCACGCCCTGTCCTTTCTTCAGATAGTCAAGGACTCCTGTCCTGACGGCGGTCACGTCGTAGAAAGTCGATGTCTTCTCTCCCTTCCTGGTGTCGTTGACCGCTACGCGGAATGACATGTACTCCTTGCCGTTCTGGTCCTGGAGCACCCTGGCGTCTCCTGTGAGATTGCCGCTGATGGTGATGTTCTGCATTGTCTTTGGTTTTTAGAGTTTCGGTATTATGACTGTGCCCCTGTCCGGGGTCTTGCTGTTCTCCTTTGGCTGTTCCCCGCTGGTGCGGGCCCTGTTGTGGCTCACCCCGAAGTAGTCCATCAGGGAGTGTACCTTGTCGGTCATCTCCATCGTGAGATCCATCAGTCCCAGCTGGTTCCTCTGCGTCTCCTTGACTGTGACCACCGGGTTGCCGTCCCTGTCCGTCAGGAGTATTGCCTTGTTGTATGCGGCGACGAACTGGTTGTAGAGCACTCCTATCCTCTTCACCTCCGAGGCCAGATGCTCGATGGCGGTGATTGCGCCCTGCGGCAGGTCGGCCTTCTTCATCGTCCTGAGATTGCGCCGGCTGATGATGAGCCTCAGGTATGGGGACAGGGTCCTGTATCCGAGGCTGGCGCACTCGGACCGCAGTTCGGCGAGGAGGTCCTCCTCTATTCTCGTGTGGACTATTGTGTCCAGTTTTCCTCTCTGTATCATATCTGTCTCCGATTGGTTCCCGACTCCGGAGGGGAACCGCTCTCCGCAAGGAGCAGATGGGGTTTGTGACACCCTGTGTTACAAATCCACATCTTGCCTGAATTCAATTCACCATCTCCGGTTCCGGGTGATATTAGGTTTTGCAAATATCAAAATAAACTTGACATTATGCAAATTTTGTTATCTTTGTCGTATCATATTTATAAGGTTTATAAACCTTGTACAAATTATAAGAATTGTAATATTTATATTTCTTATAACATTTATAAGTTTTATATCATTTACAAATTAAAGTTGACAGTTATGGAAGAAGACAAGATGCCCCTATGGAAGAAGCTGGCAATGGAAAAGGGGCTGATTCCTGAAGAGACCAGCTCCTCATCAGGCACGGGAAAGGAGGTCGGAAAAGAGGAGAAGGAGGAACATGTACGCACGGAACAGAAGTCCCGCCCAGCGCAAAGACGCTTTTGCACCATGAGGGTGTATGCAGACTCGCTTCCAGCCCTCAGACGTTATGCGGCTTTCTCGGGTAATGAGAATGCGAGGAGCTATGCAGAGATACTGGATGCGCTGCTCAGAGACTTGGATAAGACCTATCAGGTGATAAACGAGATACTCGCGCAGAAAAGGAGAGAACTTCTATCTAAGAATGATGGGGAAATCAGTGACAACTGATTACCTTTGCAGTCTGATTTGAATAATTCTCGTAATGGACTGCAACAACGACTACATATACTCAGATGCGGAGGCGATGTTCTCCGTGGGGAAACGTTTCCTCGAGGGGGACTGCCTCGAGAAGGACCTCGTGAAGGCTAAGGACCTCCTCTCACGTGCGGCAGCTCTTGGACATCTAAGGGCACAGGAACTGCTTCTGACCATAGACAAATCTGATGATGGGGATGCTCCTGATTCTAGGGTGTGGGAAGATATGGTCTCCGGCAGGGTATATGATGCCGCCCATCCTTTCCTTCTCGAGAAACTTAATGCCACCAAGGACCGGATTTGGGAGTACAACAGGCTGAGACCTACGATGCTCAAGGAGAGGAACGAACTTCTCAGGGGGCTTCTTGGCCGGAGTGATGGGGACACTTTCATCAACCAGCCCTTCTATTGTGACTACGGTTGCAATATATCCGTTGGCAAACGCTTCTTTGCGAATTTCAATTTCACTGTTCTTGATGAAGCTCCTGTCACTATCGGCGATGACTGTTTCATCGGCCCGAACGTGAGCATCTACACTGCCTGCCATAGCACGGACCCGGAGGAAAGGAACTCCCGCAGGGAGTGGGCGAAGCCTGTGACTATCGGGGACAATGTCTGGATAGGCGGTTCAGTGACCATTCTTCCGGGTGTGACCATTGGCAGCAATGTCACCATCGGTGCCGGAAGCGTGGTTGTCAAGGACATCCCTGACGGATGCGTCGCCGTAGGCAATCCTTGCAAAGTAGTCAAGTATCTCAACATCACCAAATAGTATTAGTGTATGGGACGCATAGAATGGGAGAAGAAGACGGCCAGGCATATGATTGAGCTGTGGTGTCGGAAGAACCACGGCAGCCCTGAGTTGTGTGATGAGTGCAGGGAATTGCTGGACTACTCCATTGCCAGACTGGACCGATGCCAGTTCGGAAACAACAAGACCAAGTGCCACAAGTGTCCTGTCCACTGCTACCGTCCGGATATGCGCGAGAGAATCCGGGCCGTTATGCGATTCAGCGGACCTAGGATGATATTCTATCACCCGCTGGAAGCAGTGAGGTATCTTTTATCAAATTAGTTCCCCATTGGCCCTACCATTTCAAATACAATATACACTTTTGTACCATTCTAACCAAGTAGTCAATTCACCCTGTTCAGATATTATTGAATTGATGATGTCAAGATTTGTAAATTGGCTGAATATCTCGTTATTACTTATCAAAGATTTGTACTTTGACATCGATTGGTTCAGCATGCTGTTCCTGTAATGATGGCAGACTGAAAAAGTGACCTTTTTATATGTTCCGGATTCCTGAAGTGCAAATGCAAGCATCTGGTTCCGCCATAATTGGTTCAAACCGCCTCTGAAGGGACAGCCGGTGACATCTACAGAACCATTGTAGACATCTTTCTTCAGGTAGTCCCAGTATTTGTACCCTATGTTGTGGTAATGACATTTATTGGGATGACTGATGAGTTCTTCAAAGGAACATGACCTGCAGAATTCCTTATGGGTATTTGAAGCACTCTTGTACCCTCCACATTCGGTAAATTCCTTTTCGCTGAGTTTGTGCTCAATAAGCCATAGGCACGTATCTCCTTCCCCATCTCTGTATGCTATTGCGACATCGGCATCAGTACCTGCTTGTGATGAATGGTCGTTCAGCAGCCCCTTTCCTTGCAGAATGTCCTGGCCCCAGTATTCGAAGCAGAATCCCTGAAATAATCTGTCCCTGTCGATTCCTTCGAACTCGGCAGGTCTGCCCGGGATACGCTTAAGAATTTCGTCGGCGCTTGATGACAAGAGAACCGGCATGAATAAGTTTATGCAGGCTGTCTGTGAGCTGACGGCATGGAAAGCAAACTTGTGCTGTTTGAAGGCGAATTTTCCCTTCTGCATTTCTTGCAGTTCGGGCACTATGGCTCTATAGAGCATCCTTGGGTATTCTGGATTATCGGGAAAGAGGGCGTCATACTCATTCCCTTTGTAAACACCCCTCTCCTTCGTTACATTATCTCTCTTCCAATCAATGATATGACAATAGATTTCTTCCTGTTCCAGAGTCAGATTACTGGGGAGATAATAGTCCTTTCCGTCAATGGTTTTCCTCATGATCTTCAATGTATTAAATGTACCTTCTTACCTTCTCGCAGTATTCCTCATATTCGGTCCCGAAAGTATTGCGCAGAAATACCTCCTCCTGCCTTATCTGAAGGTGCAGCATCACGACAGGAAAGACGGCGAACAGTAGATGAATGATGTTCGGAAAGGCCAAAAGCAGTCCGATATACATCAGGTCAAATCCGACGAATGCTGGATTCCTGCTGATGCGGTATATACCTTTCTGGACGAATGCAGTTTTGTCGGAATCGGGGATTCCCGCTCTCCAGCTGTCGGCCATGGTCAGCATTGCGACTATGAAGAAAGCCACTCCGATAGCGGCAATAGCCAGTCCTGTCCACTGCAGGACGGGGCAAAACTTGATGGCCGGAATGAGAGTAATTCTCGGATACAGGATGATACTGATTATCTCAACGGGGATTACCACAAATGTCGCCCATCCCATTATATTCTCAACCAAGAGTACCTTCCTTGGCTTATCACCTTTGCCTATCTGGTTGGTGGTGATGCCTTGGCGGCTTTGCGCGAACTTCTTTCCCAGATATGCGGAATAGAACACCGCCATTAATACGAATGCCGTGATTTTTGTTGCCATAGTCATCAATGATTCAGTCTTCGTCGCACCAGTCTATTTCAGAGCGCAGGACTACCCATTGTCCGTTCTTCACGGAGACGTAGTCACCCAGGGCCCCGTTCACGATATACTCCTTGAGGTTCTCTCCCGGCTTAGACGGGTCGTCATATACAGGTCCCTCGTCGCTGAGCACCTTGGCGGCCTCAAGAAGTGGGAGACTGTCAACGCCCTTGCGGTCCATATAGTGGTCCAGGCACTTGACCACATCGTATTCGATAGTCGAGAGCCTGCGGCAGACCTCATGCGCCTGCTCAAGGGAGAACTCGTAACCGGCATCGTTGATGAGGCAGAAGTTCCTATGGTACATATCGTCGAGTGAGAGTCCGTTGTAGCTGCTCTCCGCATCCGTGCACTCGAAGGTGCCGGCCATGAAGCCGCACTCCACTTCACCCTCATCGGTCTCGAACATATACTGGAACTCACCAATGGGGTACTTAAACGGATCGACATCGTATGTAGGAGGAAAGGCGACTCTCCTCCTTTCGCTCAGAATGTTGTTCACCATTGCGTGCGCCTCCGGGTCAAAGTAGTCCACGTTGTCCATCCAGCGGCGAAGGATTTGTTCGAAGGACACCTTCTCCGGGATGGGATTCCCATTAGAGTCCTTGGTCTTGGACTGCAGGGCACCATATACGTCCCTGTAGAGCTTCAGCTCATCAATGATGTCTACAGGAAGCTGTATAGCCTTGAAGACGGTAGCACGGCCTTCGCCTTTCCTACCCCTCTTCTTCGTGATGAAATTGAAATCGGTTTCCATAATAGTGTATAATACTATATCGCAAATATAGAAACAATTTCGAAAATAGAGTATAACACACTAAAAATATTCAGAAAAAACCTACTTGAGCAACAGGGCAATGAGCAATACCACGGAGATTACCGCAAGGATGATTGTCAGGACCTTGCCACCACCATTCGCTTTTGCCTGGGCAAGTTCTGCCTGAAGGCTGCTGTTGCGGCTGACAGCCTCGCTAAGTTCCCTGTTTATCTGTGCGTTCTTCTCAGTGAGGCTGGTGATGCTTCCCTGCATCTCGCCGATTTTCTTCGTGAGGTCCTCGCCCTGTTTCCTGTTGGCTTCGGTGATGGTCTTCAGCTGGGCCTGGAGCGAGTCGTTCTGCTCCTTGTTGATCTTTTGAGTCTCCTTTGCGGATTCGGTCATCTTGGTGATCTTTTCCTGAAGGGCCTTGTTCTGCTCTTGGGCGGCCTTCACCTGCTCGTCATGCTTCTTGGTGGCCTCTGCGGAGTTCTTAGAGAGTTCATCGAACTTCTTCTGGAGCTCTGCGTTCTGCTTCCTTGCGGTATCAATCTGCTCCTTGAACTGCGCCTCGATCTTCTTCGTCAGGGCGGCAGTCGAGTCAGCCTTCTTCTTGGCCACCTTCTCGACAAGGTCCTTGAAGTAAGAGCCCAGCAGTGACGGCGTGCCTATCTCGAGGTCCGCAATCTCGTTGATGAACACCTTGTCCGCCGCGTGTCCCACCGCCGTCACTACGGCAGTCTCCATACCGGCGATGCAGTCGAGGACATCGAGGTTCTCCAGAGCCTCCAGCCCGGAGCCCCCTCCCCGCACGACGCAGATGACATCGTGGCCGTCGGAGTCCGCCTGACGGAGGGTGGCGACGAACGCCTCAGGCCTTGCAAAGGACACCCTGTATTCGCGGAAATCTATCTGCACAGCTGCGGCCTCCTTGCCGGCGTCGAAGTCGGCATCTGTGATTGAGGAGTCGGCGAACACCATAGCCACCGAGGGCCTCCTGTCAGCGAAGATGGCGCTCTCGAGGATGTTGTCCACCTTGCGGTATCCTGAGGATGCTTTCTTCTTCCGGATTTCTATCCGCCTGAGGTCGTCCTCCGATATGGTCTGCTCCTGCACCACGGCCACACCCGTGACATTGAGCTGGAGCTGGACGGTGCAGTAGTTGTTAACCTTGCGGTCGACGGTGCCTCGCATCTCCACGAGGTTACCGTCCTCCAGTCCGCTTCGCAGTCCATCGGGAATCTTGATGGACATCTCATAGGGACTGAACTCGTCCTTGAGGGAGTCATAGAAGTAACCGCCGTAGTTGCCACCTTTACCCCGGTGGTAAATCCCCCGGACATTGACGATTCCCGGACCGCGTCTGGACAGGGACTCGGAGAAGAGATTGATGATCTCGTTGGGATTGTATATGGTCACCTGCGAGGGTGATGAAATTGTCTGCTCGCTCATTATCGGTTCTCCTTATCAAGGTGCAGTTGTTCCAGGATGTCTTCGGGGGCTACAATCTCAGGCTGACGTACGCAGACCTCCATCTCCTCAAACTGCAGGGAGCTCATATCCTCCACTTCCACGGGCCCCTTTATCAGTGAGAGGAGATAAGGCCCGCAGTCATCCTTTCTTCCAAGATCATCTAAGATGTCGGGCCGGAGCTCATAGATGCATTTCTCAGGGAGCACCATCATCAGGTAGGCCCGTAGTGTCTCTTCGGACCGGTGGAAGATGACAACCTTGTCGCCATCGGAAGGCAGGTTGTGTTCGTCTTTAGGGACCTCCCGCCACCTGAGGTAGACCGTGCCCTTGTCATAGAGCTGGCCGGTGATGTCCTCCATCATATCGTCGTTAGCCCACATCAGTCTGATGACATCCTTTCGTGGCTTCTCTTCATCCCTGTCCCGGACATAGATGTCGATGGAGAGGCGTTCGCTCCAGGGGCCGTAAGTCTTCACCTCGGACACCCTTGCCGTGAAGATATCCTCCCATCCGGCATCCATCATGGTGGCGAGGGCAGCGTTGCAGTCGCGGGGGATGTAGCCTATGGCGAATGCGAAATCGAAACTGTCAGGGTCGCCATCGTAGTCGCCAGGGCAGGCGACGGCTACAGCATTGGAGTCATACTTGTTGCCTCTCTCACGAACGAGTGCAAGCTCCGCTCCTTCGTACAGTTCCTCCAGGACCTCGGACGTGTCACGGAACTGAAGTCCCGCCACATTGCAGCTCAGGAAGAGTCGGTCATCATCCCCAACACTCAGCCCAGGAGGAATCACGCTGATGTCACCCATCAGAGGCCGATCATCCGGAGGGACCGGTATGCCAGCAAGTTGTGGTTCCCAATCATGAGACAACGCCTCTTCCATTCCCTCCAGGAGTTCAGGCTGCATGTCAAGGTCGGTTATGCCCTTTTCGCGCATCATCCTGTTTAGCTCCTGAAGCTCTGCGTCGCAGAGCGGACAGGTCCCGGGGCAGTCCCCTTCGTGCTCGCACTCGTGGGGTTCGTACTCAATCCCGGATATGTCAGCCATCCTTTGCCTTATATTCCTGAGGCGTCGGCATTTTTCTTTTCCTCTTTCCATACGTTCGTCATTATGTGATGTATGTGAACTCGTCTATGTCGTTGAACCCCATGCTCCGGAGTTCGCCTATGGTCCTGGCCACATCGGCGTCGCTGTTGTGGCCGGGTATATGCGGAACCCTGACAGTGGTTTCCGCACCTGCATCAAGGAGCACCCTCAGCTTGGAGCGGATGTCATTCCGCTTTCCGGTATATTCCTCATATATCTCTTCAGACAGGTCCTTCACGTCGACAATCCATCTGTCGACGGACCGGGCCATTTCCGGGATGACATCTTCGGTGCAGGTCAGGGCGGTCTCGACTGTTATCCTCCACCTGCTGCCGCACACCTTCCTGAACTGCCGGATGAACTCCGGATAGAGGGTAGGTTCACCTCCGCCGAAGCAGACTCCGCCTCCTGTCATCTGGAAGTATATGTCATCTATCATCAGTTCCCCGTACAGGTCCTCGGGACTCATAAGCCTCGCCCGTGACGGATCCGAGTGACACCAACTGTTGATGCAGTGACGGCATCTCAGCGGGCATCCCATGAAGGCCACCAGGGACGTGATGCCCTTACCGTCCGTGCCGAAGCGCAGACGGCTGATGCTGTATATTGGTGCCTTCACTATCATTTGTCTCAAATCATCAGCATTATCCGCCCCTCTGCCTTGACGAAGGTATCGGGGTGGTGCATCACCACGGCATATACCTGGGCCGAGGTCACCGGCTGCCCGTCCTTGCGTACGTGCAGCTTCCTGCGGTTGATGATTTCCGCAATCTGCTCAGTGCGAAGGCCCCCGTTTCGCTCTGCAAGGACATATAATATAGCTTCCTCAATCTTCATTACAATCTCATTATCTTCTTCGGACATCTCAGCACCCTTTTCCGTCAAGACTGCAAGATGCCCCAGAGGAGTAGCCGTTTGGTATGAATTCTTCAGTATAGAAGCTTATTCTTCCGTCTTCAGCGACAAAGCACGGTATACCGATGGAACCGTTAGCCTTGACGGAGTCGAAGGCAGGTGAGGTGTCCCGAAGCCGGATGAACGCCTTGAGGTTCCTCACGTGCTCGCCGATGTCGATAATCTCGAAGTCCGGATTGTCCGAGAGCCTTGCCTTGACCTCAAAGCAGTCCGGGCAGGTTGACATTACATATACTTTGGTCATAATACACTCTCCTTAGTCTATAATTACGGCGGTTCCGGATGCAGTAACCATCAGCATACCGTTGTCGGCTCCGAGCACCTCGTAGTCGATGTCGATGCCTACGACGGCGTTGGCTCCCATGCTGCGTGCGCGCTGCGCCATCTCGTCCATGGCATTCTGGCGCGCCTCGACGAGTTCATTCTCATACGAGCCGGAGCGTCCGCCGACGAAGTTGCGGATGCTGGCCGCAAAGTCCTTCAGGAAGTTGACTCCTGTGATGACCTCCCCGAAGACGACTCCCTTGTATTCCCTGATTGTGTGGCCCTCAAGGGCCGGTGTTGTAGTCAGTATCATATTCTTTCCTAGTGTTTTGTCCTATTCTCAATCGCGTTTACCCGGCAATTTGTCAATAAAGTTTGCCTTTACCATCTCATATGCCCGCTGCGGGGCGAACCTGTCAGCGTCGGGACGAAGAAGGATATCAGTATCGTCAAGGAACTCCGAATCCTGAAGTTTTATTTCCATATTCTGGACGAACTGTTTATAGGTAGGTGCTTTGTCCACGACAAAATCCATATACTTGCTGTAGCATTCAAGCACTTTGTCCACATCCAAGTTCCCATAATCCAATGCTACCTGCATATCAAAAAGGTCACGTCCCTTCTTCCTTTGATATAAAGCTCGCAGTTTGGTTCCCACCAATTCATCAAGTGCATAAGTAGTTATTTCACATCTGCCGCTGAACCACTTGTTATTGACCTCAAACGGAATTTTGCGAAAACCCAACACGCTGAAATGCTCTTTGCAGTTTATTTCAACTTTCAGTCGTATCGGTTGTATTGGAGGAATTTCAGACTCCATTCGGAAAAGCATAGTGTTGTTATGCCTTTTGGGCTTGATTACCTTGTCGGGCATCCAGTCCAACACTTCTCCCAATCGGAAGAGAACAGGTTTGATTGGACCCGGATTAATCTGCACCAGGTCAATATCCTCGCTATATCTTATCTGGGGAGACAGGTATAACTTGTGAAGTGCCGTTCCTCCCCGGAACGCCAATTGTTCCCGTAAAAAATCATCGCTGAATATGTCAACCAATGCACGGCTGATTATCAGGTCCTGCTCAACCATTGCAAGATCGCTCCATGGAACGAACTCATTCCAAGCCATTATTGAAGCTCTGTCTATCATAGTTCATCTATTTCTATATCAATATTCATATCTACTCTCCAACGGTTGCTCTCCGGTGAGTCGGATGCCGGATGTCCGGGGCTCATCGTAACGGCATTGAAATAACCGACTTTTTCTTTCAGCATTCCATACAAAGCATCAGCCATATCCTTCTCAAACAGAATATTATCCAACAGATACCCAAGCCTCTGTACCGTTGTTGCCGTTGTATGCTGGAGAACGGTTCTCATCTTGTTAATATCAATGGTATCAACCAATTCGGCGATAACTGTGGCAGCCCTTTGATAACCTCCTACGTGCGAAGCAAATTGGATGAGGTCCGCTGCCGTCAACTCTGCCGATGAGTAGCATATACGACCCATCTCTCCATTTCTTGTCTCAATAAGTTCTTTCGGTATCTGCTGGCGGTAATTCCAGTCCAATAGAGAATTTCTGTTTGATGTTCTTGTCCTAGGCCCGGTGGTTACAATCTGAGTTATCATTGTTCTTTGGTGAGAGGCACCATATATGGCCGCAGCCGACAATAATCCTACATAGTAAGGCTTGCCAAGGTGCTCCATAAGCTCGTTTATGTAATAGCTTGGAGGCACTATCCCCTTTAGCTGATACTGTATAGGAATGATAACATAGAATCCCTTGTATACATTTTCAATCCTCCTTGCTGATACCAGTCTTTTGATGTCAGTTTTCAACGATTTCTCCGTCCGTTCACGAAACACACAACGAGCTTGCTGGAAAGAGAAGGAAGTAACCCCTCTTTGTTCCTGTTCTTTTATCCAGTCGTTTAAACTCATATTCGGTTGATTTATTGCAAAGGTAAGCAAATTTCGCTTACCTTTGCAATATTTTTAATGAAAAATTCAAACGCTGAGTCAGATTCGTACCGTCATTATCTGGTCAATATCCGTCAGGTAGTTGGGCGTAAGGTGCTCTTTCTTGTTCTTCCAAGCTTCGTTGTCGCTTCCGGCCACGGCGAGGCCGACTGTCCTGATGCCATACTTGTGGTTCATCCTGTCGAGCGTCTCTGATAGTTCCACGCGTTCCTCACGTCTCACAATGGGGTCGAACAATATTTGATGGCAGCAGCCCGGGACTATGTCAGAGAGGATGACTCCCGACTTCTTGAAGAGGATTCCCGGGCGGTAGATTCTTTCCACCAGTTCCATTGCCGCCGCCGTTATCTCCAACGTGTCCGCCGAGGGGACGGAGAGCTTTTTCGTCGCTATGTTCCCGTACTGCGGGAGGTCCTCCCTGAAGCGGTTGCTGCAGGCGAATACCGACACGGAGCCCGCAGCCGAGTCCTGTCCCCGCAGGGTGCTGCAGCAGCTGGCAGCGAAGGACGCCACTGAAGCCTTGAGGTCCTCCTTGGAGGAAATCATCTTCCCGAAGCTCCTGCTGGTGGTGATGGTCTGCCTGTTGAGAATCTCCGAAGTGTCGATGCAGGGGTGGCCGTTCAGCTCCAGCCAGGTCTGGTAACCGGGCTTATGGAAGTGACCCCGCACCCATTCCCCGGGCTTGTCCGCCAGCTGCAGGGGCGTAGTCACACCAAGGGCGGTGAGCTTAGCGAAGGTCCTGGGGCCAATGCCCCAGACATCGGAGAGGTCGAACATCGAAAGGGCCTTGCGGCGTTTCGCATCGGTGTCTATCATGCAGACCCCTTCATAGCCCTTGTACTGCTTGGCGAACTTGCTGGCTATCTTGGCCAGTGTCTTGGTCCTGGCTATGCCCACGCTCACGGGGATGTCGGTCCAGAGGGCAATCTGCTTAACCATCCCCCTCATCATCTCCACCAGGTCGAAGTGCTTCTCGTAGCCGTCCAGGTAGAGGAACTGCTCGTCGATGGAGTAACATTCGGTGTGCTCCACCGTCCGCCTCATTATGCTCTGCACCCTCTTGGACATTGCCGCATAGAGCATCAGGTTGCCGGAGAACACGGCAACGCCGTTCCTCTCAATTATCTCCTTCACCTTGAAGAAAGGGTCCCCGCGCCTAAGTCCCAGAGCCTTCGCCTCGGCTGTCAGGGCCACTATGTTGCCGTCGTTGCTCGACAGCACGCACACGGGCTTGCCCTTGAGCCCCGGGTGAAGGGCTCTCTCCACTGATGCGAAGAATGTGTTGCAGTCGGCGAGGGCGATCATGGCTCTATGACAGTGTGCGGCTGTCCTTGCGGACGACCACGTTGATGGTTCTCTTCAGTTCCAGCATCGTGCTCCGAAGGAACCGGATCTTCCCTCCATCGAAGCGGACCTTGCAGGAGCCGGTGTCGGATACCTCCAGCACCTCTCCCTCTCCGAACACCCTGTGCGTCACGATGGAGCCTTCCGCAATCCTCCCGGCGTCAGGTGCCGGAGAGTCCGGAGCGGTCATCTCTCCCAGCTCCTCAGCCTTCACGTGCTCCTCCAGCTTCCTCCACAGGGCCTCGTCCATCGCCCCTTCGGTGACGAAGAGGTCGCGCTTGATCTCCGCGATGAACCTCGAAGGCAGCTTCTCCTGCTGGGCCTGTATGTTGTACCCTTCCGACTCCGTCATGAAGAGGCACTTCTGTGCCCGGGTGGCGGCGACGTACATCAGTCTCCGTTCCTCCTCGAGCGCGCTCTTCTTCCTCTCGCGGATGCTGCGCGCGTTCGGGAATATGCCGTCGCTCAGCCCGACGATGAACACATACGGGAACTCCAGTCCCTTGCTCTGGTGGACGGTCATCAGCTTGACCTTGTTCGACTCCTTGCGGTAGTCAGCGTTGGTGTACAGTGCGATGTCCTGCAGGTAATCGTACAAGGGAGCCCCGTTCCACTCCACGTGTTCCTGCTCGTAGATTCGGATGGAGTTTACCAGCTCGGTGATGTTCTCCAGCCTCTGCTCGTCGTTGTCGTCGCGGTATTCCATCTTCAGGCCCGTCTTTTCAAGAATATGCTCCAGCATCCCGCAGACGCTCCGGGAGAAGATACTGCCGCGGCATTCCTCAATGAGTTCCACGAACCCGTGCAAGGCGGGCCTGTCCAGCTTGGGGTCATCAAGGTGGTTCTTCAGTGCTGAATACAGGGACGTCCCCTCCTGGGATGCGTAGGCCGAGATCAGCTCGAGCGTCACCTTCCCCACCTTGCGGGACGGGGTGTTAACGACCCTCTCGAAGGCGAGGTCGTCATCGCTTGCAACCAGACGGAGGTAGCTGATGCAGTCCTTCACCTCCATCCTTTCGAAGAAGCGCACCCCTCCCCACATCACATAAGGGATGCCCGCCCGTATGAAGGCCTGCTCTACAGTGCGCGACAGGTGGGCGGCGCGGAAGAGGACGGCAAAGTCTGAATATTCAGCCCCCTTCTCCATCCTTTTCATTATCTCCGTGCACACCCACTGGGCCTCCTGAGCCTCCGTGGGTGCGTGGTAGTGAATGATGGACTCTCCGGCCCCACTCCTCGTGAACATCGTCTTGTCGATGCGGTTGCGGTTGTTGACTATGATGGAGTTCGCCACGTCGAGGATCCCCGGTGTCGAGCGGTAGTTCTCGTCGAGGACCACATCCCTGTCGGAGCGGAACGCCACGAATATGTCAGGCTTGGCCCCTCTCCACTCGTAGATGGACTGGTCGGGGTCTCCCACCACGAAGAGGTTGCCGCTCATCGCGGAGAGAGTCTCGACTATGTCCCAGTCGATGGAGTTGCAGTCCTGCGCCTCATCCACCATCACGTAGTTCATCCTCTCCTGCCACTTTTCCCGCACGTCCGGAAAAGAGTGGAGAATATGGCAGGTGAAGTGCACGAGGTCGTCGAAGTCAAGCGAGAGTTTGTCCTTCTGCTTGAAGAGCAGCTGGGTGGCCTGCGAGAGCTCGTTTCTTCCCTCAAGAGGTGTGTACGGGATGACGTACTGCTGCACATAGTTCCCGTCGCACTTGAGTCCCCCGAGGGCCTCGATGAGCTGCCGCACGGTCTTCACGCTGCGCTCTGTGTTGTTCTCGGTCAGGACCTGCCGGGCGAGGGACTTCATGTCCTCCTCATCGAGAATTTGAAAGTTCTTCGGGTAGCCGAGACGGAAGATCTCCTCGCGGAGGAACCTCACGCAGAACCCGTGAATGGTGCATACGAAGTCATTGGTGTACCCGGGAGGCACGAGCTGCGATATGCGGCTCTTCATCTCCTGGGCGGCCTTGTTGGTAAAGGTCAGGCACAGGATGTTGGCAGGGTCTATGCCCAGCTCGTTCACTATGTAGGCGTACCTGAATGCGAGGGCCCTCGTCTTGCCGGAGCCCGCCCCTGCGATGACGCGGATGCGCCCTTCGGTGGAGGTCACCGCCTCCCTCTGCCTGCTGTTGAGTGTCGAAAGGTCCATAACAATCTAGTCTCTTGCCTTGTGGATGATGTATGTGACGGTGCCCCAGACGCTGAAGTCGTCGTCCGGGGTAATGCGGATTCTGGGGTATTCGGGGTTCGCAGGGACGAGCCATCCCTGTCCCTCCTCGAGAACGAAGTGCTTGAGGGTGTACTCGCCGTTGAGCTCGCACATCGCTATCTCATGAGGTGTGGGATTGCGGTTGCTCTTGTCCACAATGACGATGTCACCGCTCAGCACTCCAGCGTCGATCATCGAGTTGCCGCTGACACGTATGAGGTAGGATGCCTCCGGATGGGGACAGAGCATCGAGAGGATGTCGATGTCCTGAGAGCGTTCGTCGTTGTCCAGAGGAACGGGGAACCCCGCCACCACGCTGATGTCGTAATAGGGGAGTGAGAGAGGACGGGCACTGCCTGCCGGAACGGCGTGACCGGGGAGTTCCGGATGATATCCGCGTTCTCTGACGGCCCTGGCGAGTGCCTGCCTGATGAACTCCGTGCGGTTCTCCATCCTTTCCAGCTGCTCGGCCAGGGGACCGGGTGCACGGAAGGATATCATCCTGCTGTCACCCCGTGGATGCCCCGCACCGGGGCGCGCTCCGCCCCTTCTGCTTTTCTTGTCTTCCATTTCCTGATGCTTTGGAAGACAAAGGTAACATTATTTTGATAAATGTAATACAGTTATCAAATAAATTTATTCCATCCTGCCGTATTTCATCTCGTCACCGTTGGCGTCGTACTGCTTGCGCTTGCCGACCGGCGGCTCCGTGAGGGTGATCCTAACGACGGCGGTCCTGTGAAGGCTTCTTGAGACCGCCTCCTCGAACCCCTCCATCTGCTGCGGGAGGAAACGTCGGCATATTGCCCGGAGAGCCTGTTTCTTCGTGTTTTCATCCTCCACGATTTCTGCCTCTGCGACGGCCGTTGCCGACTGGAACTCCAGCGTGAAGCTGCCGTCCTTAGGACCTCGAAGCGGTCTGCAACGGGTCACGGCAGAGAGGAATACCCTCGGGTTGGCCTTGAGTATGTCCAGTTTCTTCCCTTCGGTCGCACAGTGGAACCAGAAAGTCTTTTCGTCTGTCCGTACAAGAGACAGAGGCAACCCGTATGGATTGCCGTCCGCACCGGTCATGCTGACCGTTATGTATGGTGCCTTGTCGAACACCTCCAGTGCCCACTCGGCACTCATCTGCCTGCTTTCCTTTCTCATATTCCAACCCTTTGTCAGTCAATCATGCTTATCCATATAAGGATAGGGAGAGGTATGGAACCTTGGACTGTAAACACGACCTTGCCATATTTACCCTCGGTCCTGATCCGGTTTCCGTCCCTGTAGAAGAGCAGCGTACCGTACTTGTTCTCACCGGAGCGGATGTCGATTCCGTCGGACCAGACTATGCTCCGGCCGTATTTGTTCTCGCCCGCGTGGAGGACCGTCCCGTCCCAGAACCACTTGGCAGTGGCGTACTTGCTATCGCCCATACGAATCTTCTGTCCGTCGAAGTTCAGAAGGGGAGTGCTGTACTTGCTCTCTCCGTTGCGCAGGAAGGTCCCATCCCAGTTGTACAGTATCTTTCCATAGTTGCCGTCCCCGGCACGAACGTAGCTCTGTGCGCTGGCAACGAGAAGACTTGCAAGCATTCCTGCAATTATGATGACCAATCTATTCATATACCAATGTCTTATCAGCACAAATGTATACAAAATCCTCCAGCCGGTCAACAGTCGAGCCCGGTGAGCTGACGTATCAATTCCAGGGCCTCGGTGTGCTTGTTCACCTGCTTGAGGTGTCCGCCAGCCCTGCCCCTTGCGAGGTTATGGTGCAGGTCATTGAGCTTCACCGCGAGGGCGGTCCTGTTCCCGGACTCGACGATGTTCCTTACATAGTCGAGGTAGGGGACGCTCTTGTCGTGGCAAAGGAGCAAGAGGGTGTCCACGATATGCTCCGTGAACCCTCTGTCCCTCAGTTCTCCGGCATTAAAGTCACTGTCCTCCAGAACGTCGTGCAGGAATCCGCAGATCATCTCCTCTTCATTGCTCCCGGACATGCCGACGGAAAGGGGATGAAGGATGACCGGACGGCCGTCGAGGTCCTTGGCGTCGTAATGGGCATCTGAGGCTATCCTGATGGCATCATCGATGCCCGCCTCGGGAATAAGGTTGCGCGATGCGCTCTCCGTATCCCATACATCCTCTTCAAGGCTCCCGATGTACTCCTCCCAGAGGGTGTCAAGCTTCGAGGCCAGCTCCTGTGGGAGCTCCATACCGGAATGCCCGCTGTCCCATTCGAACTCAGGAATGGCCGCCGACAGCTCTTCAGTGGTAATCATCCGGCACCTGTCCGGGTGCACCATGTAGGTCGGACGGAGGTCCATGTAGTGCACCTGCCGGTTCTTGCCGGACCAGTCCGCCGCCTCATAGGGGGCTGAGGTGAAGAACCCCTTCATCACGATGCCGGTGCGGCCTTCGCCAACCTTCACCATGTAGAAGTTGTCCCCGCTGCGGGCTTTCTCCCACTCATGTACGCTCCAGTTGAACTCGCCATACTCGAGGTAATGCATCTCTTCCTCGAACTGCTCCATTTTGTAGCTGGAGATGAGCGGTCTCCACTTCAGGATGAATGTCTTCATAATCGTTCGCAGTTAATATCACCAGAGCCCGTGGGCTATCACGTCTGCCTTGAAGCTATCCTCTGTAGGAGAGAAAACATGCCCGCACGCCGGACACCTGAACGGGTCCAGAGATGAGCACGGACCGTCCAGAGGCTCAGCCCCACCGCTTCCGACACCGGCGTAGTGGCTGAACTCCTTCCCGCAGACCGGGCAACGCATTCCGTAAAAGACTCCCATGGCTTCAAATGATTATGATGCGAAGATACCACGGGGGTTTGACAGATGTCGTCAAATTGTCAATAATATCTTTTGGACGACAGCCTGACTGGCCTGTTCAGGTTCACGAACTTGGTCTCCCTGTAATTGCATCCATAGGCCTCGTTGGAGCAACCATAGACGAAATAAGGGTTGCCGTTGACGGCCTTGCCCTTCTTCAGGAGCAGCCTTTGTCCGCAGTTGCACTTGGGGCACCGGTCCTCCGCCGGAATCTCAGATCTTTCTTTCCTCGCCCCTTCGACGAACTCAGTCACGAACGGGGACGGGTTGTTCGAGTCATACAGGACGTATGTGCATTTCTTCGCCCTCGTGAGGGCCACATAGAAGAGCCTGCGTTCCTCGCCGTACTCATAGCCGTCCGGCTCGCTCAGGACGTACTTGAGCACCGGGCTGTCGGCGATGTCCGACGGGAACCCGGTCACCCCGGCGTTGCAGTTGAACAATATGACATAGTCACTCTCGAGCCCCTTCGACTGGTGGACGGTCATGAAGCAGGTCTCCCTGCCATCCACGATGACCTTGGTGGAGCCGTCACGGCCCTGTACGACGGTGAACGCGTCCGAGTTCAGGGAGTTCACGTCGAATGAGTATCTGCCGAGCAGATAAACGCTCTTCCCGGCAGGGATGGATGCGATTATCTCCCGGACGGCCTGCGCCTCGCTCTTTTCGCCGTATGGCTCGAAGCGGATATCCGTGTGGCAGTCTCCGCTGAGAGGGCGGACCTGCTTGGTCTTCTGCTCCGGGTTGGTGAGGATAAATTTCGTTGTCATCCCTATGGCCGGTTCCCCGAAACGGTACGTGGTCTCCATCCTGCACTCCTTGGTGTATCCGAAGTAGCGGCCGAACCGCTTGAAGAGTGCCATGTCGCTGCCCGCGAAGCGGTAGATGGACTGCCAGTCGTCCCCGACGCAGAAGAGCTTCGTCAGAGGGGAAGTGCGCCTGAGGGCCTGCAGGAATTTGTACCTGTCCAGGGATATGTCCTGGAACTCGTCGACGAGGATGTAGTCGTAGTCCGGCCTGTGGCCGTCGTTGCACAGGACGGTGGCCCTGATGATGGCGTCGGTGAAGTCAATCACTCCCTTCTCCCGGGACATCTCGCGGTAACGCCTCACGTAAGGGAAGACGATGGAGCGGAGCGTCTGAAGGTCGTTGCGGACAGCCGAGCTGAGTATCTCCTCCTCGGAGCACCCCTTGGACTTGAAGAGGAAGTTGAATGCCGTCAGCATCCCGAGGATGCTCTGTTCCTGACGGGCCACCTCCCTTGCCAGCTCACCCTGCGACTGTTCACTGTAGGACACCCCCGCGTCGATGAGCTGCTTCTCCAGCCTTGTGAAGACGTCTCCCCTCTGGAAGTCCGCGCTGCTGGTCTCGAGGAGCACCGTCCCGTGCTCCCTGTGGAGACGGCGCTTCCAGACGATGCCCTCCTTGTATTTCATGGAATCCTCTCCTGAGAACCAGGAAGGGCAGTCGCCCTGTCCGTTGACAGCAAAGTGCTCCAGATATATCCGTCTCTGGTTGCCTGACTCGTCGGTGAAGTATATGGAGAAGTCCGGGCAGTACTGCCGGTATTCGGGATCGACGGTGTTCACCTCGTACGGAGCCTCGTAGCGGAAGCTGATTCCGTGCCTTCCGAGGTAGTCGCAGATGCGGCTCTCCTCGTCGCTCTTGCAGAAGACCGGACGCCTGTCCATATCACGGTAGTAGGACTTCACGCCGTATTTCATACGGGCCTTGATGTACTCTTCCTGTGAGTCGTATTCGAACTGGTCGGGCATCCTGTATCGGGAATTGAGGATATAGTCGGAGATGGCCTCCCTGAATGACTGGTCGTTGTCCATAAGGTCATGGTAGACCACCGCACTGAAATCGCTCCCTGCGATGGTCGGCTTCTCTCCGGTGACCTTCGCGATTATATTGAGTGCGAGCTTGTGGAATGTTACGCAGGTGAGGTCCTTCTCCCCGAGCCTTTCCGAGAGGGACTCCGCAGCCTTCCGCGTGAAGGTTATGAGGAGTATCCTAGAAGGATCCACTCCCTGCTTGTCAATAAGGTATCTCACCTTCCCAACCGAGGTCATCGTCTTCCCGCTGCCCGCGCTGGCTATCACCAGAACGTTGTCCTCGAGGGATACGATGGATTCCCGCTGCTGGTCATTGAGAGGATACTTCATCACGTGCTCGAAGAAGTCGGAGTTTGCCCTCAGCTCCCTTTCGACGAAGTGACGGTTGTTCTCTTCCTTTATCCTCTCGGACTCGGCAAGGGCCTTGTGGAGCCTCGTTGCGTCTTTGCAGATGGGGGATTGTCCCAGTTCCTTGCTTGGAATCACTGATTGAAGCTTGTCTTTCAGGTCACGGTTCCGACTGATTGCCTCAGCGCGCTCGCTCTCGGTGACATAATGAGAGTACGAGAACAGGGAGAGCATCTGCTCAAGAACAGGAGGCACTTCGGCTTCCAGCTCCTTCACGACCGCCCGTCGTCTCTCGGTGGCCTTCCTTGCGGAGACAACCGAGAATACGGCTGCTGCCACCAGAGCAACTGCGACAAGGACTACAATCCATATTACCATCCCCGGACTCATCCCCTCAATATGCTATAAAGCTGTAAGGTATTGGTCCCTGTAGCCTTTCACGTATTCCTCCAACTTCGGGGAGTCAACAATCTTTACGTCAGCTGCAAGTCCTATGACGAATCGTCCCACTCCTTCCATATGGGTGACCATCGAGTCGAAGATGAACTTCCCGTCCTTCTCGGTCACATCAGGAGCGGCCAGAGGGAACTCCTCGCAGAGCAGGTTCTTTGCCCTCAGGGTCATCTCCAGCCTCACGTGCGTCTGTGTCTTGCCCTGCATCCGGAAGGCATCGAGGAACCCCTTGTCGTGCTCGTCCTCGTGCTGCCATTCGACAGGCAGGATGTCCACCCAGCTGACTCTCGCTATCTTGAAGAGACGGACTGACTTCTTCTCGCAGTCGTATGCCCAGATGTCGATATGGTTGTTCGTGAACTCGAACGGCTCGACCATACGGTCCCTGACCGTCCCCGAGGAGGCCGATGCGTAATCCTTGAGGATCACGGTCTTGTGGTCTTTTATCGCATTGCCGAGCGCCTGGACGTTGGCCGCGTTCTTGGATGAGCCGGAGTACTCCTTGATGCTCTTGGTGTCACATACGGCGCAGAGTTTCTTGTAAAGGCTGCTCTTGAGACTGTTGGTCTCGTCGAGGGACTCGATGAGGTAGGTGAGTACCCTCGCTTCCTCCTCGGAGAAATAGACCAGCTTCTGCAGGTCCTTGTAGCCGGTAGGCATGCTGATGAGTCGGTAGATGGAATCACCCACCTTCTCCACGGCGAATCCGCAGGTCTTGAAGGAGTCGATGTACCTGTATATGCTACGGGTGGATGTCTCAAGGCGTCTTGCCAACTGTTCCACCGTCAGGTATGCATTACCTGACATCAGCCTCATAAGGCGGAGCGTGCGTTCAACTCTTGGCTGTTCCATATAACTATATTACATAATCAGTATTAAGCTGTGGGGTACGGCTATATGCCCATGCCCAGCCTCTGTGCGAAATATACAATTGTTTCCAAATAGTGGATGTATTTCGTTGCTTGATATTGGCGATTGGATTCAGTGTCCAAATTAGATGAGTCTCAACGTTTCGTAAGATTCGTTTCTTCGTCAGTTCATCATAGCAATCAAGCCCATCTATTGATCCAAATCTGATGTATTTCTTCCCTCGGTATCGAAATAGAAAATCCTCATATCCATACTTATGGCCTCTTATATGCTCATTCATCCTAATTTGGAAATTCTGCCGCTTAGTCTCGCCTATGTACAGAAGTGTTATGTTACCACCAAAGGTACGGGTAATAGCGTAAATCCCTGGGCCTGATTCTATTCTGGGAGACCTCGTCATCTCTTCCCATAATACAGGTCGTGACCATTGGATTGTTATGGATTTAGGACGTGCCATTTTACAGTTTAAAATATCTATATACAATACCATCAAGACACTGTCTTATTTCGTTCCATTCAGTATCCAAGTTCAGTGTCTTGGCACTAATTCTGTTTCCACTCATCGAATAGTCAGCATCCGGCTGAACCTTTCCTTGAGTCATTGCATATAATAACAAGCCGGAAACAGAATGAGGGTTTTCTGTCTTCGCTACTTCTGTTTCCTTATTCTTGACATAAGTGAATATCTGATACAGATTTGCAGAGTGGATACCGGTCTTCCCCATATTCTGATACAAGTTCATACCATAATACTTGGCATCAATAATCAGGTAATCATCTCCCAAAGATAGGACAATATCGCTTTGCATCTTAGGTAGTTGGAAGGTATTATCATCGTCCAGTTGCCAAGGAATTTCAGGTGAGCCCACTTTTAATTTATCTCCCCAGTGTTTCCTGTAGTACTCCAAGAGAAACTTCTCATACAGGTGACACATTCTTTGCTCATCCAGAAAATCCAGCAAATAAGTAGAACCATCTGCGGTGGTCTGGAGAAGTCCTTTGAACACCAACTGGCATATCGCAATCAGAAGCTGGTAATTTCTGTTGTTCCTATTGAAGTGCATATTCCAGTTGACTGAGTGAAGGTCAATTGTCGAGACTTCCTGAAAGAACGGCAGGATTTTCCTGATTTTATCCTTGCGTGCAGTATCAATATCAGCTTTCAGAAGGATCTGAAGCGTTGTCTTCACTATTTGGTTCAGAGTGTTGTTTTCCGAGAATTCGTCAAAGGAACACCTGACCATATGACTCGTTTTGAAAGCGAATAAATATTTCGGCTCGATGGATAAAGGTAAGCATCCGATTAAGGACGACTTGTATTTTTGATTCCAAGTTGAAGGCAACT
>OIWM01000464.1_pt1 | contig 49494 bp, 50 predicted proteins | sample 1587451 | NCBI WGS metagenome assembly OIWM01 (sample SAMEA3888907, study PRJEB22519) | human gut metagenome | biome: human gut; feature: human-associated habitat; material: faeces | place: Denmark | collected 2011 | reverse complement strand
AGTCAAAACACAGATTGTCGGAAAAACGATAGTTTTTCGACAGTCTAAAGGGACTGCCACAGGCAGTCCCTTTCTTTGCGTAAAACTGTAGTTTCGCGACAGTTTAGATGCTGATTTCCATGACCTGATCGCGTGCCGGGCCGACGCCGAGCATGGTGATCGGGCACTCGATGATGCGCTCGAGCTCCTTGATATATGCCTGAACGGTCGCGGGCAGCTCGTCGAAGGAGCGGCAGTTCGTGATGTCCTCGGTGAAGCCGTCGAATTCCTCATAAACCGGCTCGCAGTCAACGAGATCCATGAAGTTCGCCGGGAACTCGGTAACGGTCTCGCCGTTCTTCAGCTTGTAGGCTACGCAGACCTTGAGCTTCGGCAGGCCGCGCAGCGGGTCGATCTTGTTGATGACAACGTCGGTCAGGCCGTTTACGCGGACAGCGTAGCGTGCAACGACAGCGTCGAACCAGCCGGTACGGCGCGGACGGCCGGTAACGGTACCGAACTCGCCGCCTGCATTGCGGATATAGTCGCCGGTCTCATCGAACAGCTCGGTCGGGAACGGGCCTTCGCCGACACGGGTGGTGTAGGACTTGAAGATGCCCATGATCTTGTCGATCGCGGTCGGGCCGACACCCGAGCCGATGCAGCAGCCGCCTGCGACCGGATGGGACGAGGTGACATACGGATAGGTGCCCATGTCGAGGTCGAGCAGGGTGCCCTGCGCGCCTTCGAACAGCACTTCCTTGCCGGCCTTGACGGCCTCATAGGTCATAACGGTGGTATCGCGTACCATCGGGCGCAGACGGTCTGCGTAGGCCCTGTACTCTTCGATGATCGCGTCTGCATCGAGCGGCTCGCCGCCGTAAACGCCGGTGATCACGCGGTTCTTGCGCGCGCAGGTCTCGCGGATGACCTCTTCGAAGCGCTCTGCGTCGATGAAGTCGTGCATGCGGATGCCGCTGCGCTCGGATTTATCCATGTAGGTGGGGCCGATGCCCTTCTTGGTGGTGCCGATGGCGGTGCCTTCCTTGGCCTTCTCCGCCTCGCTCAGCGCGTCAAGCTCCAGATGCCACGGCATGATGCAGTGGCAGCGCGCGTCGATGAACAGCTTGTCGGTCGAAACGCCCTTGTCGTGCAGGCCGTCGATCTCGCCGAGAACTGCCTTCGGGTTGACGACAACGCCCGGACCGATCACGTTTACGCACTCCGGATACAGGATACCGGACGGAATGAGCTGTAATTTGTACTTTTCGCCGCCTGCAACGACGGTATGGCCGGCATTGTTGCCGCCCTGGCTGCGCACGACAAGATCAGCCTTGCCTGCGAAAATATCAATGAACTTGCCCTTGCCTTCGTCGCCCCACTGAGCGCCGAGAATAACCTTACCTGGCATGAGGTTTCCTTCCTTTCTATATGGGACGTAGATTTATCACGTCATACATGATAAAGTATAGCATAGACCACAAGGGTTTTCAACCTGTTTTGCACGTTTTTGTCTTGTAAAAGACGGCACTGCGTTGTAAAATATCTATAACAGAAGGTGTGCTGCGACACAGGACGGCGCACCCGGTAAGGAGTTCGTTTTATTATGCATTATCTGGATAACGCGGCGACGACCCGCGTACTGCCCGAGGCCGCCGAAGCGGCAGTGCACGCGATGCTCGAGGAATTCGGCAATCCGTCGAGCCTGCACCGCATGGGTCTCGAGGCGTCACATCTGCTCGAGGACAGCCGCAAAACGGTTGCCTCTGCGCTCGGCTGCCTGCCCGAGGAAGTCTATTTCACCGCCTGCGGCACGGAGAGCACGAATATCAGCCTGCACGGCGCGGCGCATCTCAACCGCCACAAAAAGGGCCGCATCATCGTGACCGAGATCGAGCACGCCGCGACCATCAACACCGCAAAGCAGCTCGCGGACAGCGGCTTTGATGTGGTATTCCTCGCGCCCGACGCGACCGGCCACATCACGCCCGAGGTGCTGAGCGAAGCGCTGACCGAGGACACGGTGCTGCTGTCCTGCCAGCTGGTCAACAACGAGATCGGCACGGTGCAGCCGGTCGAGCAGCTCGGAAAGCTGCTCAAGACGAAGGCGCCGAAGGCGCTGTTCCACATCGACGCGGTGCAGGGTCTTTGCCGTGTACGCCTGACGCCGAAAAAGTGGAACTGCGATCTGATGAGCGTTTCCGGCCACAAGATCGGCGCGCCCAAGGGCATCGGTGCGCTGTACGTCAAAAAGGGTCTGCGTCTGCCGCCGCTCACGTTCGGCGGCGGTCAGGAAAAGGGCATGCGTCCCGGTACCGAGGCCGTGCCGAATATTGCCGCATTTGCCAAGGCGTGCGAGATTCGCATGGCGCATTTCGACGAGGATTACGCCCATGTGCAGGAGCTGGCCGACTACCTCAAGCAGCAGGTCGCGGCTGAACTGCCGGACGCCGCCATCAACGGCGAAGGCGATATCCCGCATGTTGTCAATCTTTCCATGCCCGGCTGCAAGAGCGAGGTCATGCTGCATGTACTCGAGGGGGACGAGGTTTACATTTCGAGCGGCTCAGCCTGCTCCAAGGGCAAGCAGAGCGGTGTGCTCAAGGCGCTCGGTCTGCCGAAGGCGCGCACGGACAGCGCACTGCGCGTGTCGTTTGCACCGTTCAATACAAAGGAAGATGTAGACGCATTCATCGCAGCGGTCAAGAAGGGCGCGAAGATGTTCAGACGGTAAGCGATAGTATTGCGATGGGAGGTATGGCTATGAGAAAACACGTTTGCTGTACCGCGGTTTGTGTGGTATGTACGGCAGTGCTGTTTTATCTGCACTTTTTTGTCTATGGCGGTCTGCTGTTCAACAATCCTCTGCTGGTTGGCGCTACCTGCGCTGCTGCTGCCGCTGCCGCCACAGGTCGCATCGGCGGGTCTCGGGAACCATGGTTTCCGCCTAACCATATCGTCACACGGCTTTGCCAGCTGATATGGTGCGCTGCTCTCGGCACCATCCCGTATGTGCTGTGTATCGACCCGTATTCCCTCGATAACTGGATTGTTTTCCTGCTCTGGATTGCAGTGACCGTTATCGAACTGGTACATCGAGAGGACAACTCGGCGGCCTATTCCATTGCTATGGTGCTCGCACTGTGCGTTACTGGCGCGTTCCTGCTGGTCGTACACCCGATTACGGTATCGCAAGCACAGAGTATTGTCGAGCAGGCAGGCTATACCGACTGCGTTTACTACAAGGTGGATGCGGACGGCAATCTTGCTCACGAAGATGGACGACCGGACGGAGCGATTATCTATGTTCCGTCGCCGGAGTCGGCTGAACGGTCCGAATATTATGCCTTTTCTGCGGTCAAGGGAAAAGAGGAATATGGCATTCTTATTTCCCGTTTCCGCGGAACAATTGATGTAGAACAAAAACGAGGAGTTTAATCTTACATGGAATACAAAACCATCACCAAACCGGACGGCAAGGAAGATGTAGACGCATTTATCAATGCCGTTAAAAAGGCGCAAAAATGTTCAGACGTTAACCGTTAGAAACGTGGACGGAGGTGCGAGTTATGAAGAAATCGTATGTTTTCAACACCCTCATCTGCTGCGGCTGCACCGCACTGATTTTCCTGCTGCACTTTATTGTGTATGGCGGTGTGCTGCTGAAAAGTCCGGGCTATACCGGGCTGTTCTGCGCCGTCTGGATCGCGCATGCTGCCGGCTATTCCGGCACGCTGGAGCCGAAGATTCGTCCGCATACCGCTGTGCGCGTTCGTCTGTGGCAGCTGCTGTACTGCATCCTTTTCGGCAACGTTCTGTTCGTCACCATCGAGGAACCGTATAACGTTCTGTGCTGGTTCTGCGTGGTATACGGCGTGGTTTGCGTCATTTTCTTCCTGCGCAAAGGAGATAACGGCGCGGAACCGTGGACTGCGACGTTCATGATGCTCTGGATGCTGCTCACACTCGGCGCGTTTCTACTGATTGTGCATCCGATCACGGTGTCGCAGGCACGCAATCTGGTCGAGCAGGCCGGTTACACTGACCTGTACCGTTTTCAGTCCGTTGACTGGGACGCGATCCGGTTCGCGCAGGTGATAAACAATGATACGGAGATTATCGGCTGCACCATGCCGGAGGAAAAAGATCCGCTCGGCTGGTACGGTTTCCGCGCCTTCAAAGACGGAGAAAGATACTGCGTGGTCGTTTCGGCGGCACGCGGACAGATTGAAGTACAGGAAAAACAAGGAGAATAACATGGAATACAAAACCATCACCCGGCCGGACGGCTCGGAGCAGCAGCTCGCCGTATATGACGGAAAATGCCGCTTCTGGATGGAGGGCATTTACGACAGCCTGCCGGAGACCGCGGAAAAGCGCGCGGAGGAGTGCAGCCTGCCGGTCAAAATCAACCGCCGCGCGGACGGCACGGTGAGCGTCGGCACGCAGTCGCTCGTTCCGTGGGAGACCGATTACGGCAAGCTGGAAATGATGGCCGACGTTTACCTGAACTATCTGGCGCAGGTGTTCAACCTGCCGGATGACGGGTTCGTCAGAACAAAGCTGGCGTTCGGCGGCGAGAGCGCAGAACATGACGGCGTGATGACCGCTGAGGAACGGGAAACCGTCCGATAATATCAAAAAATCACCATTAAGGAGACAATAAATGAAAGAAGTATTACTGCTCAAGTGCGGCGAGATCGTGCTCAAGGGTCTCAACCGAAAGACCTTTGAGGACCGTCTGCTGAAAAACCTCAAGCGCCGCATGGCGCACGTTGCGGACTGCGAGATTTCCATGCGTCAGTCGGTCGTTTATGTGGAGATTCCGGACGACGCAGACGCAGATGCCGTCATGGAATGCGCAAGCCGTGTATTCGGCTTTGCGACCATCTCCCGCGCGGCGGTCTGCCCGGAAAAGACGCTCGAGAGCGTCATTGCGACCGCAAAGGACTATCTCGCGGCCAATTTCGCGGCGGCAAAGACCTTCAAGGTCGAGACCAAGCGCGGCGACAAGAAGTTCCCGATGACCTCGACCGAGATCAGCCAGCACGTCGGCGGCGAGCTCGCCGACCTGTTCCCGGAGGTTCGCCCGGATATGCACCATCCCGACCTTGTCGTCAATGTCGAGATGCGCGAGAAGTATGCCTTCGTTCATGCAGGCCCGGTCCCGGGCGCAGGCGGCATGCCGATCGGTTCGAACGGCCGCGCGGCGCTGCTGCTCTCCGGCGGCATCGACTCTCCGGTCGCGGGCTGGATGATGGCCAAGCGCGGTCTGGAGCTTGTCGGCATCCACTTCTTTAGCTATCCGTATACCTCCGAGCGGGCCAAGGAAAAGGTGCTCGAGCTCGGCCGCAAGCTGACCGCGTGGTGCGGCCGCATGAGCGTCATGGTCGTGCCGTTCACGAAAATTCAGGAGGAGATCCGCGACAAGTGCCACGAGGAGCTGTTCACGCTCGTCATGCGCCGCTTCATGATGCGCATTGCGGAGAAGGTCGCGGTCGAGTACGGCTGCGGCGCGCTCATCACCGGCGAGTCGCTCGGTCAGGTCGCGAGCCAGACCATGCCGGCGATGGCCGTCACCGGCGCGGTATGCGAGCTGCCGGTATTCCGTCCCTGCATCGGCATGGACAAGGAGGAGATCATCCGCATCGCGCGAAAGATCGACACGTTCGAGACCTCGATCCTGCCGTATGAGGACTGCTGCACCGTCTTTACGCCCAAGCATCCGAAGACAAAGCCGGTTCTCGCGCAGGTCGAGGCCGAGGAGCAGAAGCTGGACGTGGAGGGCCTGATCGCCCGCGCGATTGCCAACACGGAAAAGACCCAGATCCGGTATTATGAAGATGAACACAGGGGCTGAGGCCGTCGTCAAGCGCCTGAAGGAGCAGGAGCTGACGCTTGCTACGGCAGAATCCTGCACTGGCGGCCTGATCGGCAAGCTGCTGACTGATGTGCCGGGCGCGTCTGCCGTATATAAGGGCGGTGTGATAAGTTATGTAAATGAAATCAAGCACCGTCTGCTCGGCGTGGAGCAGGAGACGCTTGACGTCTGCACTGCCGTTTCCCGCGAAACAGCGCATGAAATGGCACGCGGCGCACGCGAACGCCTTATGACGGACTGCGCCGTGTCTGTAACGGGTCTTGCAGGGCCGGATGGGGACGGCACGGGCCGTCCGGTCGGCCTCGTCTACATCGCCGTCGACACGGCAGGCTTCTCCTTCTGTAAGGAGCTGCACCTGTCCGGCGACCGCGCCCAGATCCGCGAACAGGCCGCCGACGCGGTCTTCCAGCTGATTCTGGATACGATTTGAGAAGAACAGCCGCGCGGGAGTGTTCCCACGCGGCTGTTCTTTTATTGACTGGTCAGCGCCGGACAGGCCGGAGCGTGATCGAATCCGTTACGGTGAGCCCGCACTCCGCCACAAATGCCTGATAAGGCGCAAATGTTTCGGGCTGGAAGAAGCAATCCGGGTCGTGCGCGTCGATTCCGGCGACGATCGTGTTGCCGCAGGCTTTTGCGATATGAAAAAATTGCGCAGAAGGGTACGCACGGTTCGCGCGCAGCCCCAACAGGTTCAGCTCCAGCGGAATATTCCGTTCCTTCGCAGCCAGACACAGCCGTTCCATTTCCCGCCGGTAGATCGATTCGGAGCCGGTAAACTGAATCAGATCCGGGTGCGCCAGATAGGTATACAGCCCGGTATCCAGTCCTGCAATGCATTGGTTTACATAAACTTTCAAAATCTCAGGATCATCCGTTGGCTCATAGACATAAACACCGTCGATCTCGTTGTGGATATAGTGCTGACCGAGCAGCAGATAGTCGACGGGATACTGCGTGATGCGCGCAAGCAGATCGTCAAAGAAGCGGGGATAATACTCCGCCTCGTAGCCAATCAGAATCTCGATGCGGCCGGCGTATTCTGCCTTGAGCGTCAGAAGCGTCTGGATATAGTCGTTTAAATCCTCAGGGAACATATGAAAATAGGAAACATGGCCATCCGGGAACCGATATGGCGCATGCTCGGAAAAGCCGAGCGTCTGGAAGCCGTTTTTGATGGCGGATTCGATATATTCGCGCTCCGTACCGACCGTGTGATGGTTGCGGAACGTGTGCGTGTGATAATTGTGAAGCATGGCGCACCTCAAGTGTGATTTCCTGTCAGTATACCACGCGGCGCAGCCAAACACAATGGGGTTGTCACAAAACCGTGCTTTTCTGTATATTCTGGATTAGAAACCAGAGGAACAGAAAGGGGAGTGCGCCCATGGAAAAGCGGCGGATGGGACTGGATGCGCTGCGGCCGGGGGAATATGGTGTCCTACGCGAGATTTTGATGCCGGGCGAGGCCAAGGCGCGTATGGAGGAGCTGGGACTGCTGCCTGAAACGGAGCTCAGCTGTCTGTATCGTGCGCCGAACGCATCGCCTGCGGCATATGCGGTGGGCGGAGCAGTGTTTGCACTGCGGAAAAAGGACGCAGCGCAGATCGTTGTGGAGGCGGTCAGATGAGCCGGAACGAACCCGTGCTCCGCGCCATTGCGCTGGCCGGAAACCCGAATGTCGGCAAAAGCAGCATTTTCAACGCGCTGACCGGGCTGCATCAGCATACGGGAAACTGGCCGGGGAAGACAGTCGCGGTAGCGCACGGCACATATTCCTATGCCGCGCAGGCATATGCCGTGACGGATCTTCCGGGCGCATACTCGCTGAAAACCGGGTCGGAGGAGGAACGCATTGCGGCGGAATATCTGCACGCGCATACAGACGCCTGTGTGATCGCCGTCTGTGATGCGACGTGCCTTGCTCGGAGCCTGTCGCTTGCACTTCAGCTGATGCCGCGGTGTGAAAAGCTGATCGTCTGCGTCAATCTGATGGATGAAGCGCAGGCAAGAGGAATCCGGATCGATCTTCATGCGCTGCAAATCCTGCTGGGGGTTCCGGTCGTCGGTACATGTGCAAGCGACGCGAAGGATATCCGCCGGCTGCGGCAGACGATCCGCGATGTGATGGATGGCTACATCACGCTCACGCCGCACCTGCCGGAGCACTCTGCGCCTGCGGACTGCGTTCGCCATGCCCGGCAGCTTGCGGGGAAGGTCGTGCAATCAGGAGACAGCGGCAGGACACAGCGCAGTATTCGGATAGACCGGCTCCTGACGGGGAAATATACCGGTGCAGCCGTATTTATGATTCTGCTGGCCGTGCTGTTCTGGCTGACGCTGGAGGGCAGCAACGTTTTCTCCGTCTGGCTGCAAAGCGGTTTTGACTGGCTGCAGCGGGTTCTGCTCCAAGCCTGTTCGGGCTGGCCGCACTGGCTTGCGGATGCGCTGATCAGCGGTGTCTATGCAACGGCGGCGCGCGTCACCGCTGTGATGCTGCCGCCTGCGGCGATCTTCTTTTTCCTGTTTTCTGTCCTGGAGGACGCCGGATATCTGCCGCGTGCAGCCTTCCTGACTGACCACATTTTCGCCCGCTGCGGCACCTCCGGCCGCCAGGCACTGACGATGTGTATGGGTCTCGGATGCAATGCAGTTGGGGTAACGGGGTGCAGGATCATGCCGACGCGGGCGGAGAAGCTGACGGCGGTCTGCACGAACGCGATGATGCCGTGCAACGGACGGTTCCCGATGCTCCTGGCGATGGGAGCGGTTCTGCTGGGGCGCGAAAACAGTCTTCTGCTGGCGCTGGTATTGACGGCGGCGGTCTGTATGGGCGCGGGCGGAACGTTTCTGGTGTCTTCTCTGCTCAGCAAGAGATTGAACAGGGAAACCGGTATGCCATTTGTATTGGAGATGTCCGCATATCGACGGCCGCAGCTGAAAAAAATTCTGAACGACGCAGTTTTTGGGAAGACACTGCATGTGCTTTCCCGTGCCGTGATGGTTGCGGCACCGACGGGGCTGCTTTTATGGGCGCTTGGCGCGTGGCAGGTGAACGGGAAAAGCTTATTGCTGTGGATTTCCGGCGCACTGGATGGAGTGGGGCGGCTGTTGGGAATGAGCGGAGTGATTTTGACAGGCTTTTTATTTGCGCTGCCAGCCAACGAACTGGCGATTCCGGTCATTTTGATGCTGCTGACGCAGCAGAGTGTGCTTGGGGATGCACAGGGGGCTGAGGCTGCGGCACTTCTGGCTGCCAGTGGAATCACAGCGAAAACAGCGCTGTGTTGTCTGATTTTCTGTGTATTTCACTGGCCATGCAGCACAACGCTGCTTTCCATCAAGCGCGAAACGGGCAGTTTCCGGTGGACGCTTCTGGCGGCGGCAATCCCGACAATGATCGGCGTGCTGCTCTGTATGCTGGTTAACATAATTTTATAATGCTGCAAAAAACCGGGCTGCAGATGCAGCCCGGGATTTTTTGGTGACAAGTAAACTTACTTGACCTCGACCTCTGCGCCAGCTTCCTTGAGCTCGGCAGCGATCTTCTCGGCCTCGTCCTTGGAGACGCCTTCCTTGAGGTTCTTCGGAGCGCCGTCGACGAGTTCCTTAGCTTCCTTCAGGCCCAGGCCGGTCAGAGCACGGACGACCTTGATGACAGCGATCTTGTTGGCGCCAGCGGCCTTCAGGACGACATCGAACTCAGTCTTCTCTTCCTCAGCGGCAGCAGCACCGGCAGCGGGAGCGGCGACAGCAGCGGCAGCGGCGGAAACGCCGAATTCCTCTTCCAGAGCATGAACCAGCTCAGCCAGCTCAAGAACGGTGAGGGTCTTAACTTCTTCGATCATAGCAGTAATCTTTTCGGATGCCATTGTAGTTACCTCCAGTAAATTGTTCAGTAAAATGTTTCAGTCGAAATTTTATTGATTGATGGATTAAGCCTCTGCGGGAGCTTCTTCCGCAGGAGCGCCGCCCTTCTGCTCCAGAATCTGGTTCAGGACAACTGCCAGAGAGGAGATGGGCGCGAGGAACGTGCCGAGAACCTGTGCAACGAGTGCATTCTTGGAGGGCAGTTCGCCGAAGGACATGAGTTCTTCAACAGACAGAACCTTGCCTTCAACCATGCCGCCCTTGATCTTGACGACGTTCTTGTTTTTCTTTGCGAATTCGCAGACGACGCGAGCCGGTGCAATGGGATCGTCGGTGGTGGAAGCCATGGACGTGGTGCCGTTGAGAAGCTCATCGAACTCGGTGTAGCCAGCCTTATTGGCAGCGAACCGGGTCAGGGTGTTCTTGACGACAGCGTACTCGACTCCCGCAGCACGGAACTGATTGCGAAGCTCGGTATCCTGCGCGACGGTGATGCCCTTGTAGTCTACAAAAACAGCAGAAGTAGCGTTCTGAATTTTCTCAGACAGAGCATCAACGACGGTTTTCTTGCTTTCAAGTACCTTTGCGTTGGGCATGAATGTCACCTCTGAAAATAAAATGTCCTCACGCCAAAGACGTGAGGACACAGAAATGTTACCATTTGTGCGGAACCTCGGCAGGAAGGGCGAACCCTGTTACGATAAACTATCTCCTGCTGTCTTTGGCAGCTTGTATATTATAGCAGAATCTGCGCGAATGTCAAGAGCTATTTTTTAGATCTTGGTGGTAGCAACCTTGATGCCGGGGCCCATGGTGCTGGCAACGGTGCAGCTTCTGATATACTGGCCCTTTGCAGCGGCCGGCTTTGCCTTGATAACAGCGCCCATGAGTGCGTTGAAGTTCTCAGCGAGCTTTTCGGGGCCGAAGGAAGCCTTGCCGATGGGGCAGTGGATGATGTTGGTCTTGTCGAGACGGTACTCGATCTTACCGGCTTTGATCTCCTTGACGGCGGCGGTGACGTTGGGGGTCACGGTGCCGGCCTTGGGGGAGGGCATGAGGCCCTTCGGGCCGAGAACCTTACCGAGACGACCGACGATACCCATCATATCCGGGGTAGCGACGACGACGTCGAAATCGAACCAGTTTTCCTTCTGGATCTTTTCAACGAGTTCCATGCCGCCTGCGAAGTCGGCGCCGGCCTCCTTGGCCTCGTCGAGCTTGGCGTCCTTGGCGAACACGAGAACCTTGCGGGTCTTGCCGGTGCCGTTCGGGAGAACGATCGCGCCGCGGACCTGCTGGTCAGCATGACGGGAGTCAACGCCGAGCTTGATGTGGACTTCAACAGTCTCGTCGAACTTGGCGGAAGCGGTCTTAACAACAAGATCCATAGCAGCGGGAACTTCGTACTGCGTGGAGCGGTCGATCAGTTTCGCACTGTCCTTATACTTTTTACCTCTAAACAATGTAATTTCCTCCTTAGTGGTGATTCGGAATGATTCCTCCCACATATTTATGAGGCTCGGCCTGTTGCCGATATACCTCGGTCAAGCTGTTATTGCGGTCAAACTCAGTCGACGACCACGATGCCCATGCTGCGGCAGGTACCTGCAACCTGGCTCATAGCGGCTTCGATGGTGTTCGCAGTCAGGTCGGGCATTTTGCGCTCGGCAATTTCCTTGACCTGTGCCTTGGTGATGGTGGCGACCTTGTCCTTGTTGGGCACGCCGGAGCCCTTTTCGATGCCCAGAGCCTTCAGAATAAGGGTCGGGGTCGGGGGGGTCTTGGTGACAAAGGAGAAGGAACGGTCAGCGTAAACCGTGATAACGACCGGGATCTTAAAACCAGCCTGATCCTTGGTACGCTCGTTGAATTCCTTGATGAACTGAGAAATGTTGACGCCGTGCTGGCCGAGAGCCGGGCCGACAGGGGGCGACGCAGTTGCCTTTGCAGCGGGGATCTGCAGCTTGATATAGCCTGTTACTTTCTGTGCCATGATGAGCACCTCCTGAATAAATGTGGTGATACGCGCACGGGCGCGTATTTTTGGCGGGGGTCAAGCCCCTCCCACGTTCCGCGTTCCTGCGGGGTCAGTCGTTGACCAGCTCGACCTGATCGAGCTCCAGCTCGACCGGCGTTTCGCGCCCGAACATGGAGACGATGACGCGAACCTTGTTCTTTTCGATATCGATCTGGTCGACAGTTCCGATGAAGGAGGTCAGCGGGCCGTCGTTGATGCGGACGCTGTCGCCTTCAGAGTACGAAACCACGATCTCATGCTTTTCAATGCCCAGCTGCTGCACTTCCTCCTCCGTGAGGGGAGTCGGCTTCGTGCCGGAACCGACAAAGCCGGTCACGCCGCGGACATTTTTGACGATGTACCATGCCTCGTCGGACATGATCATCTTGATGAGAACGTAGCCCGGAAATACCTTGCGGTCGTACGTTTTCGGCCCGTTGTCGGTGATCTCGGTCACAGTTTCCATGGGGATGGAGACAATGTGGATCAGATCCTCGAGATGGCGGGTCTCAATGGTTTTCTCGATGGTAGCCTTGACGGTGTTTTCGTAGCCGGAATAGGTATGCACAACATACCATTTTGCTGCTTCCGCCATGCTTTAGCCTCTGACCAGGGTAATGATACCGTTGACGACGACGCCGCCTACAGCATCGAAGACCCAAATGCAAATGCCGACGATCAGTGTGCACACCAGAACGATGACGGTGTTGTTGACCATCTGGCTCTTTGTCGGCCATACGACTTTTTTCAGCTCGCTCTTCATTTCACGGAACCAGCGGCTGAGACGCTTGCCAGTGCGGGCAAAGAAGTTTTCCTTTTTCGCTTCTGCCATGATGTTCACCCTTTCTGCTTGTCCGATGTGTTACTTCGTCTCGCTGTGCACAGTCTGCTTTTTGCAGAATCTGCAATACTTTTTCAGTTCGATACGGTCGGGGTCGTTTTTCTTGTTCTTCATGGTGTTGTAGTTTCTCTGCTTGCATTCGTTGCATCTGAGCGTGATCTTAACTCGCATATTCGGCACCTCCTTAATACTTGCCTCCCTGCAAAACTGCGGCTATTGAAAATTTAGATGACGCCGAAACTACGTGGCGTCCCGCAGCTTGAAAAATGGGCGCAAAAAAAGAAAACCCCTTTTTCACAGGTAAAGCCATATTATCATAAAAAGCATTGCAGGTCAACAGGTTTTTTTCAAGAAAACAGGAAAATTTTCTCGCGAATTGCAGGAAGGCAAAAAATCTGCTATACTATAAAAAAACAGGAAACAGGGAGAGACTGCATGAAAATCATGGCGATCGACTACGGCGACGCACGCACCGGCGTGGCCATTTCAGACGCGCTTGGCTGGATGACCGGCCAGACGGCGGTGATCCACTCGTGGAAGCCGGAAAAGACGGCGGAGGAAGTGGCGCGGATGTTTAAAGCAAGCGGCGCGCAGCGGCTCGTGATGGGCTTCCCGCGCAATATGGACGGCACGGAAGGCCCGCGTGCCGCGCTCTACCGCGACTTTGCCGCGCTTCTGGAGCAGACAGTCGGGATAAAGCCCGTTTTGTGGGATGAACGCCGCACGACCATCGAGGCGCACCAGATCCTGAACGAAAGCAATTATCACGGCAAAAAACGCAAAAACACGGTCGACGCCGTGGCGGCCAGCCTGATTTTAGAGGGCTATCTGGCCTATCTTCGCAATCAGAAGGAGTAAAAGCAATGTTTACAGGCTATACCGACCAGACGGTCGATGTGTTCTGGGGCATCCGGTTCAACAATGACCGGGCATGGTTCGCGGAGCACAAGCAGGAATTTCAGGATGCGGTCATGACCCCGACAAAGGCGCTGGCCGGGGAGCTTTACGACTGGTTTCAGGAAACATACCCCGATCTGCACCTGAATGTCCACATTTCACGCATTTACCGCGACGCGCGGCGGCTGTTCGGACGCGGGCCGCTCAACGACCATATCTGGTTTTCGTTTCAGAACGCGATCGAGAACCGCGGTGAAGCGCCGTGCTTCTGGTTCCAGGTCGGTGCGGACGGCTACGGCTGCGGCGCGGGCTGGTGGATGCCGGCAGCATCCGGCGTACAGCTGCGGCGGATTCTGGACAACGACCCGAAGCGCGCCGAAAAGCTCCTGCGGCAGCTGGACGCGCAGCAGGAATATACGCTTTCCGGTCCCGCCTATGCAAGGCCGAAGGGCCATGCCGGGGAACCGGTTGGAAGACTTTATAATATGCGTTCGTTTTCCATCGAAAGTATGCACCCCTTCGACGAGCGCAGCAGCGGCCCGGAGCTGACAGACTGGGTCAAAGCAGGCTTTCAATTCCTTCTCCCATTTTACCAGCTCTTTGAGCAGGCATACGGCATGGCGGATTAATACCAAAGCAAAGCCCGGCTCCCGCGCGGAGCCGGGCTTTGCTGCAGACAGACGCGCGTTTTGCAGAGAAATTCAGGAAGCGCTCGCTTCTGCTTTGAGCAGAGCGACAATATCCGCATTGGAGCCGGACGAAACGCCGGACTGGGACAGACCGGAAAGATCGTCGACCGGGTAGGTGCGGAACCATGTGAAGACATGGTACCCATCTCATCCAGAGGCGTGGACGCGTTTTTGGGCAGCTGATCGACAGGGACTTCATACAGCAGCGTCTGCTCATGCAGTGCGCCGTCCTCATACGTGTACAGAACGACGGTTTCACAGAACATATGCTGCATAAGGGACAGGAAGCCAGTTCCATCAGCCGGGCAGAGCGCAAATGTATTTTCTGGCACCTGCCCAAGCGCGGCAGCGGAACCGCCGCTTACAGTATAGATAAAAGAGGCGTACGGTGATCGACGAACGGGAGGTCCGTGCATTCTGCGACAAGGCAAGACATTCCTGAGCACCGGAAAGCGTCAACCTTCTGCTGCTGTCGGAGAAACCGCAGCGCTATGGAAAAATACAAACAAAAGGAGCCGCCCGCCCGGACGGCTCCTTAGAATATATGATGAATAAGACAAAATGCCGCATCTGCCTGTAAGAAAATCTTGCTATTTCGGGCCGAAACAGGTATAATGCAGATAACTGCCGTCTTTGGCGTGTGAATGGGGCGGCAGAGGTGTGTGAAAAAACTCGCTCGAAAGGATGAAAAAAATGAGTCTTTCCTCTTCCGCTCCCTGGTTAAAGTATTACGGCAATGTGCCGCATCATCTGTCTTATCCGCAGAAGACCATCTATCAGATGGTCAAAGCCGCAGCAGAGCGCAATCCGAAGCTGCCTGCCTATGAATTCATGGGCAAAAAGACGACCTTCACGCAGTTCATGCAGAAGATCGACGAGACGGCGCAGGCGTTTCTCGCCATGGGCATCAAAAAGGGTGACCGCGTCACCATCTGTATGCCCAACTGCCCGCAGGCCCTGCACGCGTTCTATGGCCTGAACCGCATCGGTGCAGTGTCCAACATGATCCATCCGCTCTCTGCTGCGGGAGAGATCAAATTCTATCTCAATTTCTCGCATTCCAAGTGCATCCTCACGCTCGACCAGTTCTATGCCAAGATCGCGCCCATTATGCCCGAACTTGATAACAAGGAATGCAAGCTTCTGCTTGCTAAGATTGAGGATGAGTTGTATCCGCACCTTGCAGTCGGCTACGCGCTGACGGCAGGCCGCAAATACCCCAAGCCCCCGAAAAAGGGCAATTACATCTGGTGGTCGGAATTCCAGCGCGTCGGCAAAAAGCGCGACCTGCCCCTGCCGAGAGAGTTCGGCAAGGCGGAGGAGGGCGCGTCCATCCTCTATTCCGGCGGCACGACCGGCACGACCAAGGGTATTCTCCTGTCCAATATGAACTTTAACGCGCTGGGCCTGCAGACCATCGCTGCCTCCGGCTTCTCGCCCATCGACGGGTTGAAGATGCTCTCCGTCATGCCCGTGTTCCACGGCTTCGGCCTCGGCATCGGCATCCATACCGCCCTGATTGGCGGCGCGTGCTGCATCCTTGTTCCAAAGTTCAACGTCAATACCTACGCCGAGCTGCTCATCAAAAAGCAGCCCAATATCATCCCCGGCGTCCCGACGCTGTTTGAGGCGCTGCTGCGCGCAGAAAAGCTTGAAAACGCAGACCTCAGCTGCCTCAAGGGCGTGTTTTCCGGCGGTGACAGTATGTCCATCGAGCTGAAGAAAAAGGTCGATGATTTCCTCAAGGCCCACAATGCTTCCGTGCAGGTGCGTCAGGGCTACGGCCTGACCGAATGCGTCACGGCCTCCTGCCTGACGCCGAAGGATTATAACCGCGTCGGCTCCATCGGTGTCCCGTTCCCGGATACGTATTATAAGATTGTAAAGCCCGGCACGACACAGGAGCTGGACGCGAATCTCGAAGGCGAGATCTGCGTCTCCGGCCCGTCGGTCATGCTCGAGTATGTCGACAACCCCGAGGAAACGCACAACACCCTCCGCCGCCATGAGGACGGCCGCATCTGGCTGCACACCGGCGACCTTGGCAAGATGGACGAGGACGGCTTTGTCTACTTCTCCCAGCGCATCAAGCGCATGATCATCACCTCCGGCTACAACGTCTATCCCGGCCAGCTGGAAAACATCATTGACGGCCATGAAAAGGTGCTGCTGTCCTGCGTCATCGGCGTCAAGGATCCGTATAAGATGCAGAAGGTCAAGGCCTTTGTCGTCCTGCGCCCCGGTTACGAGCCGTCGGACGCGGTCAAGCAGGAGATCCTCGACTACTGCCGCCAGCATATCGCAAAATACGCCATGCCGTATGATATCGAGTTCCGGTCCGAGCTGCCTAAAACGCTGGTCGGCAAGGTTGCCTACCGTGTGCTCGAAGAGGAAGAAGCCGAGCGTCAGGCGCTGGAAGACGCAAAGAATTCGTAATTTATTTCGGCAGCCTGCCGCGTTCCGCGGCAGGCTGTAATGATTTCAGGTGATTTCCATGAAAAAAACCGACCGGATCTGGGAACTGGACGCGCTGCGCGGCCTTTGCATCCTCTGCGTGATCCTCATCCATCTGATTTTTGATCTGATCTATTTTATTGGCCTTGATCTGCACCTGCCCGCGTGGTACGTATTCATCCAGCAGTATGGCGGCGTGATCTTCGTCGTCCTGTCCGGCTGCTGCGCTACGCTCGGTTCGCGCAGCTTCCGCCGCGGCTGCATCGTCTTTGCCTGCGGAATGCTCATTTCGCTTGTGACCTTCGGGATGTACCGCCTCGGCATGGCTTCGCGCGATGTGATCGTCTGGTTCGGCGTACTGCATCTGCTGGGCATCTGCATGATGCTCTATCCCGCCTATAAAAAGCTGCCCACGCAGGCGCTTGCCGCCATGGGCGTTGTGCTCGTTGTGACCGGCTATCTCATTTCCGGCACGGTCGTGGAGGCAAAATTCCTTTTTCCGTTCGGCTTTGCCTATGAGGGCTTCGCGTCCAGCGATTATTTTCCGCTCCTGCCGCACCTCGGCTGGTATATGCTCGGCACAGTTCTCGGCAGGACGGTCTACGCGGACAAAAAAACACGCCTGCCCGGCACGCTCCGGGAAAGCGCGATCACGCGGTTCTTCTGCTGGTGCGGCCGCCAGTCCCTGTTCATCTATCTGCTTCACCAGCCCATTGTCTACGGCCTTCTGGAACTGATCGCGGCATTGAGAAGATAAAAAGTATGCGCCCGGTGCAGCCTTGCACCGGGCGCGCATCTAATCCAGCTCAAAATACTTTTTGAAGATTTTCCGCAGCAGATATGAATTGAGCATCGCGACGAGCGAACCGCCGATCAGGATCCAGAAAATGCACGTCCGCAGGAAAAAGCTTGTCGCAAACAGGAGCAGGAGCGGCGCGGACAGATTCAGCGCCGCCATCACGAGCGAATAGGGGAGGTTGCCGATCGAAAGCAGAATGGCGTTTTTGAGTGTGTTCTTGATGGTATTGTCGAACTGCGCCAGCAGGGGATAGATGTATGCGCCGACCAGCGAAACGAGCAGCGCCGGGAAGCAGAAAATCACGCCCATCCAGACCGACTGTGCCACCGCACCGGACAGATAGATCTCAACCTCAACGATCACCAGCAGCGTCGGGATCAGAAGGATCAGGAACAGCAGAACGCCCTGCTTGAAATTGAGCTTGAACGATGCCCAGAAGCTGCGGACGACACCGCCGCCCTCACCGCGCACCAGATTGAGCGTCACGCGGTACATTGCCGCCGTTGATGCGCCGATGGTGAACACGGGGATGCAGAAAACCAGCCACAGTATATTTACAATGACAAGGTCTGCGATCCGCGACATAAACGACCAAAAAGGGGAATCATAATTGAAGAACTTCATAGCGCGCCTCGTTTCAGGAAAGAATATAGAATATTATATCGACTGAACAGAAAAAACGCAAGCCGGAAAGAGGATAGAAGCAAACTGCACAATTTTGAAGCCTTAAAATCGTACAAAGTGCTGAAAATTTTTTTGGAACAAATTTTGATTGCTCAGATCAGAAAAATGTAGTATAATATGGGCATTGGAAATGGAAACGTTTCCAGAATTCAAAAATCATTCAGGAGGAAATACCATGAAAAAGATCATCGCAATGCTTCTGGCGCTCGTGATGGTTCTTGGCCTGGCTGCCTGCGCAACCAAGACCGAGCCCGCACAGCCCGAAGAGACCACCCCGGCCGAGACCGAAACGACTCCGGCCACCACCGAAGAGACTGCCCCCGCTGAGACCGAGACGGAAGAGCCCGCCGCGACCGAAGCGACCGGTTCTGTCTACTACCTGAACTTCAAGCCCGAAGCTGACGAAGCTTGGCAGAAGCTCGCCGCCACCTACACCGAGCAGACCGGCGTTCCCGTCAAGGTCGTCACCGCTGCTTCCGGCACCTATGACACCACTCTCGCAGCCGAGCTTGACAAGAGCTCCGCTCCGACCCTGTTCCAGTGCGGCAACCAGGGCGCCATCAACTCCTACGGCGACTACTGCTATCCGTTCGACGGCACTGCCATCATGGATCAGATGACCACCGATGCTTTCAACCTCAAGGGTGAAGACGGCCAGACCCTCGCCATCGGCTACTGCTACGAGGCGTTCGGCATCATCGTCAACAAGGCTCTGCTTGAGAAGGCTGGCCACTCCATCGACGAGATCACCAACTTCGAATCCCTGAAGGCTGTCGCTGACGACATCCATGCCCGTGCTGACGAGCTCGGCTTCGACGCATTCTCCTCCGCCGGCCTCGACGGCTCCTCCAGCTGGCGTTTCTCCGGCCATCTGGCCAATATGCCGCTGTACTACGAGTTCCGTGACGACGGCGTGACCGCGCAGCCCGCCACCATCACCGGTGCTTACCTCAACAACTTCAAGAACATCTGGGATCTCTACATCACTGATTCCGCTACCACCGGCGCTGCTCTGGCTACCGCTACCGGCGACGAGTCCGAGGCTGAATTCGGCGAGGGCAAGGCTGCGTTCTATCAGAACGGCAGTTGGGAATATTCCAACCTGACCGGCACGTTCGGCATGAACCCCGACGATCTGGCTATGATCCCCATCTACTGCGGCGTTGACGGCGAAGAAGAGGCCGGCCTGTGCGCTGGCACTGAGAACTGCTGGGCCATCAACAACGAAGCCTCTGAAGAGGACATTCAGGCTACCATCGATTTCCTCGTCTGGGTCGTTACCTCTGACGAAGGCACCACGATGCTGGCACAAGAGTTTGGCCCCTGCCCGTTCAAGGACGCCAAGGAGCCGGAGAACGTCTTCTTCCAGGATGCCAACAAGTACACTGCCGACGGCAAGTACGTTGTGACCTGGGCATTCAACTGGACTCCCGCTGTTGACGACTGGCGTGCTGCCGTTGTCGACGCTCTGACCCAGTACTCTGCCGGTACCGGCGACTGGTCCGCTGTCGAGACTGCATTCGTGCAGGGCTGGGCGACCCAGTATGCAAAGGAAAACGCATAAGCAATAAGGCGTGACCAAAAGTAAAGAGGGGGCTGCAAAGCCCCCTTTTTTACAGAAAAGAAACTGCCGCAGCCGAAGATTTTGCGGACAAACGCCCGGAGGCCGGACGCTTGTCTGTGAAATTGTCAAGAAAGTATATAAATAATAAAGGAGAAGCATGATGAAGAAGAAAAAACATGACGATTCGGCTCTGTCATGCAGCTTGATCCGCCGCCCGATCCAGCGCTGGGGCTGGCTGTTCCTGCTGCCGACGTTCGCAGCGTTCTGCGTGGGCTTCCTGTACCCGTTTGCAAAGGGGCTGTTCCTGTCCTTCTGCAAGTTCAAGACGACCAGCAAGTGGACGTGGGTGGGACTGAAAAACTACCAGACCATCTTCCAGGATGAGGGCTTCCTCCACGCGTTCTGGTATACGGCACTGTTTGCGCTCGTATCCCTGCTCATCATCAACGTTCTGGCCTTTGCCGTTGCCTACGTTCTGACTAAGGGTATCAAGGGCTCGAACATCTTCCGTACCGTTTTCTTCATGCCGAACCTCATCGGCGGCATCGTTCTGGGCTATATCTGGCTCATGATCTTCGACGGCATCCTCAGCAACTTCGACACAGCCGTCGTGCTGGAAACCAAATACGGCTTCTGGGGATTGATCATCCTCATGTGCTGGCAGCAGATAGGCTATATGATGATCATTTATATCGCAGGCCTGCAGGCAATCCCGGAGGATATGCTGGAGGCCGCAAAGATCGACGGTGCGTCCAGCTGGAAAACGCTCTGGAACATCACAATCCCGAACATCATGCCGTCTATCACCATCTGCACGTTCCTGTCCCTGACCAACGGCTTCAAGCTCTACGACCAGAACCTGGCCCTCACGGGCGGCTCGCCCTTTAAGACGCTGGCTGACGGCAACGTCATCAAGACCACGGAAATGCTGGCTCTGAACATCGTCAACTCCAACACCTCCAACTCCAAAGGCCCCGGACAGGCCAAGGCAGTTGTGTTCTTTATCCTGGTTGCGATCATCAGCATTGCCCAGCTTGTGTCCACCAGAAAGAAGGAGGTCGATCAGTAATGAAAAATACCGGCTTCCAGAAAGAGCGCCGTTCGCATACCGTCCTGACGGTCGTGTTTGTGATCATTGCCGTTGCGTATCTCTACCCGATCTTCATCGTTCTGGTCAACTCTCTCAAGACCAACGCCGCTATTAACCTTGATACGTTTGCCTTTCCCACAAGCAACACCTTCATGGGGCTGCAGAACTATATCAAGGGTATGACCTTCGGCAACTACCCGTTCTATAAATCCGTCGAATACAGCCTGATGATCACGCTGCTTTCCGCAGCTCTGATCCTCATCTGCACGTCCATGGCCGCGTGGTATATTTCCCGTGTCGACAGCCTCGTCTGCCGCATTGTGTACTACCTGTGCGTGTTCTCCATGGTCGTCCCGTTCCAGATGGTCATGTTCACGCTGGCAAAGACCGCCGATACTATGAAGCTCAATCGCCCGTGGACAATTCCCATTGTCTACCTCGGCTTCGGTGCGGGCCTCGCTGTGTTTATGTTCACCGGCTTTGTCAAGTCCATCCCTCGCTCCATTGAAGAGGCTGCTGTTATCGACGGCTGCACTCCGGTGCAGACCTACTTCCAGGTTGTCCTGCCCATGATGAAGCCGACCTTCATTTCCGTCGGTGTTCTGGAGATCATGTGGGTCTGGAACGACTACCTCCTGCCGTATCTGGTCCTTGATATCAACGAGTTCCGCACCATCCCCATCCACATCCAGTACCTCAAGGGCAGCTACGGCTCCGTCGACATGGGCGCGACTATGGCGCTGATCCTGATGTCCATCGTCCCGGTCGTCATCTTCTATCTCTGCTGCCAGAAATATATTATCAAGGGCGTTGCTGCCGGCGCGGTAAAGGGATAAAGAAATTTGTCTGTTTTAAGTGGATTTTTCAGAGGTTCTGTATGATAGTGATACAGAATCAGCAAAACCAAGGAGAACAGCAGATATGACGATCAAGGATCTTGCGAGACTGAGCGGTTATTCGCTTGGAACTGTCTCTCGCGTGCTCAATAACCAGCCGAATGTTTCGGAAAAAGCGCGGCAGGCGATTCTGTCCATTGCGCAGGAAAGCGGCTTTGAACTCAACGAAAGCGCACAGCTTTTAAAGCAGCAGCGCTCCAACACCGTACTCATCATTGTCAAGGGTACGGCCAACGAGCTGTTTGCCGGTATGGTCGAGCATCTGCAGTCCCTTTTCTCGCGCACCACGCATTCGCTGATTGTCGACTTTATCGATGAAGACGATAACGAGGTGCTTCGTGCCGTCAAGCTCTGCCGGGAGCGCAAGCCCATGGGCGTGATGTTCCTCGGTGCGACGAACCGTCATTTTGTCAGCGATTTCGACAAGATCCATGTGCCCTCCATCATTGTTACAAACGATGCGAGCGATCTGCCGTTTGAGAACCTGTCCAGCGTTACGACCAACGACCGGCAGGGCGCTGCCTGCGCTGTCGATTATCTCATCCGCTGCGGCCACAGAAACATTGCTGTTCTCGGCGGCGACCGGCTTTTATCCGATACGTCCGCGCAGCGTTATGAAGGCTGCGTGGAAGCGTTCGGGAAAAACGGCATGCAGTTCGACGAGCAGACCTACTACCACACCGGCCGTTACAGCTATGAGGATGGCTATTCCGGTATGCAGGCCGTCCTGCGCGACACACCGCAGGTCACAGCTGTGTTCGCCATGGCAGACGTCATTGCCATCGGCGCGATCCGCGCACTGGTGGACGCCGGAAAGCGCGTCCCTGACGATATTTCCATCATCGGCTATGATGGACTAAGGATCGGCAGCTTCTATACCCCGAAGCTTTCTACCGTTTCCCAGTCTGTCGAGCTTCTGGCCCGGCGCAGCTTTTCTGTTCTGATGGACTGCACCGAGCGCGGCGGGCAGGCCCGCCATATGACCGTACCGTTTACGCTTTCCAACCGTGAAAGCGTCAGAAAACTCGAAAACAGCTGAAAACAGCGCCCAACCGCTGCTTTTGCCTGTTTTCAACGAAAGCGAAATAAGAGTGATAGTATGAAAAGAAGCAGTGGAATCCTGATGCACATTACTTCGCTGCCCTCGCCCTACGGCATCGGCAGCATGGGAAAAGCAGCCTATGACTTTATTGATTTTCTGAGAGCGGCAAAGCAGACCTACTGGCAGATCCTCCCGATCAACCCGCCCGGCTATGGCGATTCGCCCTATCAGGCGTTCTCTACCTTCGCCGGGAACCCGTATCTGATCGATCTGGACGAGCTTGTCAAGGACGGATACCTGACGCAGGAGGAGCTTGACCGCGTCGATTGGGGCAGCCGCGCCGATCAGGTCGATTTTTCGAAGATGTACGACCAGCGCCTGCGGGTGCTGCATCTGGCATGGAGCCGCTTCCACAAGGCCCCGGCGGAGCGCTACACGGAATATGTCCGCCAGCAGAGTGCGTGGCTGGAGGAGTATGTACTCTTTATGGCCGTTAAGGCATATTATAACGACGGCCCGTGGACCGAGTGGCCGCTCGATATCCGGATGCACCAGCCGGAGGCCATGGCGTACTACCGTGAGCTGCTGCACGACGAGCTTGATTTTCAACGGTTCCTGCAGTTCTGCTTCCATACGCAATGGCAGCGGCTGCGGGAGTATGCCCATGAAAACGGCGTGCTGATCATCGGCGATATCCCCATCTATGTTCCGCTGGATTCCGCCGACGTCTGGTCGCACCCGGAGAACTTCCAGCTGACCCGCACCCGCCGTCCGCGCGTCGTCGCGGGCTGCCCGCCTGACGGCTTCAACGCCAATGGACAGTATTGGGGCAATCCCATCTATGACTGGGCGCACATGGAACAGGACGGCTTCTCCTGGTGGATGCGACGCCTGCGCGCAGCAGGGGAGAGCTTCGACGTCGTCCGCATCGACCATTTCCGCGGCATCGAAAGCTATTGGGCCATTCCTGCCGTCAACCGTACCGCCCGCAAGGGCGAATGGGTCAAGGGTCCCGGCATGAAGCTTGTAAATGCTATCCGGAAGAATTTCCCGGATACCGATTTTATTGCCGAGGATCTCGGTTTCCTGACGCCGGAGGTACAGCAGCTTGTGATTGATTCCGGCTTCCCTGGCATGAAGGTGCTGGAATTTGCCTTTGATCCGCGTGAGCCGAGCAACTATCTGCCCGACCGCTATCCTGAAAACGCCATCTGCTACACCGGCACGCACGACAATGAAACGCTTATCCAGTGGTGCGAGGGAATTGACGCAGAAACGGACGCCTATGCCCGCAGCTATCTCGGCATTACGGCGGAGGACGATCTGGCCGACGCCATCATCGAGGCTGGTATGCAGTCCAAGGCACAGCTGTTTATCATGCAGATGCAGGACTATCTGCGTCTGGGCCGGGAAACGCGTATGAACGAACCTGGCAGGCTTCTGCAGTCGAACTGGCGCTGGCGTATGCTGCCCGGCGCGGCCAACGAAGCGCTGGCCCAAAAAATTGCAGGTTTGACAGAGCGGTCAAATCGTGTATAATACCTACAGTCATCTGGCGTCCACCTGTCCTTGCCGGATAGGTGGACGCTTCTTTAAAAGCCGCCGGCAGCTTTGCCCGGTGGAGTCCCATGGAAGGAGTAACCTATGAGTGAATTTTCGGAACGAATCGTAAAACAGACCGAGGCCCTGCTGCATTTCCAGCATGACGAGACGCTGCAGGAAACGACCCCGGAGCGCCTGCATGAGGCGCTTGGCCAGGTCATCATGATGGAGATCAGCGACAAATGGACGAAGACCAAGCGCCGTCAGGCGCCGGGCCGCCGCGCGTTCTATTTCTCCGCGGAATATCTCGTCGGCCGTCTGGTCTACAGCAACCTCTTCAACCTCGGCATTCTGCGCGGGATGAAAGCGGCCTTTGCTGAAAAGGGCGTCGATCTTGCGTGCCTGGAGCACATTGAGGACGCGGCCCTCGGCAACGGCGGACTTGGCCGTCTCGCCGCCTGCTTCCTTGACAGCGCCGCGACGCTCGACCTGCCGCTGACCGGCTATGGCCTGCGCTATCGCTTCGGCCTGTTCAAGCAGTCGTTCGTCAATGGCTGCCAGCGTGAAAATGCCGACGACTGGACGAAATACGGCGACCCGTGGAGCCACCGCCGCGACAAGCTGGCCGTCAAGGTCAAATTTGCCGACCAGACCGTCAACTGCGTCCCGTATGATATGCCCGTGATCGGCTATGAAACAACGACGGTCGGTACGCTCCGCCTCTGGCAGTGCGAGGCCGAGGAGGAGCTGAACTTCGACGCCTTCAACGCGCAGGACTACGTTAAGGCGCTTGAAAAGAAGAACAAGGCCGAGGATATCACCCGCGTTCTGTATCCGAACGACTCCACATGGGAGGGCAAGCGCCTGCGCGTCAAGCAGCAGTACGTCCTTTCCAGCGCGTCTTTGCAGGATATCCTGCGCGACTACCGCCAGCAGCACGGCACAGACTATTACCGCTTGCCGGAGTTTATTGCTGTCCAGCTGAACGATACGCATCCCGCTATGTCCATTCCGGAGCTGATCCGTCTGCTGATGGCCGAGGGACTGGATTTTGACGCCGCGTTTGAGCTGACCCGCCGCGTGTTCGCCTATACGAACCACACCGTCATGACCGAGGCGCTCGAAAAGTGGGACCTGGAGCTGCTGCGCTCCGTCGTGCCGGAGGTCTGCGAGATCATTGAGCGCATCGATGCGAAGCTCAAGCAGGAGCACCCGCATTCGAAGCTCTTTATCGTCAAGGATGGGCAGGCGCACATGGCGAATCTGTCCGTCTATATGTCCACCGCCGTCAACGGCGTTGCCGAGATCCATTCCCAGATCCTCAAGGACAATCTGTTCAAGGACTGGTACGCCGTCTATCCTGACCGCTTCCAGAACAAGACCAACGGCATTACGCCCCGGCGCTGGCTGGGCCTGTCCAATCCGGAGCTCTGCGGCCTGCTCGACAGCAAGGTCGGAACCGGGTATCTTAAAAACCTCGACCAGCTGGAAGGGCTGAAGGCCGGGATCGACGAAATGACCATCAAGCAGTTCAACGCCATCAAGCTGGAAAAGAAGCGTCAGCTCTGCCGCGTGATCGAAGAGCACGAGGGCGTTGCGCTCGATCCGTCGTTTATTTTCGACGTACAGGTCAAGCGCCTGCACGAGTATAAGCGCCAGCTGCTGAACGCGCTGAGCATTATGGATCTGTATCTGTCTATCAAGGACGGCAGCATCAAGGATTTCACACCGACCGCCTTTATCTTCGGCGCAAAGGCTGCCCCCGGCTACCGCCGTGCAAAGGCAATTATTCATTATGTAAACCGCGTGGCTGATCTCATCAACAGCGATCCCGCCATGGACGGCATCATGAAGGTCGTCTTCGTGCAGAACTATAACTGCTCCTACGCCGAGCATATCATCCCCGCCGCCGATATTTCCGAGCAGATCTCTCCGGCCGGTACGGAGGCTTCCGGCACGGGCAATATGAAGCTCATGCTGAACGGCGCTGTGACGCTCGGCACGCTCGACGGCGCAAACGTCGAGATCGCCGAACAGGCGGGCAGCGAGAACGAGTATATCTTCGGCGCGACCGTCGAGGAGATCAACATGGTAAAGCCCAATTACAACGCTCGCAGCTTCTACGAGGCCAACCCGAACCTCCGCCGCGCCGTCGACACCCTGATCGACGGGACTGTTCCCACTGATGAAGAGCAGCACGAGCTCTATACGTCTCTGCTCAAAGGCGCAAGCTGGCACAAGCCGGATCAGTATTTCATCTTCTACGACTTCGACAGCTACAAAAAGGCCCGTCTGCGCGTGAACCATGACTACTGCGACCGCATCGCCTTTGGCCGCAAGTGCCTCATGAACGTCGCCTCCGCCGGCAAGTTCTCCTCTGACCGCACCATCCGCCAGTATGCCGAAGACATCTGGCACATCCAACCTGTCAAATAAAAAAGCAAAGCGCAGGGCCGGGAAACCGGTCTTGCGCTCTGCGTCTATACAAAGGAAACAGAAAAATGTTCGATTATCTGATTCAAAACGGTACTCTGATCGACGGGACCGGCGCACCGGCGGCCGCAGGCGATGTTGCGATTAAAGACGGAAAAATCGCCGCAGTTGGTGATCTCAAGGATGCTTCTGCCGGGACAGTCCTTGACGCAGCAGGGAAGTATGTTACGCCCGGCTTTATCGACATTCACCGCCATGCCGACGCGGCGCTCTTCCGCCCGCATTTCGGCGAGCTGGAGCTCAAGCAGGGCCTGACCACGATCGTCAACGGCAACTGCGGCCTGTCCGTCACGCCTTGCGCCGGTGCATACAAAAAAGAGATCGAGGCATATCTGACCCCGGTTGCGGGCGCGCTGCCGGAGAACGCCGATTTTTCCAGCCTCGCTTCCTATCTGTGCGCTGCAAAAAAGACCCCCAGCCCCATCAACACCGCCATGCTGGCGGGCAGCGGCACCATCCGCGCCTGCGCGGCAGGCTTCGGCACGCCCGAGCTTGACGCGACCCAGATGGCTGAGATCCACCGCCTGATCGAGCAGGAGCTTGCTGCAGGCGCGCTCGGCGTTTCGCTGGGCCTCGGCTACGCGCCGGACTGCTTCTATTCGACCGAAGCGCTCATCGAAGCGCTTCAGCCACTTAAAAATTCCGGCATTCCCATCACAGTCCATATGCGGCAGGAAGGCAGCGGCGTGGTCGACGCGCTCCGCGAAATGATCACCGTCGCAAAGGCACTGCATACCCCCGTCGAGGTCAGCCACCTTAAATCCATCGGCAAGGCCAACTGGCACCGCTGCACGCCGGAGATGCTCCGCCTGATGCACGAGGCCCGTCAGGACGGTATTGAGATCGCCTGCGACGTCTATCCCTATACCGCCGGTTCGACCCAGCTTGTCCACGTTCTGCCGCCAGAGAGCCAGAAGGGCGGCCTGGAAGCGCTGACCGAGAATCTGGCCGATCCCGCGTTCCGCGAAGCGCTGAAAGACCGTATGCTGACCGGCAGCGACTTTGAAAATATCTCGCTTCTTGTCGGCTTTGAGAATATTGTCGCGTCCAGCATCTCACGGAAGGATTTGCGGCAGTATGAGGGGCAGAGCATCGCCGCCATCGCGCAGCAGCAGGGGAAGGACCCCTTTACCGCACTGTTTGATCTGCTGCAGGCTGCGCACTGCGACGTGACCATGATCGATTTCATTGCTGCCGAGGACGATATCTGCGATATCCTGCGCGACGCACACAGCTGCGTGATCTCCGACAGCACCTATCCCATCACCGGGATGCTCCATCCGCGCGTTTATGGCACGTATACAACGCTCCTGGAGCACTTCGTCCGCGAAAAGCAGGCGCTTTCCATCGAATCTGCCGTGCATAAATGCACGGGCCGTGCTGCAAAGATCATGGGCCTGAAAACAAAGGGCATTCTCGCGCCCGGCATGGATGCAGACCTGAATATTTTTGATCTTTCCGCCGTCCATACCTGCGCAACCTATTCCGATCCTGCGCAGTTCTCCGCCGGTATGGATACTGTCTTCGTCGCTGGCCGCCCGGCCATTCTGAACGGCGCCTTCACCGGCAGCATGGCAGGCACGGTTTTGACGAGATAACCACAAATACAGAGCGCCCGGCAGACATTCGGATTGTCTGCCGGGCGTTTTGCAGAAAGGATCTTGTTTGATATTTCGTGATAAATGATACACAAAGAGAAAATCCGCAATCCTTTTGGATTACGGATTTTTCATCTGGCAGGGGATGAGGGATTCGAACCCCCGCAAACGGAGTCAGAGTCCGGTGTGCTACCGTTACACAAATCCCCTAGCTGAGCTTCTTTCCGAAGCGCATGATTATTATAACGATTTATTCTGAAAAGTCAAGACTAATTTTTCTTTTTTTGCAGAAATTAAATTGAGATGGAAACTGCAATTCTGGATTTCGGCGGAAAAGCAGGGCCTATTTGCCGATACACGCTTCTTTTTTCTCGAAAAACGGAGAATTTCTAATTCATGACAAGGAAAACAGACTTTCTTTTACATACGCCATGCGCGGTTTCTTTCCGGCTCGGCGGGTCAAGATAATGGCGCTGAGACTTTTGCGGAGAGGATGAGAACATGAGGCGGAACATTTTTTATAGAAAAATACCGGCCGCGCTGGCCGCGTTCGTTCTTGCGCTTGCGCTGTGCTGCCAGACTGCCGCAGCCGGACGCGCGCTGGTTCCGGGCGGATATACAGTCGGCATCAAGCTCTATGCGGAGGGACTGATGGTCACGGAGGTAGAGAGCGGCACACCTGCGCAGCAGGCAGGGATCCGGAAGGGCGATGTGATCATTGCGGCGGACGGAAAGAAAACAGACAGCGCGCAGGCGCTGCTCGGAAGCATTCAGAAAAGCGAGCCGATTGTCGTGCGGGTGGAACGCGGCGGAAGGGAAGCGGAGTTTCTTGTCACGCCGGAAAAAACGCCGTCCGGCTACCGGCTCGGCGTTCTGGTACGCGACCATATCGCGGGGATCGGGACTGTCACCTATTATGACCCCGAAACCGGAAGCTACGGTGCGCTCGGCCACGGCGTCAGCAGTCTGGACGGGACGCAGCTTCTGATGATGCAGTCCGGCTATCTGGTGCGGTCGAGCGTTGCTGAGATCCGCGCCGGTACACGCGGAACGCCGGGAGAGCTGCACGGACTTTTCGATGTGACGGACACGGTGGGAACCGTGGACAAAAATACGGCCTGCGGGATCTTCGGCACGATGACCCATCCGCGTCAAGGGCAGACAGTCGAAACGGCTCCTGCTGAGTCGGTCGTGACCGGCCCGGCGGAGATCCTTTCAAATGTCGACGGCGATCAGGTGCAGCGTTTTGCCATCCGCATTGACCGTGTGGATGCAGACGCGAAAAATGGCCGGAACCTGCTCATTACCGTGACGGACGAGGCGCTGCTTGCCAAAACAGGCGGTATCGTGCAGGGAATGTCCGGCAGCCCGATCCTGCAAAACGGCAAACTGGTCGGCGCGGTCACGCATGTGTTGGTCAACAGCCCCGCACAGGGCTACGGTATTCTGATAGATAGAATGTTACAGGCAGCGGAGGGATGAAAAAACTGCCCCGGCTTTCTTGTGAGGAGAGTCGGGGCAGCATTTTGGAGAACGTTAAACGGGCGAACCTTCCGGTGCACGGTCGTCGCCAAAGAAGAACACCGCGACGGTGCCGGGGCCGGAATGCGACGCGACAATCGTGCCGATATCGCAGATGCGCACCTCGCCGTTCAGATGCGGAAACGCGGCTTCGACGGCGGCCTTCGTCGCCTCGGCATCCGCAAGGCAGTTGGAGTGGCAGATAAACGCCTTGCCTGTGTAATTCTCTCCGTTTTCGGCGTGGCGCTTCATCGTCTCGACGGTGCGCGCGACGGCGTTTTTCTTGCCGCGGACCTTGTCATAGGCAATGATGCGGCCCTTGTCGTCCAGACGCATGATGGGGCAGATGCCGAGCACCGTGCCGATCGCTGCGGCAGCGCCGGACATACGCCCGCTGCGGCGGTAGAATTTCAGCTCCGTGGAATAAAACTGGTGGTGGACCTTCTGACGCTTTTCGAGTACCCAGTCCGCGATCTCATCCATGGATCTTCCTTCGTCGCGCAGATCGGCTGCGCCGTCGACCAGCAGACCGTAGCCGGAGGACGAGCAGAGCGAATCGATCACGGTCAGCTTCCGCTCCGGGTATTTCTCCCGCAGCGTCTCCGCTGCAAGCATCGCATTCTGCACGGACGCGGTCATACCGGAGCCGAACGCGATATGCAGCACGTCGCCCTGCTGCAAAAGTGCGTCAAAAAACGTCTCGTACTGAAATTCGTTCAGCTGCGCTGTGCTCGGCAGCTTTCCGGCGTCCAGAAAGCCGTAAAACTGCGGCAGCGCCTCCGGATCACGCCCCATGTCGTCCTCATAGCTGACGCCGTCGACCTGATAGGAATAGAACAAAACGGGAATGTCACGCTGTTCGCAGTAGGAATAGGGGAGATCAATGGTAGACTCACAGGAAAGAATAAAGCCGGAACGCATATCAGGAACCTCCGTGAAAGCATGATGTATTACATGATATCATAGCAGATGCGGGGAAAAAGAGGAACGGGCAATCAGCACGGAATGCCTGTATCGGCGTCCTGCCGCGCCATTGCCTCAAATCCGCCGCGGTAAAACGTGCAGAGCCTGCTGAACTGCGCCTGAATGTCGTACTTCATATCGTTGGACAGCCACTCAACGATCTGCCCATAGCATTCGCACTGCCAGAAGCGGATCAGGATCTCCCGGTCCTCTTTGCTGAGCGGCAGATCGCCATAGGCTGCCGCCGCGTAGGCCTCGACCGTGTGGCGGCAGATCTGCATGAGATAAAACGCGACGGTATCGTGGCTGATCGAACGGTACATATGCATGACCGCGCGCCGGTTTTCCGTCATGAACTGCACGGCGGCATTCAAACACGCCTCCGGCGAATCCGGGTTGGCGTACTGCCGGATGATCTGGTCAGCCCGTTCGGTGATGATCTCCGTCGCAAGCGAGGGAATGTCGGTAAAATGATAATAAAACGTGTTGCGGTTGATGCCGCAGTCCTCCACGATTGCCTTGACCGTGACCTGATTGAGCGGCCGGTCATTAAGCAGCTTCAAAAATGAATTTTTAATGGCTTGCTTGGTGTAAGCGGACATAGCTTGACCTCCTGCGCCGCAGCGTAAATACACCATAAGAATACCAGACAGGCGCAGCAAAGTCAATCTGTGCACAGACGGGTTTTTGCCTGAAACGGCACAGCGCACGGCCTGATTTCTACTCTTGCGGTCACGGGCTTCCGGTGATATAATACTATTATTTAGAAAGAAATAAAGAAATTGAGGAGTTGCTTATGAATCGGCGTTTTGTGCGCAGTCTGCTGCTGGCTGCGCTGCTGGTCCTGCTCTGCACACAGGTATTTGCCGCGCAGGAGACGCTGGCTGCGCTGCGGCTCGACCCGGAGTCGGGCTTTACGACCCGCATGGAGGACACAGACGGAAATACCCTTACGCGGAACGGCGTTCTGAATCCGGACGGGCTTGCGAATTCCGTCCGCTCTGCAAAAATCGCCTCTTATTCGATCTATTATAACGGACGGCTGCTGATGACCGTCACGCCCGTCGGCTTCTCCGAGCCGGATGCCGCCGTGATGAGCGGCGGCGCGCCCACCTGCACCGGTTTTTACAAGACCACGTTTTCCATCGACGATACGCGGGAAATTTTCCTGACCGGCCTGACAGAATCGACGCTGGAGCAGGTGCAGACAGAGCTGACGGCCAGTGCGCTGGAGGACCGCTATTTCAGCCTCACCAACGTGGACTTCATTGACGCGGAAAAGGAATTCACAGATGTTGCGGAAGGGGAGATTGCCTCGGACGCCAACCTCTGCTGGGCTGCCGCTTCGTCCAATATGCTCCGGTTCAGCGGCTGGGGGAGCGAAGCGGGCTTCCGGACAGAGGACGATCTGTTTGAGTCGTTCATTTCAGCGTTTACAGACGCGGGCGGCTCGTATACATACGGGCTGGACTGGTTCTTCAACGGCTATTACGCCATGCAGGGCAATGACGGCTGGGCGCAGCTGCGCGCGCCGGGCGAATCCGGAAAGTATCTTTCCGAGTATCCCGCCGACAGTCTGTACCAGACCTATGAAATTTCCAACCACATCGACAATCTGCGGCCGGTGCTTGACGCGCTGGAGCGCGACTGCGCCGTCGGCATTTCCATCGGCAACTATCTCTCCTCGTTCCGCATCGGCGGCCACGCTATCACGCTCTGGGGCTATCTGCACGACACGTCCGCCAGCCCCTACAGCAAGGAAGCCTATCCCGCCATTTTCATTTCCGATTCTGATTCCGATAAATACGACGGCGCACTGCGCCGCCAGGCGCCGAACCGGCTGCGCGTCATGATGATGGACGGGATGTTCGACGGCTTCGGCGCCGACAGCTGGGAGCTGGACTATCCCTCGACGTTCCCGTGGCGGCTCGAAAGCTTTACCGTTCTGGAACCCTACCGCGCAGAGCTGGAGCAGGACGCTTCCGGTACCCACAACAAAAACACCTCGGCGGATTTTTCCGTTCAGGATCTGTACGTCCGCGCTTCCACGTTTGATGATCTGGAGCTTGGCATTGATACGATCCCTGCCAACCAATCCTTCAAAATCGGCGGGATCGCGCTGAACAACAGCGCAGTGAACCTGAGCAGCGCAAGTCTGCAAATCGTCACAACGATCACGCAGAACGGCCAGACCGTCTGGGAAAAAACCAGCCAGCGCTCCGTCAGCAGATTCCAGGCCAATGCCTATGTCAAGCTTTCGGAAACCTGTAATTCCCTTGCTGCCGGCAGCTATGAAGCCACGATCCGTGTAACGGCCAGCGGCATATCGGAAGCCTATCTTCTGAACAACACGCGTTCCATTTCCTTTACCGTCAGCGCTGCCGCGCCGGACGCCTCGAACGCGTCCGTGTCCGTATCCATTCCCGAGTTCGATGGAAGAACGGGCGGCTATGGCACGCTGCGCTTCGGCGGCGTCGATTCCCTGTATCCTGCCGGGACGGAGCTGACGTGGTCCGTCTACGAAAAATACGACTCGGTTCTGTATGACGACTGGGTGCTGGCGTATCAGGGCTATCAGCAGCCGGAATCCGTCCGGTACGAGGGCATGACAACGGCTGTTCGGACCCTTGTGGTGCTGCGGCCGGTCGACCCGTCGCTTGCGTGCGTGACGCTTGATGCGGGAAGCCAGAAGCTGCTGTACCATAGGGTGTATACATTGGCTGCCGATGACAATACCGGCATCTGCTCGGCGATTGCTTACGGACAGAACACGCTGGCAGCAGGGGAGCAATTCAGCTTTTATATTTCCAATTTCACGACCTGCACGCCTTCCATTACGGTGACGCCGGTTGTTTATGCGATCCGAAGCTCCGATAATCTGCGGATCGACCTCTGGCGCGGCGAGGCTATGCGCATGGCGTATGGAGAATCTACAGAGAATGCGCCCTGCCGTGTTGCAAGCTGGAGCGCGGAGCTTTTGCCCGGCCAGTATACGATCTATGGCGAAGCCGTATATGAATATGGCAGCAAAACCGTGAAGCTCAGTACGCTTCAGGTCAATGCGGACAAGCCGTTCGTTTCCACTGGAACGACGTTCCGCGGCAGCAATCGCTGCGCAGTCGTTCTGGAATGTGCTGCCGCAGAAGGAAACGCAGAATTTGGCATCGAGTACCGCAAAGCGGGACAGGAACAGACGGAACGCGTTTCATTTTCTGCGAATTTTGACAGCGTCAAGTCCAGACAGCTCTGCCTGTCGATAAAGGCCGATGCGGGAGCAGACTATTCCTTCCGCACATTTATCGTATCTGAAGACGATACGACCTATGGCGCGTGGAACGACTGCCCGGCTCCTACGGCGGCTCGCATTTTGACGGATGCGCCGCAGAACGGAGGCGCAGATGCGTCTGTCTGGGAATTCACGGCCCCGTCCGACGGCGTTTACACCCTGACGGTTCAGGGAGCCGAAACGGGCGCGCTATACGATACGACCGACGTATTGCCCAAAGCCGGAAGAGAGGGCACGATGCTCCAGCGCGGCTTCTATCTGGAAGCAGGAGAAACCGCTCTGTTCTGCGTTCAGGCTGAGGCTTCGTATACGGTCGAGGTCACGCGGGCACAGGAGATCGGGCTTTGCAGTCCGGTTCGCTTCAACGCTGCGTTCACCGGTTATGAGCGCTTTTTCAGCTTCACCGCGCCTGCTGCCGGAAGCTATGTATTCCATGCAGCCGGTGAAAGCGGCTGGCTGTACAAATTGGGCGAAAACGCCGTGTGGGAGCTGTATCGCCATTTCAGCGCCTCCCGGCCCGACAGCGGCGTTTCTCTCACGCTGGAAAAGGGGCAGCGCGTTTATTTCAGAATCGCCTATACGGCGATCGGCAGCTATTCGTTCGCTGTTTCTCGTCCCGCGCCGGACGTTTCCGTCTCAGACGAGGGCGTGAACGTCAGTTATGACCCGGAGTTCACCGGCCTGCACCTGATCGCGCTTTATGATGCGGACGGGCGGATGGTCGATGCCCAATACGTACCCGTGCAAAGTCTGGATACGCGTATTTCCGTCGTTCTGCGAGGTACGAAGACCGGCTTTGTCCGCGTGTTCCAGTTGGACGCAGAGAAAAACACGCCGCTCACCGCTGCAAAACAGATCGAGCTGGTGTGAACCCATGATCGACAGACAGGAGATTTGATTTGGACGGATTTGTAGCATGGCTGAAGCAGCTCCAGTTTGACGGCGTATGGCAGACGGCGGTGCTCGTCGCCGCGTCGCTGCTGTGCATCACGTTTCATGAGACGTGCCACGGACTCGTGGCCTATTGGCTCGGCGACCCGACGGCAAAGCGTGCAGGACGGCTGACACTCAACCCGCTGCGGCATATTGATATCGGCGGTCTGCTTATGATGGCGCTGTTCCGCTTCGGCTGGGCGAAGCCCGTCCCGGTCGATATGCGGTATTTCAAGCATCCCAAGCGCGACATGGCGCTCACCGCTGCAGCAGGCCCGCTGTCCAACGTTCTGCTGGCCTATCTGGCTGTGCTGCTCTACGGTGTCTTTGCCTATTGGTACTACTTCTCCGGCTCGACAGCCGTCTATGTCTTCGCACTCTTTTTCTACTATGTCGAGATCATTTCGGCGGGCCTTGCCGTGTTCAACGTCTTTCCCATCCCGCCGCTCGATGGATCAAAGGTGCTCTTTTCCTGCCTGTCCGACAAGGCCTATCTCTGGCTCATGCGCTATGAGCGCTACGGCATGGCGCTTCTGATGCTCCTGCTCCTGACCGGCGTACTCGATGTGCCGCTGGAATTCTTGCGTGACGGGCTGCTGAATGGGCTGGAAGCCATCGGCGCATGGCCGGTGCGGCTGCTGCTTGCGCTGCGCTGAACTTATTTTTTGGAGTTATATCTGCATGGATGAACCGCGATACCATCTCGGCAGCGTCGTGCACGCGAAGGGCGAGACGCTCGAGGACTTCGACGGCCCGCTGGACGTGATCCTGCTGCTGCTGAGCAAGAATAAAATTGAAATACAGGATATCCAGATCTCCGCTATTCTGGAGCAGTATCTGGCGTATCTGGACGAAATGAAGCGCATGGATATGGAAATTGCCAGCGAGTTTATCGCCATGGCGTCCTATCTCATGTATATCAAAACGCGGATGCTCCTGTCCAAGGCGGAGCAGGAGGAGGCGCAGAGCGAGATGGACAAGCTCGTCGAATCCCTCCAGAAGCGACAGCGGCAGGATGCATATCAGCAGATCCAGAAGGCCGCGAAGCAGCTGGCCGTGCGCAATGAGCTTGGCCTCGGCCTGTTCACCAAGGGGCCGGAGCCGTACCAGGCGGACAGAACCTACCGCTACCGGCACGACAAGTCCGATCTGACCGCCGCGCTTGCTGCCATGCAGGACCGGACGGAGCGCCGTCTGCCGCCGCCCGCGTCCAACTTCGCCGGGATCGTCGGCACAGAGCCGTACCCGGTCACGCAGAAGGCCAGGCAGGTCATCAGCCGCCTGATCGCCCACGGTGTCATGCGCTTTTTGTCCCTGTTCAAGGGCAGCCGCAGCCGGTCGGAGATCGTGGCGACGTTCCTCGCCGTGCTGGAGCTGTGCCGCCTTCGCTCCGTTTCCATCGGAGAGGATGAACGCGGCGATATGGCGGTTACCTTTTTAAAAGCGCCGGATGCCGACGTGCAGACGGACATTTCCTGATCAGGAGGCTAATCTTGGAGCAGAATGATTTACAGCGGGCATTGATGGCCGTGTTGTTTGCCGCCGGAGAGCCGGTGGACGCCAAACGCCTGAGCCAGACGCTCGAACACGATGAAGCAGAAATCCACGAAGCGTGCAAGACGCTGATGGACGAGCTGAGCTTCAACCGCAGCGGCATCCGCATTGTGCGGCTGGAAAACGCCTATCAGATGTGCTCGTCGCCGGAAATGGCGGAATATGTGACCAAAACACTTGAAACGCGCAAGCCGCCGAAGCTTTCGCCGTCGCAGCTGGAAACGCTGACGGTCATCGCGTATTACCAGCCTGCGACCAAAGCGCTCGTCGAACAGATCCGCGGCGTTGACAGCGCCTACTGCGTCAGTGCCCTTGTGACAAAAAAGCTCATCCGCGAATGCGGCCGCCTCAACGTGCCGGGCCGCCCCATCGTCTATGAGACGACGCCGGACTTCCTGCGCGTGTTCGGCCTGGAATCGCTGGCCGAGCTGCCGGAGATTGAAAAGGTCGACCTGCACGTCGATCCCTCACAGGTCGAGCCATTGGAGCAGAAGCAGGAGGAGTCCACGCAGCCGGATGCATCAGCGCCTGTGCAGCAGGAGATCCCGCTATGACTTGGACATGGTGGATGACGCTTCTTGCGATTTTTGCTGCCCTTGTGCTGATCGGCTGCATTCCCGTCGGCGTTGATGCGCGCTATAATGCGGAGGGCGTATTTCTTGCGGCGAAGCTTGGCCCCATCCGCCTTCAGCTTCTGCCGCAGAAGCCAAAAAAGAAAAAGAAACAGCAAAAACAGCAAAAGAAACCGGAAAAGGCACCGGAAAAAGCCGCTTCGCAGGAAAAAAAGCCAAATCCGATCCTTTCCGGCGGCGTGGACGGAATTTTGCAGCTGCTGGATATTGTGCTTGATACGCTCGGCGATCTGCGCCGCAAGCTCCGCGTGAACGAACTGACGCTGTATGTCCGTATCGGCGGCAGCGACGATCCGGCAAAGGCCGCTATGGGCTATGGCCGGGCCTGGGCCGCCATCGGCGCGATCACGCCGTCTTTAGAGCGGCTTTTCGTCATAAAAAAGCGTGACATTCGGCCCGCGCTCGATTATACTATAAGCAACACACAGGTCGACGCGCATCTTGTGACCACGATCACCATCGGTCGGTCGCTGGCCCTTGCGCTGCGCGCCGGTATCCGGTTCCTGAAAATTCTGAACGAACGAAAAAAGGCGGTGTAAAGTATGGAACATCCTCTGTCTGATATGATGACCAATACCATGAGCAAGATTAAAGATATGATCGACGTCAACACGGTCGTCGGCAGCCCCATCACCACGCCCGGCGGCGTGACGATCATCCCCGTAACCAAGGTTTCCATCGGCTATGGCGGGGGCGGCAGCGATTTCGCAACGAAAAATATGCCCGCGAACCGCGATAATTCCTTCGGCGGCGGAGCAGGCGCGGGAATCAAGATCACACCGGTCGCATTTCTTGTGATCCGCGGCGAGAACGTGCGTATGCTCCCGGTCGCGGAGCCAGCCTCCACGTCGGTTGACCGCCTGATCGAGCTGCTGCCCGATCTGCTGGAAAAGGGCGAGGCATATTTTGCGGAAAAGAAAGCCGCAAAAGAGGCCGAAAAGGCAGCGGAAGAAGCATAAAACCCGCGTATTCTGCACAAACTCCCGGCAGGGTGATGCAGAATGAAACGCAGCGGTCAAAAAACGATCCGGCAAGCGGCGGCGGCACTCTGCGCCGCCGCCTTTTTCCTCGGCGCGGCGGGTATATCCAGCGCCGCACAGCTCGCGCCGCCTCCGCAGGTGTCGGCCAAAAGCGCCGCACTGCTCGACGGGACGACAGGGGAGTGCCTTTACGCGAAAAACGGCGAGCAGCGCGCGCTGATCGCCAGCACGACAAAGATCATGACCGGTCTTCTCGTCTGCGAAGCGGGAGAACTGGACAGAACTGTGACCGTGCCGGACGCCGCCGTAGGGCTGGAAGGCTCCAGTATGTACCTGAAAAAGGATGAGACGCTGACGCGCCGCGATCTGCTCTACGGCATGATGCTCCATTCCGGCAATGATGCCGCCCTGACGCTGGCAATCTCCGTTTCCGGCAGCGAAGCAGCGTTTGTCCGCCAGATGAATCTGCGCGCCCGTGCGCTGGGCCTGACGCAGACGCACTTTGCCAACCCGCACGGGCTGGACAGCGGCGAAAATTATTCCACTGCGCTCGATCTGGCCCACCTTGCGCAGGCAGCGCTGCAAAACGCACAGCTCCGCGCGGTCGTCTCGACCAAAACTGCGGTCTGCGCGGGCCGGACGCTTACCAATCACAACAAGCTGCTTTGGCGCTATGACGGCTGTATCGGCGTCAAGACAGGTTATACCCGCCATGCGGGCCGCATTCTCGTCAGCGCTGCCGAGCGTGACGGCAGGATGCTCATCGCCGTCACTATCTCGGACCCGGACGACTGGCGCGACCACACTGCGCTTCTGGACTACGGCTTTGCCGTTCTTGGGCGCGACACGCCCGTCTATCCGCAGAACAGGAGGATCGTATGGAAGAACGACTGCAAAAAATTCTGGCGCGCTGCGCAGGCGTTTCGCGCCGCAGGGCGGAGGAGCTGATTGCGGCGGGCCGCGTCCGCGTCAACGGCAACACCGCGCAGCTTGGCGAGCAGGCCGACGCAGAGGAGGACGTGATCGAGCTGGATGGCACACGCGTCAAAACGCGGCAGGAGCCGCAGCCGGTCTATCTCATGCTCTGCAAGCCGCGCGGCTTCGTGACCACCATGCACGATGAAAAGGGCAGGCGTTCCGTCGCGGAGCTCGTCGCGGACGTACCGGAGCGCGTGTATCCGGTCGGGCGGCTGGATTATAACTCCGAGGGCCTTCTGCTCATGACGAACGACGGCGTGCTGGCAAACGCCCTCATGCACCCGAAAAAGAGCATCGACAAGACCTATCTCGTCTGGGTCAGCGGGTACATAGCAGGGAAGGAGCAGTCTCTTTCGCAGCCCATCGAAATCGACGGTCGCAAGACTTCTCCCGCTGCTGTGCAGCTTCTGCACGAAGCCGGCACGACCGCGCTTTTCCGCGTCACGATCCACGAGGGCCGCAACCGGCAGATCCGCAGGCTCTGCGAGCGTGCAGAGCTGACCGTCACGCGCCTGCGGCGCGTGCAGGAGGGGCAGCTCACACTCGGTGATCTGAAGCCGGGTCAGCACCGTCCCCTGACCGAAACGGAGCTTCGCGCAATATTTGAAGAAATTCAAAAGTAACCCTTGACAAACGGACAGCTTTTGTGTATGATATTAAAGCTGTCCGGGGTTTGACACGGCCAGCCGATATCATGGAGTGGTATCGAAGCGGTCATAACGAGCACGACTGGAAATCGTGTGACGGTCAAAAGCCGTCCGAGGGTTCGAATCCCTCCCACTCCGCCATAAGTCCACCGTAATTTTGATAGAATTACGGTGGATTTTTCTATGCCCGAAAAACGCCGAGAACCGCTTAGAATAGGGCTTTTCGGCTGTTTTTGCACATAAGTGAACCCCGCCGCAGAGCAATTCTGCGGCGGGGTTTTATGCTTTTTAAAGTAAACGAAGCAAAACGAATGCTCCGGCTTCTCGCAGAGCGCGGGAGCAGTTATCAAAATAAAGTCCGGCGGATGGGAGTTCCATCCGTCGGACTTTTGCGATAGTGCTTATGCCTTGGGGGAGAAGGCCGCGAACAGCGGGGCGTAGGTGTCGGCGTGGAGCAGGAAGCATTTGATCGTCGCGCCGGGCTGCACTTTGAAGGTATACGTGCCGGACTCAGCTGTGATCTTCTCGCTGTGTACGGCGAGCAGCCGGCCGTCCGCGCCATATTCTGCCACAAACAGAACAAACGCATCGGACTTATAATTGCTGCCGGTCGAGACGGTCAGCGTGTCGCCCTCCAGCGTGGCCGAGGGCTTCGCGCACAGGGTCAGCGCACTGCCGGAGAAGAGCACGAACGCGTCCGGATCGTCCGGGGTGAAATACGCGCTGTAATCCTGCGTACTGCCCGCAAGAAGCACGGGGTACGAAGCGTCGGTGCTGACGCCGAGCTTTGCGCCGTCTGTCAGTTCACCGGAGATCGTGAGCAGGGGAGAGGTGCTGTCGACACAGACATAGACGTTGTTGGGCTTGCCGCCAGCGGTGTTGCCTGTGACGACGGGCGCACCCTGAATGTTCACCCTGCCGCCCGCTTCGACGTAGATACCGCCGCCGAGACCGGATGCCGTATTGCCGGTGATCGTGCCGCCGTAGAGGTTCAGCGTGCCGCCCTTTGCGACGTAGATCGCGCCGCCATTGCCGTTTGTGACGTGGTTATCCGTGATCTTGCCGTCGGTGATGGTGACGGTGCCGCCGTCCTTGATGTAGATCGCGCCGCCGTTTCCGCTTGTGACGGTGTTGCCGGAAATTTCGCCGCCGTCGATGATCAGCGTGCCGCCCGCTTCTACCACGATCGCGCCGCCGCCGGTCGACGCGGTGCCGCCGGTGAATTTGCCGTTCTTGATCGTGAGCGTGCCGTCTTTCACATACGCGATGCCGCCCCAGCCGCCGTTGACGGCGGCGCCCTTGACTGTTCCGGTTCCGACGCAGTCGTCAATGGCCAGCGCCGCGCTGTCGGTCACGCGGATATGGTTATAATTGGTGACGCCGTTCGTCGCGGACAGCGTCTTGCCGTTCAGACACAGCGTGAGCTTCTTCCCCTGACCGAGCAGCAGCTCGGTGTAGATAGTGGGGAGGGAACTGGACAGGTAGACGGATTTCGTCTCGTTTGCCGCGACGGGGACACGGGCAGTGAACGTGCCGTCCCAAGCTTTATAGTTTGTGTGATGATCGGAGCTCGCTTCCGTGTTCTGAACATTGATCACGAGGCAACCCGTTTTTTCTACTCCCTCGAAATTCCGGGTCGGCTGCACGACGGCATAGACATAGTATTCGCCCGCAGCGGTAAAGGTGGAATTATCTGTCAGCTCCTCGTTCATCGACGGGTCGTGTATGAAATCCCCAGGACTTATGTAGGAGGAGCTGCTTCCGCGGCTCGTGATGTTGCCCGGGTGCAGACGATAAAACGTGACGGAAAGCGGTTCGCCCTCTACCATGATAGGCGTTCCGGGGGCAACAGGAGTAAATAGGGATTGACGTTCTGTATCGCGCCCGTACCAGAATCCCGCGAACGTAAGACGCTGGAAAACGGAGTCGCCGACATGGATTTCTGCAGCTGAACGGATATCATAATAAGGGTCTGCCTGCGTGATCTTTCCGGGCACAGTCAACGCAGCAGTACCATTTTCGCCCAGCTCATAGTTTTTCTTGCCCTCCTCAGTCAACTCCACCGTGACCGTGATCGGGTTGTCGTCTGAGCAATTTTTATCCTTGTAGGCGATAGTTGCATTGTAGCAATCCTCAGACACCGGAATCGTGCGCTCGGCATCGGAACTGTTTTTGACATAGAATTCGATCTCCACCTGATGTGGCGGCTTTGGCTTGGCGGTGGTGCCGTCATAGATCTTTGTGAATACGGTCCCAGATGACGGTATTCTGAAGAAAAGCTCGATTTTCTCGTCCGCTGGTTTCTCCGCTTTGATATGGATGTTTACTTTTTTCGAATGGTGGTACTGATTGTCCGTCACCGTCAGCGTCAGATCATATTCGCCATACAGGATATCCTCAAACGTGAATATATTCCCGGAGCCGCTGCCTCCGGGTGCATTGCCGCTCCAGCTATAGACCAATCTTTCTTTATCCGACTTCAGTCCCTGCGCCGGAAGCAAGACATCGCCGGTCAGCGTGACATCCTGCCCCGCGTCTACCGTCATAGTAAAGCTGTTCCCGTCCCGCGTGAGCCCGACCTGAGAGCCGTCAGCCTTGCCAGTTACTTCAACACTGCTAAACGGATAGCAGGTAAAATACACATCAGTAAGGTTGGTCGCAAAGTATGTTAATCTGAAACCGTCACGATACCAGTATTTGTCTTTCTCGGGAGTTATAAAATAAAAATAATCATCATCCGAGAGAAGCTTGCTGAAATCCGCTGTCGCGGTTGTGTATTCAGCATTCCATTGCTTCACTGAGCGAATCTTGTTATAGATGCCTGCACCGCGCTTCAATGTGACCATGTTTACTCGCGATGTGTCATTGTCATCCGGATAGAAGTATCCGAGCAATTCGCCGATCTCGCCGTCGTTCTGGACAGTGAGCTTCGTATTCGGTGCTTCAAGGCGCGTGATCGTACCGGTATTCGTGACGTTGATCGTCCGTGTACCATCGCCGGTTATTTTGACCGGTGTGTTGATCGAGGTAATTTTGCCGCTGTTTTCGATGGTCAGCGTGCCGGGCTTGTCCATTTCGATCGAGCTGATCGTGCCGGAGTTCTTGATGGTTACTGTACCGGACTGGTTCATTTCAATCGAGTTGATCGTGCCGGCGTTCTCAATGGTCACTGTAAGACCATCGCTCATCGTAATCTTGGAAGCGGCAGCACCATTGCTGATAACAAGCTTACCGGATCTCTCCAGATCGATCGTTGCATTCTCAGGCAGGGAATAAACAGTGAGCGTACCGCCGCTTCCGGCATTATATGCCTCCAAAGCGGCTTCGAACGTCGCATAAAATTGATTGCCCAGATGCGCCGGGGCCTGCGCGCCGCATGCTGTACACTTGCCCGTTGTCAAATTATATGTATGCGGCGTTTTTTCGATCTCGACTGTACTTGCCGCAATCTCCGCCCCATCAGGATCAAAATACTTGCCGCAACCATCGCAGTGCTTACAATTTACATTGTCCCTAATGCCAACTTGGGCACAAGTGGCGTCGCGCGGCGAACACTGCTCCAGCTTAAAGTGCGGTGCAGTTCCTATAGCAAACTCGATCCTGCCGTATTCTATTGATGCCGAGCTGGAGGCTTCCAGAGGCAGCTGGGAGTAGCCGGAGTGGCAAAAGTAGTTACTCCCGCTGTTGAATGTAACCTTTAAATCCCTGATAGGCCTAATCGTGGTGTTGCACTTGGTACACTTAAATTGTTCTATGGCGACAGTCAATGTCATGCTGTGGTAATCACTGCCCGCTGGAAACTGAATGCCGGTCAGTGTTATTTTGGGGGAGGCCGGTTCTATCACAGTAGTATTGGAGCTGCATTTATTGCAATAAAATGTAGCGGTCATGTTGATTTGCTCTGCCGGCGCTTTGGCCCAATCTATATTAGATGATGGATCAGCTCCCTTATAAAACAGGCCGTTAAATGTCGCCGCCGACACCGCCGCCGTCAGGGTGATCAGCAGCAGCCCGAGCATAAGAAGATTTCTGAACAGTCGTTTTTTCATTTGTGTTCCTCCGTTTCCGTGATTCCCTGCAGGGAAAATTCAAATCGCATGGCCAGCGCTTCGAACAGCGCATGCATGACCCGTTCCGCGATGGCGCGGATGTCCAGTCCCTCGACGAAGCGGATGACCTGCTCCAGCTCGTCCTCCGGGACGCGATAGGCCCGCAAGCTCATGCAGAAAAACAGCCGCAGCTTCTTTTCCAGCGTCAGCTCTGCGTCGCACGGGTGCGCCATGTAGCCGCGCATGATGCTGGCCGAACCGATCTCCATGTCGTAAAAATCCCGCGCCGTCCGTCCCGGCTGGTACGGGCCGAAGATCTGATACAGCTCCTTCGCCGTTTCGCGAAAGATGTAGTCCGAAGCCTCCTTCTGCGTGTAGGCTTCGATGTAGATCTCGCGCAGATTTTCGTTCAGCTCCGTCAGCGTCATCTGAATGGCCGTTTCTACGGCGTAGGTATACACCGGCGGCAGCTGCGCGCCCGTCATGCTGCGCGCCATGGCGAACTGATTGGAGAACATGAACTCCACCAGCTCTGTCAGCACGCCGTCCTTGGCGCGGAAAATGTTCTGGAACGTGCTGTAGGAGACGTCGGCCTTTTCAATGATCTCTGCCAATGTCGTCCGCCGGTAGCCCTTTTCCAGAAAGAGCCTGACGCAGACGGTCAGAATTCGTTTTTTCGCGGGCAGGCTTGCGCTTGTAATGCTGATCCGGATCACATCCTTCGCTGTTGGTGTGTACACCAACAGTATAGCATAGCCATGCGCCGGACGCAAGTATGATTCTTCTGTCCGTATCTCTTTTTATTCTCGGAACAAATGCGCATCAAAAAATTTCATGGAAGCCGACCCGCGAATTCCCATTCATAACAAGCCTGCATCGGGTCAAACTACGGTTGTAGGAAATCAAAACGGATTTCCCCAAAACAAGTAAGGAGATGCAGAACTATGACGAACCGTAACTCTTCCAACATCAACATCCCGGAAGCTCGTGAAGCCATGGACAAGTTCAAGATGGAAGCCGCCTCCGACGTAGGCGTTCCAAAGCATGAAACGAAAAATAACCAGCTTCCTACATAAAAGGGGCTGCCTCAGCATGATGCTCCAAAATCATCTGAGGCAGCTCTATATCCAGAAAGGGATCGCCGCCTGTCGGAATTGCTCCGACAGGCGGCGTTTTATATCCTCCGGTGCGTTTCCGGACGGTGTGGCTGTGTGCCCTGTGCCGGGAAACCGGAATGTTTATTCTACCCTGTCGCAGCCGCCTGGTGTAGAATTCCGAAAGGATCTGCTCAGCCTCCTGCTGACTGATCCCCAGCTGCTGAGCGGCCAGTGAGACAGTGAAATAGCGCTCCGGCTCCTGCATGAGCAGAAGGTAGTGGAAATCCCGGGCTACTGAGGCAGACATGATGCCGGTGTCGTGGGTAAAATATGTGACGGAGGGGACAAATTCCGGCTCCGGGATGTTTTTCCGCTCTACGTCCTCACTGCCGCTCATGAACCGGAAGTACTCTATGCAAACGGTGTCAGCTTGAAAGACATTCAGGAATGGCTGGGGCATAGCGACATTTCCACAACCTCAAATATCTACACGCATCTGGATTACAGTTCCAAGGTGTCCTCTGCAAACGCGATTATTGACTGTTTTCCAGCATAAAAAATCGCCGCGAACCTGCACAGTTCGCGGCGACGGTGTGCCATGTGAACACTATGGATCAACTGCCAAATTTGGAATACAAACCCGCAATCCAGCGAAGCGATTGCGGGTTTGAACGAAGAAAGACCTTTGCTGTCGAGATGAACGCGCTTGCGCGGTCATCTGACATACAAAGGTCATTTCTGAGTGGTGCCGGTGGTGGGACTCGAACCCACACGAGTGTTACCCCAACGGATTTTGAGTCCGCCTCGTCTACCATTCCAACACACCGGCATTACTGTGTTATTATACAGCATGGCACGCGGAAATTCAAGAAAAAACTTCCGAAACTGTGTCATTTTTCGGATTTCATCTGCTCGTTGAGGTGTTTGCAGAGCAGGGCGAGGGAAGCAGCCATGTTTTCGTTCTGGACGAGGATGTGGTCTGGCACATTCAGGTGCTTGGGGGCGAAATTCCAGATGGCGAGGATCCCGTTGCTGATGAGCAGATCGCAGACGCTCTGGGCCTGCTCTGCCGGGACGGTGATGATGCCGATCTTGATCTGGTCGCGGCAGCAGACCTCGCCGAGGCGCGACAGGTGCATGATGGGCTTGCCGCTCTTGGAGGTGCCGATGATAGCGTCGTTTTCATCAAACGCCGCGACGATATTGAGGCCGTACTCCGCAAAGCCGGAATACCCCAGCAGCGCGCGGCCAAGCTTGCCCGCGCCGATCAGAACGGCATCGTTTGTGTTGCTGTAGCCCAAAAACTGCTCGATATCGGCGATCAGCGCGGCACGGTTATAGCCGATCTTCGGGCGGCCGCCGGAGGAAACGAGCGCAAGATCCTTGCGCACCTGCACCTCGCCCATATGAAGCCCCGCCGCAAGCGCCGTGGCGGAGATATTGACGCCGCTGCTGTCCGGCATGGCTTTCAGATAGGCCAGATAGGTCGGCAGGCGCTTAAGCGTTGCGCGGGATATTTCTTTCTCCATGAAACCGCTTCCTTTGCTGATATCGATATATTGTATCGATAAATTTATATCACATTTGAATCTGTTTTGCAAGTCCCTCTCAGCTGTAGATCTGCCGTGAGATCTCGCGGCGCAGGCGCAGCATGATGCGCTTTTCGAGCCTGGAAATATACGACTGCGAAATGCCCATGATATCCGCGACCTCCTTCTGCGTCTTCTCCTGCCGCCCGCCGAGGCCGAAGCGCATGCAGACGATCTGCTTTTCCCGTTCCGGGAGGCGTCCGAGCGCCTGACGAAGAAGCTGGTGGTCGACGTCGTCCTCCAGCGGCCGCATAACGATATCGCCGTCTGTGCCGAGCACATCGGACAGCAGCAGCTCGTTGCCGTCCCAGTCGGTATTGATCGGCTCGTCGAGCGAAACCTCCGTCTTCTGGTTGGCGATTTTGCGGATGTGCATCAGAATCTCGTTTTCGATGCAGCGCGACGAATACGTCGCAAGCTTGATGTTCCGGTCGGGCCGGAAGGTATTGACGGCTTTGATCAGACCAATGGTTCCGATGGAGATCAGGTCCTCCAGATTGACACCGGTGTTTTCGAACCGGCGCGCGATATACACGACAAGGCGAAGATTATGCTCGATGAGCAGCTGCTTGGCTGCCTCGTCGCCCTGTTCCAGCGCGGCGACGGCCTGCCGCTCCTGCTCCGGCTTCAGCGGTGCGGGCAGCACGTCGCTGCCGCCGATGTACATGATCTTCCCCGGCTGCAAAAGGCCGAGCTTCTGTAAAATAGCCTCTAATTTCATCCAATCGTTCCTCCTATCAGCGCATCATAATTTCCTCCGTCTGAAACGGGCGTTGGGGAAAAGGCCGCGAGGCAGCGTTTCCGGACGCCCGGCCTGACCTGTATCTCGCAGCGCAGGCACAAAATCAGGCCTGCCTGCGTGCCGACGCATTTGTAGCTCAAAAGCCGCGCCGGAAGCGCGGGGGCGCGTGTTTTCAGGCGCAGCAGCAGCTCCGCCGGGTCTGCAAGCGCGGCGGGTGTGATGGATGCGTCCGGCAGAAGCGCCCGCAGCGCGTCAGCCTCCGCGACGAGCACGCGTTCGCCGGTCATGGGGTCGCGGAGCGTGCAGCCGGTGTCGTGCAGCGCGCGGACAGGGACCCGATTTCCTCCATACAGAAGCGTCATGGTCCGGATCTCACCGCCATGCTGGGCCGTGCAGGAAAAGATGGTATAGCAGAGCATATACAGAAGCCCTGCCAGCAGCAGGAGGCCCAGAACACTCACCGCGTAGAACGTGCCGCCCGGCAGAACCAAAACGCCTGTCCCGAACAGCTGCGCGGCTAAGACCGCAGCACCCGCAAACGCGCAGACTGCAGCCAGAAACAGAAGGCCCGTGCGGAGCGTCTGCCGGCCTGCGCCGAAGGCGATCAGCAGCATGATAACAAGACTCACCAGCTTCATCGGAAGTCCCTGCAAAACGCCCAGCGGGGCGAACAGCGCCGCTGCCGCGTACAATCCGCCGAACAGAGCCGCTGCCAGCAGGCGCAATCGTGCGATCCGGCCGCCGCCAAGCTTTGCCGCGCAGATGAGCAGCAGATAATCCACCGCACCATTGAGCAAAAAAGCCTCGTCTGCATAGACTGTCATCCGCATTCCCCCTGTTTGTCCGTGTTCCAAAAGCATACGCCGCAGAAGCAAAAAAAGAGGTCGCAATTCCAAGCGGAATTGCGGCCTATCGTTCGTCATGTTTTCCTTGTAATGTCAGATCTGCTTCCCGTCGCGCAGAATCTGGCGGATGTTTTTTTCCGCCTTGCTGCGCGGCAGCATCAGCTCATGCCCGCAACCGGTGCAGCGCAGGCGGAAGTCCATACCGCTGCGCAGTACGAGCCACTGCTTTGTGCCGCAGGGGTGCTCCTTCTTCATGACGAGGATATCGCCGACCTGTACGTCCATGGTTCTATCTCCTTCCTTCCCATGCCTGCATATATTGGAGCAGGAATTGGGGGGATCTTATGCATCAGTTTCTTCCGGAGGGGCTGCACCCGCAGCCGGAGGGGTATACCAAAGAGGAATTGCTGCTGGCGATGCAGCAGCGGAAAATTTTGCAGGCGCCCGCGATCAAATGCGACGAGCGGCATGACCTGCATATCGCACTCGGCTGCTGCGCAGGGGTTATGCCGCGTGCAGAGGCCGCGCGCGGCATTCTTGGCGGCGAAACGCGGGATATCGCGATCCTGTCGCGCGTGGGAAGGCCCGTATGTTTTACTGTCATGGGCTTCGCACCGGATGGGACGGCGCTTCTGACCCGGCGCAGCGCGCAGGAGGCAGCGCTGGAACAGATCTTCCGCGAAAAGCGGCCCGGGGACATTCTGCCTGCCGTGGTCACAGGGCTTGCGCCGTTCGGCGCGTTTTGTGATATTGGCTGCGGCGCGGTCGGGCTGCTCGGATTGCGGAATCTCTGCGTATCGCGGCTGACGCATCCACGTGAGCTGCTGCGGGTCGGGCAGCAGCTGCCCGTTTTGATCCAGTCGCTTGATCCGGCGCGGCGGCGCGTGGGGCTGACGCTCCGGGAACTGCTCGGAACGTGGCAGGAAAACGCGGCGCGGTTCCGTGCGGGGCAGACCGTGACGGGGATCGCCTGCGGAAAAACGGATTATGGCGTGTTTATTGCGCTGACACCGAATCTGTGCGGGCTGGCAGAACGGGACGATACACTGGAACCCGGCCAGCCGGTATGCGTGTACATCAAGGCCATTCACCCGGAGACGCTCAAGCTGAAGCTGACCGTCCTGCACCGGCTGGACACAGTGCCTCCGCAGCCGCTGCGCTTTACGAAGACGGAAGGACGGCTGGATGTGTGGCGGTACGGAAGCCGGGAGAACGCGAAGATCGTGACGGTGTTTTAACGCTTGGGTGATGAAGCGAAAAAGCAGAGAGGCGGCTTTCGCCGCCCTCTTAGTCTGTCAAAAAACGATGAAGCGCAGTCGGATGACAGAGCAGCAGGGGAAGA
>OIWM01000463.1_pt1 | contig 49682 bp, 50 predicted proteins | sample 1587451 | NCBI WGS metagenome assembly OIWM01 (sample SAMEA3888907, study PRJEB22519) | human gut metagenome | biome: human gut; feature: human-associated habitat; material: faeces | place: Denmark | collected 2011 | reverse complement strand
ATCAGGTGGCCGATATGGCCGAGTACGCCCGCGAGGAGATCAACGCCGTGGGCGGGTACTATGCCTTCGGCAAGGAGCTTTGCAACGGAAACTCTGTTTTTGACTTTGATACAACAAAACTCAGCGTCCACACGCTGGACATCGGTCTTGCGGGCATTGAGGTCTATGACATCCTGCGCGACGAGTACGACATTCAGATCGAGTTTGGCGACATCGGCAATATACTGGCTTATCTCTCCATCGGTGACCGCCCGCAGGAGGTCGAGCGCCTTGTCAGCGCACTGGCCGAAATCAAACGCCGCTACCACACCGACGGTGCGGGCCTGTTGAGCCAGGAGTACATTGACCCCGAGGTCGCCGCCAGCCCGCAGGAAGCGTTCTACGCCCCCAAGAAGAGCCTGCCCCTGCGCGAGACCGAGGGCATGGTGTGCAGCGAGTTCGTCATGTGCTACCCCCCGGGCATCCCGATTCTGGCCCCGGGCGAGCGCATCACCGCTGAAATTTTAGACTATATCGAGTACGCCAAGGCCAAGGGCTGCAGCATGACCGGACCGGAAGACCCCGACATTCTGCGCCTGAACGTGCTGGCCTGACAGGGAGGTTTTACAATGGAAATGTGGTTTTCGGAGTTTCACACCCCCGATGTCAAGCACAGCATCCGGGTCAACCGCCAGCTTTACTCCAAGCAGAGCGACTATCAGCGCATCGACATTTTTGAAACACCGGAGTTTGGCCGCGTGCTGACGCTGGACGGCAACGTCATGCTGACCGAGCGCGACGAGTTCATCTACGACGAGATGATCACCCACGTGCCGATGTCGGTACACAAAAACGCCAAGGATATTCTCGTCATCGGTGCGGGCGACGGCGGCGTTGTGCGGGAGCTGACCCGCTATGACCGCGTGGAAAGCATTGACCTTGTGGAGATGGACCCGCAGGTCATCGAGGCATGCCGCGCCTACCTGCCCGGCAACGCCTGCCGCATGGATGACCGCCGCGTACATATTTATTACGAAAATGCGCTGAAATTCATCCGCAAGTGTGAGGATGAGTACGACCTTATCATCGTGGATTCCTCCGACCCGTTCGGCCCGTCGGAGGGGCTGTTCACCCGCGAATTTTACGGCAGCTGCTTCAACGCCCTGCGCGCGGACGGCATCATGGTCAACCAGCAGGGCAGCCCGTTCTATGCCGAGGACGCCACCGCCATGCAGCGCAGCCACCAGCGCATTGCCAGCACCTTTCCCATCAGCAAGGTGTATCAGGCGCACATCCCGACCTTTGCGGCGGGATACTGGCTGTTCGGCTTTGCCAGCAAAAAATATCATCCCATCAACGATATGGACGCCGATGCGTGGAACGCGCTGAACATGCGCACCCGCTATTACACCTCCCGGCTGCACGTCGGGGCGTTTTATCTGCCCGCTTTCCTTGAGGAAATGCTGCGGGAAGTGGAGGATTGCTGATGCTGCACCGCAATATAGAGAATTTCATCGGCTGCGACAGCAGCTACCGCACGGCCAGTATCGTTTTGTACGGTGCGCCGTTTGATTCCACCACAAGCTACCGCCCCGGTGCGCGCTTTGGCCCCGCGGCCATGCGCCACGAAAGCTACGGTCTGGAAACTTACAGTCCCTATCAGGACAAGGACCTGACCGATGGGAATGTGTTTGACAGCGGCGACCTGGAGCTGTGCTTCGGTTCCAGCGAGAGTGCCCTTGTGGACATCGAGTCCCGCGCGGCGGAAATTCTGCGCGACGGAAAGCTGCCGCTGCTGCTGGGCGGCGAGCACCTTGTCACGTTGGGCGCGGTGCGCGCGGCGGTGCGCAAGTATCCCGATTTGCATATCGTACATTTTGACGCTCACGCCGATCTGCGGGACGATTACCTCGGCGCGCAGCTGAGCCACGCCTGCGTGCTGCGCCGCTGCCATGATTTGGTCGGTGACGGGCGCATCCACCAGTTCTGTATCCGCAGCGGTGACCGGGAGGAATTTCAGTTCGCCGCGCGGCACACCGATATGCACAAGTTCGACTTTACCGGCCTGACCGAGCTGACCGACTGGCTGTGCCAGACCGATGTGCCTGTCTATCTGACCATTGATTTGGACTGCCTCGACCCGTCGGCCTTCCCCGGCACGGGCACGCCCGAGGCGGGCGGCGTCAGCTTTTTGCAGCTGCTTGGGGCCATCCGCACCGTGACGAAAGCGAACATCATTGGCGCGGACGTGAACGAGCTGGCACCCATGCTCGACCAGAGCGGCGTTTCCACGGCCACGGCCTGCAAGGTATTGCGGGAATTGCTGCTGGCACTGGAAAAGTAAGCAGCCATCCCTGTAGGGAGCGGCGTCCTCGACGCCCCGCGGAGGGGTCAAGACCCCTCCCTACATTCTCAACCTTATCGGGGGAGAGGATGTAGGGGTGGATTCCATATCCGACCGGGAAAGCTGCCGCTGCCACAAACAGGCACGGGCGAACAATGTTCGCCCCTACAAAACACCCATACACATCATACAATAAAAAAATACAAAGGAGTTCCATCATGAGCAAAGTTCTTGTTATCGGCTGCGGCGGCGTGGCAAGCGTCGCCATCTCCAAGTGCTGCCAGGTCAGCGACGTCTTTACCGAGCTGTGCATCGCCAGCCGCACCAAATCCAAGTGCGACGCGCTGGCCGCCAAGCTGGCCCCCACCACCCGGACCAAAATCACCACCGCGCAGGTCGATGCCGACGACGTCCAGCAGCTGTGCGACCTCATCAACAGCTACAAGCCCGACCTCGTCATGAATATCGCCCTGCCGTATCAGGATCTGACCATCATGGACGCCTGCCTGGCCTGCGGCGTAAACTATATGGACACTGCCAACTACGAGCCGGAAAACACCGACGACCCCGCGTGGCGCGCCATCTATGAGAAGCGCTGCAAGGAGGCCGGCTTCTCCGCTTACTTTGACTACAGCTGGCAGTGGGCGTACAAGAAAAAGTTTGAGGACGCCGGCCTGACCGCGCTGCTGGGCTGCGGCTTTGACCCTGGCGTGACCCAGGCCTACTGCGCCTACGCCGCTAAGCATGAGTTCGACACCATCGACACCATCGACATCCTCGACTGCAACGGCGGCGATCACGGCTATGCGTTCGCCACCAACTTCAACCCCGAGATCAACCTGCGCGAGGTCTCCGCCCCCGGCAGCTATATGGAGAACGGCAAGTGGGTCGAGATCCCGCCCATGAGTATCAAGCGCGAGTACAACTTTGACCAGGTCGGTCAGAAGGATATGTACCTGCTGCATCATGAGGAAATCGAGTCTCTTGGCAAGAACCTGCCCGATGTCAAGCGCATCCGCTTCTTCATGACCTTCGGCCAGAGCTACCTTGACCATATGCGCTGCCTGGAGGACGTGGGTATGCTCTCCACCACGCCCATCAACTACAACGGTCAGGAGATCGTGCCCATCCAGTTCCTGAAAGCGCTGCTGCCCGACCCCGCCAGCCTCGGTCCCCGCACCAAGGGCAAGACGAACATCGGCTGCATCTTCACCGGCAAAAAGGACGGCAAGGACAAGACCTACTACATTTATAATGTGTGCGACCATCAGGAGTGCTACCGCGAGGTCGGCAGTCAGGCCATCAGCTACACCACCGGTGTGCCCGCGATGTGCGGTGCGCTGATGATGCTGACCGGCGAGTGGACCAAGCCCGGCGTCTACACGGTGGAAGAGTTCAACCCCGACCCGTTCCTCGACGCGCTGGACAAGTATGGCCTGCCCCGCAGCGAGAACCATGATCCGGTTCTCGTGGACTGATGGCACAGTTCGACGCACGGCCGCCGTTTGCGGCCATCGACGGCGCAGTGCCGTCGGAATTTTCCGCCCTTCCCACGCCCTGCTACCTGCTGGATGAAGCTGCCCTGACCCGCAACGCGGAGATTCTGGGCGGGCTGGCCCGTCGTACCGGGTGCAAGGTGCTGCTGGCGCAAAAGGCGTTCAGCAACTACGATTTGTACCCGCTGCTGGCACCGCACCTCGCAGGCACCGAGGCCAGCGGCCTGTTTGAGGCGCGGCTCGGCGCGGAGGAAATGCCCGGCAAAGAAGTGCACGTTTTCTGCGCGGCCTACCGCGCAGATGAAATGGACGAGCTGCTGCGGTACGCTGACCATATCGTCTTCAACTCGCCCGCACAGCTGTCAAAATTTGGCCCCGCGGCCAAGACGGCGGGCAAAAGTGTGGGACTGCGCATCAATCCCGAGTGCTCGACCCAGGACGGCCACGCGATTTACGACCCCTGCGCCCCCGGCAGCCGTTTGGGCACGACCCGCGCCCAGTGGGACGCGGCAGCGGCAGAAAATTCTGCCCTGCCCGGGCTGTTGGACGGCCTGCACTTTCACACTTTATGTGAGCAGGACGCCGATGCGCTGGCCGTGACGCTGGACGCAGTGGCAGAGAAATTCGGCGATTTGCTGCCAAAAATGAAGTGGCTGAACTTCGGAGGCGGGCATCACATCACCCGCCCCGGCTACGACATGGCCACTTTGGAAAAATGTATCCGCCGCGCCCGGAATGACTGGGGCGTGACGGTTTATCTGGAACCCGGCGAGGCCTGCGCCCTGAACGCAGGGTATCTCTTGACCCGCGTGCTGGACGTGGTGCAAAACGGCGATACGACGATTGCCATCTTGGATGCCAGCGCCGCCTGCCATACACCAGACGTGATCGAGATGCCCTACCGCCCGCCGCTGCTAGGGGCAGGGGAACCCGGCGAAAAGCCCTGCACTGTGCGGTTGGCCGGGCCGACCTGCCTTGCGGGAGATGTCATCGGTGATTACAGCTTTGACGCTGTGCCTGCCGTGGGAGATCTGCTGGTGTTCGGCGATATGGCCATTTACACCACCTGCAAGAACAACACCTTCAACGGTATGCCCCTGCCCGGTATTTACGCCCGCAAGCCCGACGGCACTACGCGGAAAATCGTGACGTTCGGATATACAGATTTCAAATGTCGGCTGGGAAAATAAGCTGCGATAACTGCAAAGCGCCCACCGGCAGGCCGTTGCTGCGCCGTATTATCTCGCATTTTCGCATATTTTGCCACAAAAGAAGCTGCTCACTCCGTAGGGAATGAGCAGCTTCTCACTTTTAAGCCTGCCTTCAGGGCTTTTCTTTCATTATGGGTCATCCGGCACCGGCATTGGCTGACAGGCAGGGGTTATGCAGCGGTCACTCCTTTGCTTCGCTTGGATGGGGGACAGGGGGCATTTTCGTGAACAGCGCTTTCAGCGCCAGCGGCGTGGCGACGCTGGAAACCACGATCAAAAGGATGACCGCCGTAAAATAAACAGGCTCGACAACACCGACCTCAAGGCCCTTCTGGGCCACGATCAAGGCGACCTCGCCGCGGGTCATCATGCCGACACCGACTTTAAGAGAGTCTCCCAAGTTGAAACGGCAGGCTCTGGCCGCCAGTCCGCAGCCGATGATTTTTGCCAGCAGGGCAACGAGAACGAAGCAAACACTGAACAGCAGAATCTCCGGCGTCAGTCCGCTGATGTCGGTCTTTAAACCGATGCTGACAAAGAAAATCGGCGCAAAAATCACATAGTTGCTGATGTCGACCCGGCGCTCCACATAAGCGGCGTCGTGCAGCGTACAGAGAACGATACCGGCAATGTAAGCGCCAGTAATATCCGCAATGCCAAAGTATTTCTCGGCAATATAGGCCATTGCAAAGCAGAATGCAAGGCTGGCAATCGTTATGCGCTGCGTATGGGGATTGCGGGAATCCAGCCACTTCATGGCGCAGTGGAACATATAGCCGATACCAACGGCAACCAGAAAGAACAGCGCGGTCTGGACCAGCACGCCGCCGATGCCGGTGCCATCACCGGAGCTGGCACCCAGCACACAGGTCAGCACGATAATGCCGATGACATCATCAATGACGGCAGCGCTGACAATGGTAGTGCCAAGGAAGCTCTTTAAGTGGCCCAACTCCTGCAGCGTTGCCACCGTGATGGACACGCTGGTTGCGGTCATAATCGTGCCGATAAACAATGCGCGGAAGAATTCCGGGCTGCCGATTGCCGAAAAGCCGTAGAATGCGCTGTAGAGCAGCGTGCCGCCCATCAACGGTACAAGCACACCGATGCAGGCAATCAGCGTGGCAATAGGCCCGGCCCGCATCAGTTCTTTCAGGTTGGTGCCAAGTCCTGTGGAAAACATCAGCAGCACAACACCGATTTCAGCAAAAACGGAGATCGTGTCGTTGATCTGCACCAGATTGAGCAGACAGGGCCCAATCAGCAGACCGGCGAGAATTTCACCGACCACCTGCGGGGCCTTGCACTTGCGGGCAACCAGGCCAAAAAACTTGGCGCTCAGAATAATAATTGCCAAATCACGGAAGATGGAATACATACATGTCATCTCTCTCAATTTACTGTAATCCATCCTTGTTATAGCACTTCTGCCAGATTTTTTCAATAGCTGAAACCGCCTTTTGGAGTTATCGTCGGATATTGTATAAATGTGGTAAACTGTAAGTCAAAGACAAGGCAAAGCACTTGCAATAATGTCCGTAGTATGATAAAATTCCAACTTGGAAAAGTTATAATATAGTTTACTTCATGGCTTACTGCGTCCGACAGGGTTCGGCGGCAAGCGGTGTACAACCTATATAATAAGGAAGGGAAGCGCATGTTCCATTTTTCAAACAGGCATCACCACACAGGAAAAACGTCAATGAGCAGGGCAAAAGTGTATGGTCTGCTTATGGCTTTGGCTATGCTTTTTATGGCAGGTCTGTGCGCCTGTTCCGCACAGCCGCACTCTGCGGCAGAGACTGCGCCGCAGACGATTGTGGTCGGCATTGATGTGTTTGACCCTTACAGCTATCTGGACAGGAACGGGCAGTTTGCCGGCATCGACGTGGAACTGGCGACGGAAGCGTTTTCACGACTTGGCTATACGCCGGAATTCCGGACGATTTCATGGCCGGACAAAGACAACCTTCTCAGCGACGGAACGATCGACTGTATCTGGTCATGCTTCAGCATGAGCGGGCGGGAAACCAAGTACCAATGGGCCGGTCCGTATATGTACAGCCGTCAGGTCGTGGCTGTTCGTGCGGACAGCGATATCCAGTCGCTGTCCGATCTGGCCGGTAAGCGCATCGGCGTACAGGCAACCACAAAGGCAGAGTCACTGTTTCTCGGCGAAATTTCCTCTTTGCTGCCCGAGGTCAAGCAAGTCAACAGCTTTGAGACGACAGAGGATATGTTTGCGGCACTGCGCAAAGGCTATGTAGATGCCGTCGCGGGCCATGAAGCACTGGTAGCCAAGTTGACAAATCTGGATGAAAGCAGTTACCGTGTGCTGGCAGAGAGTCCTTACAGTTCCGAACTTGGTGTTGCCTTCGCAAAGGACACCCATGAGGATTTGGCTGTGCAGCTGACCCAAACTCTGGAAGATATGAAGCAGGACGGAACGATTGGCCGCGTTGCAGAAAAATTCGGACTTGATGCAGAGAAAACTGTGTGGGGGGAACAGGGAAAATGAATGAGAAAAAGCAGTCCGGCAAAAAAAGACTGTTTTTGCTTGTGTTAGTTGCGTTCGGCATTGTACTTTGGATCACATTCACGAATCTGAACCGAATTGCACTGCGTCATACATTGGATGAAACGATTGGTTTTGTAAAGATCCGCTTAGAGCAGTACGAGACTGATGCGGCCAACGACCGCGTGAAAAGCCTTGTCCGCCTGCTGGATAAAACGGTAAGCCTTGGCAACGAAATGGCGCTGAAGGAGGGTTTCGGCACGCAGGACCTGGACTCTTTTGCAGAGGAACAGCGTCTGACCGGTGCGCTTGTATTAGATGAAAACCTGAATGTTGTCATGCAGACCACAAAGGGCGGCAACGCCATGCCGCTGTGGGAGAAGCTGATCGACAGCCCCTATGTACACAATATCGTTGACTATCCAAAAAAGACATACTCGACCCGTCTGGAAGAAAATGGGATACTCTATGATTTTGCCGCGGTGGCACGCGCGGATGCACCAGGTATCCTGATTACCTATATACAGAAGGACAATGAGGATATTGGGGATTTGACGGTAGATTCCCTGTTGAAAGATTTTCCGTTAGAGCTTGGCGGCATCGCTACGATCACGGAGAACGGCAGGGTCATCAGCAGCAACAGCAGCAAACAGGTAAACAAGGCAATAGAGGACTGCCAGGAATTATATAACGGAACCTTCGATGCTGCGGAGGATGGCATTGTGCGCCTGAACGGCAATCAGGGCGTCTGGTACGGCAGCCGGGAAAATACCGAGAACTATGCGCTCTTTGTGTTTTTCCCGGCATCTCAGGTGTTCATGACGCGCAACATTGTCTGTGCATCCTATCTGGCCATAGCCGTAATGGTCTTTTTAATGGCACTGCTGTGGCAGACCAAAATGGAAAAAGACGCGCTGCGGCAGCACCAGAAACGTACCGGAATCATCACAGCGCTTGGCACGGCGTATACGTCCATTTCACTGGTGGACTTGAAGAAAAACACCGTTGAAATTGTCAAGAACGCGTCCGATACGGTCAAGAAGCAGAAGCACTTTGCACTGAAACGATCCGTACAGCAGGAGCAAATCGAGAAAATTATCGCGGAGCCATACCGTGAGGAGTATCTCGCCTTTGCGGACATGACGACAATGGCCGAACGTCTGAAGGGTCACACCTCTTTAGCTCTTGCGTCTCAGACTGTCGACAGAAAATGGATCCTTACGCTGATCACACCGCAGCGAAAAGACGCGGACGGCAACGTAACAGCCGTATTGGTTGCTACCCGCGACGCTACCGAGGAAAAGCGGCGGGAGCAAAAGCAGGAGGATGCCCTGCGCGATGCACTGGCGGCGGCGGAACACGCCAATAAGGCCAAGACGGTGTTCCTGAACAGTATGTCGCACGATATTCGCACCCCGATGAATGCCATTATCGGGTTTACGGCCCTTGCCACGGCGCATATTGATAACATTGACCTCGTCAAAGAGTATCTGAAGAAAATCAGCGTATCGGGCCAGCATCTGCTCAGTCTGATCAACGATATTCTGGATATGAGCCGTATCGAAAGCGGCACAGTCAAACTGGACAACACAGAAGTCCACCTGCCCGATGTGCTGCACGACCTGCGCACGATCATTCAAGGCAATATCAGCGCCAAACAGCTTGACCTTTACATCGACACGCAGGATGTGCACCACGAGGATATTATCACCGATAAGCTGCGCCTGAATCAGGTCCTGCTCAACATCGTGGGCAACGCTGTCAAGTTTACACCGGCGGGCGGTACCATCAATATCCGCGTTGAAGAAAAGCCGTCTGCCCGCAGTGGGTATGCGACCTTTGTTTTCAGCGTGAAAGATAACGGTATCGGTATGTCGAAGGACTTCCAGGCGCACGTTTTCGACTCTTTTTCACGGGAACAGACTGCGACAAGAAGCGGCATTCAGGGTACGGGCCTTGGCATGGCCATCTCGAAAAACATCGTAGATATGATGGGCGGAACCATCGCCGTCAAGAGCGAGCAGGGAAAGGGCAGCGAGTTTACGGTCACCCTGGACTGCAAGGTTTGTACGGAATCGGTGAAATATCCGCCGATTCCGGGCCTGAAAGGCACCCGTGCACTGGTTGTGGATGATGATGCACAGACCTGCATGAGCGTAAGCAAAATGCTGCGGGAAATTGAGATGGAAGCCGACTGGACGACCTCCGGCAAGGAAGCCATCCTGCGCGCGATGGAGGCGCACAATCAGGGTGCGGGGTTCAAGGTTTACATCATTGACTGGCTGATGCCGGATATGAACGGCATTGAGACGGTGCGCAGGATCCGCAAAGTAATCGAACCCGGCACGCCGATCATCATATTGACGGCCTACGATTGGGCCGACATTGAGGACGAGGCCCGGCAGGCCGGTGTCACGGCGTTTGTTTCCAAACCGTTGTTTATGTCGGAACTGCGCGATGCACTGACACACAAAGTGGTGTCGGGCAGGCAGCCCCTTCTGCCCAAGCACGGCGACTATACGGGCAAAAAGGTGCTGTTGGTCGAGGATAACGAACTGAACCGCGAGATTGCAACGGCCATTCTGGAAGAAGCCGGACTGAAAGTGGACGCCGTTGAGGACGGCACGGATGCCGTGGCCAGAATGAACGAGGCTGCGGAGGATGAGTATGATCTGATCCTGATGGATATTCAGATGCCCAAAATGGACGGATACACCGCCACCCGGGAGATCCGTACATTGAGCAGCAATAAAAAGGCAAACATTCCCATTGTGGCCATGACAGCCAACGCTTTTGAGGAAGACCGCCAAAAAGCATTCAAAGCAGGGATGAATGCACATATTGCAAAACCGATTGATGTGAACATCCTGATGGGAACACTGGATAAAGTTTTCAAACAGAATTCGTGATCGCGTTTAAATAGCGTACAAAGGATCTGTACGGCAAAGTAAAAAGCATATACAGCTGCGTTTATGGCGAACGGCCTCTCGGCGGTTCGCAACGCGATGCTGTATATGCTTTTTTTCATGCGCAATCTGTCAGCCGCCCAGCGCCACCATCCGGCGGATGCAGCGCCCGGCTCCCTGCATGACGTCCTGCGGCAGGGTGATTTCCTCACCGCCGCTGCCCTGCAGGCAATGGTAAATGTCCATCAGGGTGGTCAGTTTCATGTTCATGCAGGTAAGTTGCACGGCCAGCGGATAGAACCGCTTTTCCGGGCAAGCATAGGAGAGGTGCTCCACGATGCTGTTTTCCGTGCCGATGATGAACTCTTTGGCATCGGACTTTTCTGCATAAGCCATAATGCCGGTGGTAGAGCCAACATAATCAGCCTGCTCCACGACCTCGGGGCGGCATTCGGGATGAACCAGAAGCAGCGCCTCCGGGTGGGCAGCGCGGGCTTTGGCTACATCTGCTGCCGAACATACGATATGGCGCGGGCAGCCGCCGTGGTAAAAGGCAAACTGCTTTTCCGGCAGCTGCTTTGCTACATAGCCGCCCAAATTGGGATCTGGGATGAACAGAATCTTATCGTTTTCCAGCGCACTGCAAATTTTCAGCGCGCTGGAGGACGTCACACAGACATCGCAGGCCGTTTTCAGCTCCGAAGTTGTATTGATGTACGCCACCACGGCGTAGCCTGGGTACTGCTTTTTCAATTCCTGCAAGGTCGGCAGATCAAGCTGCTCGGCCATAGGGCAGCCCGCCATGGGGTTGGCCAGCCAGACAGTTTTCTCCGGGCTTAAAATTTTGCAGGTCTCGGCCATGAAGCGCACACCGCACATGATGACCCCGTCAGCATTGGTTTTGGCCGCCTGCACGCTCAACCCGTAGGAATCGCCGGTGTAATCGGCGACTTCCAGTACAGGCTGGCTCTGGTAGGCATGGGCCAGGATGCAGATATTCTTTTCCCGTTTCAGGCGCAGGATCTCCTGCTGCAGTTCATGGACAGTCATAATTATGCCTCGTTTTTTTCTTCAATGCTCCCACGGTTGCAGCGGAGCCAGAAAACCGTGCTCTTTCAGTTCTTTTTCGATCAGGCTCAGCCTGTCCGGGGTGGCTGCCTCCACCAGATGATAGTGGTAGCCGTCGGTGGCGGTGGACAGCACCGTGGAGGAACTGTCCTCAAACGATTGCAGAAATTCCCGCACGTCCTGCCGGGAACGGATGTCCATCTCAGCGGTGATACGGCCATAGACCCGGTGGCTGATGCTGATATTCTTGACCTGGCCGCCACAGTCCACAATCAGGTTCAGCTCCTGCCCGGTTCGGTCAGGTGTGTGGCGCACCTTGAACTCCCGTGTGCAGCCGGCGGGCTGATCAGGCTGCTCCAGCACATAGCCGCGTGCAGTTGAAATGATTCCGGGGTGTGATGCCCGTATGACCGCCAGATCCTGCACGATGACCTGACGGCTGACGCCGTAATGGGTAGCCAGCGTGCGGGCGGCAATAGGCGCCCCGGCATGGGCAAGCTGCTGCAAAATGGCGGCGCGGCGCTCTGCGGTGGTCATATCAGGCCTCCTCCGCGGTCAGGGGGCGCAGATGCTTCATGGAAAGATCCAGAATGGGAGCCGAATGGGTCAGGGCGCCGCTGGACACATAGTCAATGCCAATATCCCGCAGACGGGCAATGTTTTCCCGCGTGACATTGCCGGAGCACTCGGTCTTGGCGCGGCCTGCAATCAAAGTCACAGCCTTGCACATATCCTCGTCGCTCATGTTATCCAGCATGATGATGTCCGCACCGGCTTCCACGGCCTCTTTGACCTGTTCCAGCGTTTCAACCTCCACCTCGATCTTGCGGACGAAAGACGCATACTGCCGGGCCATCTTGACGGCCTTCGCCACGCCGCCGGCAGCGCCGATGTGGTTATCCTTCAGCAGAACGCCGTCGGACAGGCCGGTGCGGTGGTTGCTGCCGCCGCCAACGCGGACAGCGTACTTTTCAAAAATGCGGTTGTTGGGGCTGGTCTTACGGGTGTCCAGCAGGGTGATGCCGGTGCCCTCCAGCAGGGCAGACAGCTGATGGGTATAGGTGGCAATGCCGCTCATTCGCTGCAGGTAGTTCAGCGCAACGCGCTCACCGGAAAGCAGGGCGCGTATATCGCCCGTAACAACGGCCAGCTTCTGGCCGGGCTGTACGGTATCGCCGTCCCGGCAGAAGAATTCCACCTTGGCGCCGGGGTCCAGCAGCGTAAAGACGCGGGCATAGACCGCCAGACCGGCAACAATGCCGTCCTCCTTGGCAATCAGATCCACGGTGCCGGGACAGGCGTGGGGCATGACGGCGTTTGTGGAAACGTCCTCCTCCGGAATATCCTCCCGCAGCGCTTGCAGCAGCAGCGGGTCTATATGCAGCAGCTGGGTGATCTCATTCATGGTTTTTACTCCTCTCAATAGCGGTCAGAACCTCCTGCCGATACGCGGCAAACAGCGGTTCCTGTTCACGGTATGGGGCCAAATCGGGCTTATCGCCTGTAAAGACAGGCGGTTCTCCGTATAGTATATCATCTGCCGCGCGCTGTGCAAAGACCAAAGATTCCAGCAGGGAATTGCTGGCCAGCCGATTGCGTCCATGCACACCGTTGCAGCAGGTCTCGCCGCAGGCATACAGCCGGGGCAGTGCTGTGCGGCTGCTCAGGTCCGCCGTGATGCCGCCCATAAAATAATGCTGGGCCGGTACAACGGGGATCGGTTCATGGATGGGGTCGTACCCCTCCTCCTCGCAGCGCTCCAGAATGTTGGGGAAATGCTCACGGATAGCCGCCTCACCGATGGGGCGCATATCCTCCCACACATGGTCGGTGCTGTCCTTTTCCATCTGTGCGCGGATCGCTGCGCTTACCACATCGCGGGGCTGCAATTCGTTGGTAAAGCGGTTCCCGTTTTTATCCAGCAGCAGCGCGCCTTCCCCGCGAACCGATTCCGAAATCAGAAAGCGACGGCCTTTTTGGTGGCTGTACAAAGTCGTGGGGTGGATCTGGATATAGTCCAGGTGCTCACAGGCAACGCCGTGGCGCAGGGCCATGGCGATGGCATCCCCCGTGATGTGGGGGAAGTTGGTGGAGTTTTTATACAACCCGCCGATGCCGCCGCAGGCAAGCACCACCGCCCCTGCCCCGATGGCTCGCGGTTCGCCGTCCGGGCCGGCAGCAATGACACCGCCGCAGGCCGAGGCATCGGCGAAGAAATCCAGCAGAGTCGTATGCTCGCGCAGTTCGATGTTCTCACAGCGCAGGACCTCGTTCAGCAGGGTCTGGGTGATCTCGTGGCCGGTAATATCCTCATGGAACAGAATGCGTGGGCGGGAGTGTGCACCCTCCCGGGTAAAGCGCAGGGCCCCGTGGTCATCCCGCGCAAAACGGACGCCGCGGCGCACCAGATCCCGGATGATCGAGTTGGAGGAACGAATCATCAGGTCTACTGTGGCGGGGTTGTTCTCGTAATGGCCTGCCCGCATCGTATCATCAAAAAAGGGGCGGTAGTCTGCCTCGCCATGCTGCATACAAATGCCGCCCTGCGCAAGGAAGGAGTCACTCTCGTCCGCTTTCTGCTTTGTAAGCATAAGAATGCGGTACCGCGCAGGCAGATTCAGGGCGCAGTAAAGGCCCGCAGCGCCGGTGCCGACGATGACTACGTCAAAATAGTCATCCATATTAGCCATTTTCATGTGGTTTCCTCGGTTTCTTCTGTAATTCCAACTTTGACAGTATAGCACCGTTCATTACACGTGTCAAGACACATGTAATGATATATAGTGACACCCCGCCATGCGCAATAAACTTCGGCATAAAAAACAACAGGAACACCGCTGTACATTGCAATGTTCCTGTTGTTTTTATTAGGGCAATACCGCATAATTCTAAGTACCGATACGGCGAGCGAGGTGCGGCAGCTGCTAAGCCAAAAGTGCAGATAATACTTTGTGTATTATCGAGCATTTTGGCAACGCAGATGCCGTGCCGCAGCCGCCGGAGCGGTGCTTAAGCCGTAAGGCGGGAATTATGCGGTGTTGTCTTAGGTTGGCCGCTGCAAAGCGTTACAAATCGTTCCGCAGCTTTACGGCACTCCGTTCGGCGATGCACTGCTTTAAGGCGTTGATCATCTTGGCTTCGTCCAGCGGTTTGGCCAGGTGAATATCCATGCCCGCCAGACGGCTGTCCATAATATCCTCGGAAAAAGCATTGGCGGACATGGCAATGATGGGGATGATTTCCGCGTCGGGGCGGTTCATGGCGCGGATGGTTCTGGCGGCGTCCCAGCCGTTCATGCGCGGCATCATAATATCCATATAGATCACGCCGAAACAGCCGGGTGCGGACTTTCCAAACAGCTCTACAGCGCACCGTGCACAGCACATGGGTCACATTGCCGGCCTCGTCCCGTTTCTTTGCAACGAAGCGCAGAGAATGCCAGCTTCCGTCGCACATGCGGTATTCTGTGGAGATATATTCTTCGTTTTTCAGTCTTTCCGCAAGGGTGGGCACATCCAGGAAACAGCGGACCAGGTCGCGGTATTCGGGCACCGCAGTGGCATCGCAGAGCTGGTACAGCTTCTCCGAGGCACAGCCGTTGTTTCCGGTCAGGCGGTGTGTCGTAAGAAAACTGTCCCAGAAAATGTGTTGCCGCGGTAAGTTGACGGGCGACCAATGGTCGCCCCTACACACGCAATAAGGCAAAAATGCAATTTTTTGACGGTCTGATATACTATATATATAAGGTCTACTGCAACACACCGCAAAAGGCAGCCCCCTATAGTTCGCTAAACTTTGATTTAGCGAACTTGTGTATTTCTCTTTTACGGGAGGCTTTTGTTTCCCGATGTCCCCTGCTCCCGTCATTTCGTTCTCCCTGCCGATGACTTTTATTTCCGCTTTACATGGGCAGCGCAACGGTAAATACGGTTCCTGCCCCTTCTGCCGGCTCATCCTGTACTGTACCGCCGTGCAGTGCCGCAATTTCCCGCACCAACGCCAAACCCAGTCCTGCGCCGCCCATTGCGCGGCTTCTGGATTTGTCCACACGGAAAAACGGTTCAAAGATGCTGGTTCTGTATTCATCGGGAATACCGCAGCCGGTATCTGCAACGCGCAGTATTGCTTTGCCGTTTGACCGGCTGATCGTAATCTGCACAGAACCGCCCGGCTGATTGTACTTGATTGCATTTTCCACAAGGTTGAACAGCATACGGTAAATCAGGGCATCGCTTCCGATAATATGAATATCCTCACATTCCTGATGCAAGGTGATCTGCTTTTTCTGGGCCAGCGGCGTCAGATCCGTCACAATTTCATCTGCCAGCGGCGCAAGCTCAATGCAGTCATCCCGCGGAACGGCCTGCAAATTGCTCATTTCCAGCAGGGTCCGTACAAGCGCCGATAAACGGGCTATCTGCTCTGTCTGAAAGTGTACCAGCTCTGCGGTTTCCGCGTCCGTATTCATGTGATCTTCGGCGAAGATTTCCAGTTTTGCCTGCATGATGGCCAGCGGTGTTTTCAGCTCATGGGCTGCATTCCCGGCAAACTGTCGCTGTAGGTCAAAGGAATGGGCCAAGCGATTCAGCATTTGATTGACAGATTGACTTAGCTGCCGAAATTCCGCAACGGTATTTTCTTCCAGCCGTACATCAACCAGATTATCCTGATCGACCTTCTCGGCCTGCTGTGCCAGCTCTTTCAGTGGTTCCAGCGCTTTGCCGCTGATAAAATAAGCAATCGCTGCGCTGAACAGCGTCACCACTGCCGTAATGCACCACCCTTTGCGGCCAAAAATCGTCTTTGTATCGTAAACCTCTTGCGAGAATTGCACCAGAAAGTCTGACATCTGATCTTCGGGGATCTCTATGGTCAGATCCTCCCCGCCGTCCTGTTGATATTGTAAAACGTACCCGTTCAGATTGTCCATACCGGAGGCACCGGAGCGATACAGCAACAAATTCAGGCAGATGCAGGCACCCGCAATCAGTAATGCCGTCATAAGTGTGATGCGCCATTGCAAAGATAATCGCTTCATTGTTCGCTCTCCCCCACTTCATAGCCTTCTCCGATGCGGTTTCGGATAGGATCATACCCCAGTGCCGTGCGCAGCTTTTTGCGCAGCGCCGAGATATGCACCCGAATCGAGTTGCTGAACGCATCTACGCGGCCGTCCCAGACATGTTCCATCAATTCCTCCTGACTGACAGGGCGTCCCTGATGCAGAAGCAGATACTCCAGAACACTGCTTTCCTTGCGGGTCAGTGGAACAGGTTGACCGTCCACCATAGCCACCCGGCTCTTGGTATCAAAGCTCAGTCTGCCGCATCGCAGGCAAACATTGCGCTGAATAAACTGCCGTCGTGTCAGGCTGCGGACGCGGGCTTCCAGTTCGGCCAAATGGAACGGCTTGGCCAGATAATCATTGGCGCCGGCGTCCAGGCCTTCCACCTTGTCCGCAATTTCACTGCGGGCCGACAGAATCAGAACCGGCGTTTCCAAATCGGTCTTTCGCAGTGTGCGCAGAACTGTCATTCCATCCACTTGGGGCAGGTTCAGATCCAGCAACACAAGGTCATACCGCTCTGCCGCCAGCATTTCCAGCGCGGTTTCCCCATCACCGCAGTCATCTGTTTCATACCCTGCACGGTGCAGCTTTCTGGCAACGCTTTCCCGCAGGGACGGCTCATCCTCAACCAGCAGCAAACGCATAATAAACGCTCCTTATATAAACTGTGTTTCTGTTTACTACCATTATAACAGCTTTTGCTAAAATCTGCGTTAATTTTTTCTTAGCAGAAAATTTATACCCGTTGTGCTATACTGATCTCATCAAAACAAAAAGGAGGATCGAAATGTTGAGCAAAAAGGCAATCGTTCAGGTGCTTTTTCTGCTGGCTGCCGTTATGATGATCGGTTACGGGGCATGGCGCGGTGAGGCGGGCACTGTCTTTACGAAAGCAATTCGATTATGTATGGAGTGTGTTGGCATTGGATAAGAATCGTTCGCATTTTCTGGTCCGTTTCCGGGGACTGATCCAGGCAGGTGCAGCACTGCTGACAAACATCCATCTGCCGAATTTTCTCAAAGGAACGCTTTATCAGGGCAAGGGGAAATATCTCTGCGTTCCGGGCCTGAACTGTTACTCCTGCCCCGGCGCTGCGGGGGCCTGCCCTATCGGAGCCTTTCAGGCTGTGGTCGGGTCGTCAAAGTTTCGGTTTTCCTATTATGTTACCGGCATTTTGATTCTGCTGGGCGTGCTGCTGGGGCGCTTTATCTGCGGTTTCCTCTGCCCGTTCGGTTGGCTGCAGGAGCTTTTGCATAAGATTCCCTCTCCCAAGCTGTCAACCAGACGCCTGAAACCGCTGCGCTATATCAAATATGCGGTACTGCTGATCATGGTCGTACTGCTTCCGGCTGTTATTGTCAACACATCCGGCATGGGGGATCCGTTCTTCTGCAAGTACCTGTGTCCGCAGGGCGTACTAGAGGGCGCAATTCCGCTTTCTCTTACAAACGCGGGCATACGAGCTGCTTTGGGAAAGCTGTTCAGCTGGAAATTCTGCATTCTGCTGGCAGTTGTGGTAGGCAGCGTGGTTTTTTACCGCCCGTTCTGCAAATGGCTGTGCCCCTTGGGGGCGGTCTATGCACTTATGAATCATGTATCCCTGTTTCAGATGCGCGTTGACCGCGATACATGTGTTTCCTGCGGTGCCTGCGCAAAAGCGTGCCCGATGGATGTGGATATTACCAAAACACCAAACCACGCGGAGTGTATCCGCTGCGGTAAGTGTATAAAGTCTTGTCCGACCAAAGCGATCTGCTATCAGTACGGTTTCGGCGACAAGTCAAAAACAGAAATCAAGGAGAATTGACAATGAAACGTTTTTTTGCATGGATCACAGCCCTTCTGATGCTGCTCTCCCTCGCTGCTTGCAGCAGCACACAGACAAACACTGCGGCAGCTTCCCAGCAAGCATCTACTTCTGAGACGGGCAAGTCTGAAAATGAGCTTCTCGCAGAGGAAAACGATATTCTGGCGGCAAATAACGCCCTGTGGGAAAAGGTTTTTGCCTCCATGGACAAGAATGTTACCGACACCACACTAAGCAGCAATTACGGTGATATTCTTATGAGTGCGTTGGATCATGCGAAGGACCAGTTCACCGATGAAGAATATGCTGCTTTAAAGGCCGATGCGGACAAAATCCGTGAGATCGAAACACAGATCGCAGCACTGCCGCAGGATGAAGCTGCCAGCCAGTCTATGACGCAGACGGCCAGCACATTCCCGCAGTTTGAAGGAAAGGATTTGGACGGCAACAGCGTAAGCAGCAGTCTTTTTGCCGATAATGCGTTCACCGTTGTTAATTTCTGGTTCAGCGGCTGCAAGCCCTGTGTGGACGAGATGGACGACCTTAACGCATTGAATCAGCGCATTCAAGAGCAGGGCGGCGAGGTGATCGGTATCAACACAGAAACCCTTGATGGCAACGCGGACAACATTGCCGCTGCCAAACAGATTCTGGAACAGGCCGGGGCTGCATTCCGCAACATCTATTTTGACTCTGCCAGTGATGCCGGTAAATTTGCCCTCGGCATTATGGCCTTCCCCACTACCTGCGTTGTGGATCGTCAGGGCAACATCGTTGGGGAACCGATTATGGGCGGTATTGATAAAGAGGATAACGCTGCCACACTGCAAAAGCTGATCGATGAGGCTCTTGCGCAGTCGCAGCAGTAAATAAGAAAATAGCTTAGGCAACACCGCATAATTCCCGCCTTACGGCTTAAGCGCCGCTCCGGCGGCTGCGGCACGGCATCTGCGTTGCCAAAATGCTCGATAATACACAAAGTATTATCTGCGCTTTTGGCTTAGCAGCTGCCGCACCTCGCTCGCCGGAGCGGCGCTTAGAATTATGCGGTATTGCCTTAAAAAACTCGCAGCAGTCATGGATACGAAAGTACCCTTTGGCTGCTGCGAGTTTGTATTTTGCTGCGCCGCCGTGTGGCTGGCTATGTCCCCTGCTCCAGGGCTTATTGCCCGGTTTGCTTTCCCTCTATAGCATATATTTTGTCTTTTCGATTGTATATCAGCATTTTATACTTGACAAAGTCAAGCGTATGGACTATACTCTTTTATGTAAGGAGATGCTGCATTCACCATGTATCAAAAGACCCTATCCTACTACATCGCCATGCTGTACCGCAGCTTTTCGGATTTCACAGGCGACAAGCTGCAGGAAGTCGGACTAAATTTCGGGCTTTTGTTTTTTATTGTATATATCGGAAAAAAGCCGAACTGTACGCCTTCGGAATTGACAAAAGCATTGTCCCTTGACTGGGGGCACAGTCAACGGTGCATCAATCGTCTTACTGACGATGGCTTTATTACCAAGGAAAAATCAGGGCGTCACTATCTGCTCAACCTGACAGAACGCGGGCAGGAGGCTTTTGAAGCCGCCCACCGGATATTCTTTGACTGGGACGACAGATTTATGACGAATCTGACTGCAAAAGAAAAGGAACAGTTGCTTGCCTTATTGGAAAAAGCAACAGAAAGGATACCGCACCATGTACGAAACGATTAACAGCCCCATCAATTACGGCGGTTTGGAATTGAAAAACCGCATCATTTTTGCCCCTACCACCTTTGGCCTTGCGGAGGACGAATATTTTGAAAAGATCCGCAAGATCGCCGCAGGCGGCTGCGCCATGGTTATCATCGGTGACGTCCCCGTCGGCAAAAGCCAATTTGAGAAATCTCTTTTTGATAAAAAAGGCTTCGCCCATTATCAGAAGCTGGTCGAAATCGTCCACAGCTATGACTGCCGCATCTGCGCCCAGCTGCACCAGACCGACTCCAATATGTTGGCCATGCTGAAATACGTGCCCGGCGTTCTGACGAAGAAGATTTCAATGGAGGAGCTGCGTCCCCTGCTGAATGCCGAGGTTGCCCCTTACATCAGCAAGCTGTCCGCCCGCAAGATCCATAAAATCATCAACGGCTTCGGCGAGGCCGCCGTGCTGGCTGTCAAAGCCGGGTTCGATATGGTGCAGGTCCACGGTGACCGCATGTGCGGCAGCTTCAGCTCCACTGTCTTTAACCACCGCACGGATGAATACGGCGGCAGCGCCGAGAACCGTGCCCGCTTTGCGGTGGAGGCCGTCAAGGCCATCCGCAGCCGTCTGCCGGAGATTCCCATCGACTACAAGCTGGCCGTCCGCCAGGAAGATCCCCACTACGGCAATGCCGGTGTGGTGGAGTCCGAGCTGGGTATTTTTGTACCGCTGCTGACCGATGCCGGTGTGACCAGCTTCCATGTAACGCTGGCGAACCATTCCAGTCTGGAGGACACCATTCCCCCGGCCAACCACCCGTACTTCAAAGAGCAGGGCTGCTTCCTGAAATTCTGCGATGAGGTTCGCCAGTATACGGACAAGCCCATCACGGGTGTCGGTGGGCTGAATCAGCCTGATTTTGTAGAGCAGCAGCTTGCAAGCGGACGCATCACCTGTGCTGCCATGAGCCGCCAGCTGTTGGCTGACCCGGAATGGCCGAACAAAGTGGCCTCCGGGCAGATCAAGGAGATTCACCGCTGTGTTCGCTGCAACAAAAAATGCCTTGGCGGCTTGCAGCAGCATCAGGGCACCCATTGCATTTATGAGAAAGTATGACCTGTGAAATACGCTATTGTATTCAGCAGCCAGACCGGCAATACTAAACAGCTTGCCGAGGCTGTTTCCTCCGTTCTCCCTCAGGCAGATTTGTGTTTCTTCGGTTCCCCGTCACAGGAGGCTCTGCAGGCAGAGCGTCTTTTCATCGGCTTTTGGACGGACAAGGGGCGCTGCAATCAGGAAATCACCGATTTCCTGAAAACGCTCAAGTGCAAAGAGGTGTTCCTGTTTGGCACAGCCGGGTTCGGCGGCAGTCAGGAATATTTTGACAAAATTCTTTCTTCCGTTCAAAAACGCCTCGGCGCTTCCAATACTGTCATCGGCACCTACATGTGCCAGGGGAAAATGCCGCAATCGGTGCGGGAGCGCTATGTAAAGATGAAAAACAGCCCTCTGCCGATCCCAAACGTTGACAAACTGATTGAAAACTTTGATACTGCTGTTTCCCACCCCGACGAAACAGATTTGCAGAAATTGAAATATGCCGTGGCGCAATGTATAAAGCGCTGATACAAAGTAGGTCCTAAAAACACACTTCCGTCTGGCTGCCTGCGCACCGGCGCTGGCCTACTGCGCCGTTATGACGATCCACTTTTTAAAGCAGCGGCAGACCAACCCCTGCTGAGCCGCCATGACCGCTTTTGCCGCAGTCATAGCGAGACCCTTTATTTGCTTATCAATTGCGCACGGCTGCACGCGGGGCTGTTGCACAGCCCCCAAAAAGAAAGACCGAAGTAAAAGCCAAAAAAGGCTTTACAACTTCGGTCTTTTGCTTTAAGTTAATAGTTGGGTCACCTGACCAATGGGTGGACGACCTATCATCTTTTCAGCGTCTATCGTTCTTCGCTGGCCGATCCGCTGTTTTTTGTCCGGCTGTTTGGTCATGTGCTGGGCCATGCAGGCTGGGACCACTTTATAGGCAACATGCTGCTTTTCCTTGTCATCGCGCCCCCGCTGGAGGAGCGCTACGGCAGCCGGAACGGCGGTATTCCGATCACTTTGATCCTTGTCGGTGCGCCCTACCTGAGCCAGCAGGTATATGATATTTTGTTCGTGCAGGACAATGTAGCCAACTTTATGCACATCGTCGGCGGCGCCTGCGGCACTGTGTTTGGTTTTGCCGTGCGCAGAAAATAATACGCGGAGGTTTCCTTCATGAAGATCCTTGTCTCCGGTTTTGACCCGTTCGGCGGAGAGACCGTCAACCCGGCCTATGAGGCTGTCAAACTGCTGCCCGACACCATTGCCGGGGCACAGATCATCAAGCTGCAGGTTCCCACCCGGTTTGCTCTTTCCGGCACCGTTCTGGAAACTGCCGTAAACGAGCACCGGCCCGATGCGGTCATCTGTGTCGGGCAGGCAGGCGGGCGGTCCGCCATCACGCCGGAAAGAGTTGCCATCAACCTTGCGGACGCAAGCATCCCCGACAATGCAGGCGACCAGCCTGTGGACGAGCCGATCCGGAAGGACGGTGCGCCCGCCTACTTTACCTCTCTGCCCGTAAAAGCCATGGTGCAAAAAATGAGAGCCGCCGGTATTCCAGCAGCCCTCTCCTACACCGCTGGCTCCTTTGTGTGCAACTCCCTGATGTATACGCTGCTCTATCTCATCGACAGGCAGTATCCCGCTATGCGGGGCGGCTTTATCCATGTGCCGTATGCGATGGAGCAGGCCGTCAGCAAGCCGCTGGGAACCCCCAGCATGGAGCTGCATCAAATCGCGCGCGGCCTTGCGCTTGCGGTAGAAGCAGTCGTCGAAAACGAGCGTGACCTTACCGTGAACCGGTAATACAGGCCCGATTTCTCGAAATAGTGCTTGCATTTTTTAGGGTTCGTGCTATAAACATAGCATCATCACAGAATAGGAACGGGACAACGGGGTCACGCACAGGCAAGGTGCGCGATCCCGTTTTTTCGTCTGCGCACAAAGGCGTGCCGCACTTCATTGGGTGCTGCACGCCTTTTGGCTTTTCTGTTGCTTGTTTTCCGAATGGAGGGATTTGAAAATGCTTACCGCACGAATTGAAAAAATACGCCAAAACTATGTAAACGCCAAACCGCAGATCTCCTGCGAACGCGCCGCACTTTGGACAGAATCCTACAAAAGGAGCGCGGGAAAGCCCGTCTGCATCCGCAGCGCCGACAAAAGCACAGCTTTCCGGGTGGGAGCAGCTGGCCGCGCAGGAATACGGGATAAAGGTCACTTCCTATAAGTAGTCCCTGTCTTCCACTGCGGCGGCCTTACGGCTCCTGCAGCATGATCCGCACGATCTCTTTATCGGTTTCGCGCATACCCTCACGGCCCAGCAGTCCCACATTACGGATGGTATTTTCAACGCCCTTTGTGACGATGCCATCTCCACTGCGGAACTGCTGGCCGTTTTTGTACATGTGATACCCCAGGATGCCCGCCTCCACGCTGGAGGCGATCTTCGCCGCACAACTGGCCTTGGCACCATCGCAGATAATACCCGAAACGATGGCCAGCGCATTGACAAGGGTGTGGGAGACCGCTTTCAGGTCTGCGCCCTGCAGATAGGCAATGCCGCAGCCCGCAGCACAGCCCGCGCTGACGGCCCCGCAGTAGGCGGACAGCCGCCCTATACCGGCCTTCTCGTGGATCGCAATCAGGTTGGAGAGGGCCAGTGCGCGGCAGAGAGTCTCATCGGATGCCCCCAGCTCTCTGGCATACTCGATGACCGGCACCGAGACCGTGATGCCCTGATTGCCGCTGCCCGAGTTGATGACAACTGGCAGCTCACAGCCGCTCATACGGGCATCAGAGCCTGCTGCTGCCTTGGCAATAGCGCGGTTGCGCACATCCTCGCCGTAAAATTTCAGCATTGTAGAGCCGATGTTCGCACCGTAATCCCCTCGCAGTCCCTCCTCCGAGATGCGGGTGTTGTACCGGATCTGGGTTTCCAGCAAAGGTCGGATGTCGTTGATCTCGCAGGTATCGGCAAATGCAAAGATATCCGCAATGTTCAGCAGTGCCCGGTCTGTCAGACCGCTCTCGGCAGGGGCGGCGTCACCGCAGAGCTGCTTTGTCTCCTGCGCGGTATGATCCAGCAGCACTTCGCTGTTTCTTTGGATCAGGACAATATTCGTGTGGTACTGGCAGATGCGCACCACGGCAGAATCGATCCCCTGCTGCAGCGTCACAATAATGTCGAAGATAAAGCCGTTGTCGATTGCCTTCACCGTGACCGGCACCTGCTTCAGGAAGGCGCGCATCGCAGCCTTCTGGTCCGCTGTTACAGCTGCGATGACCTCCAGTGCCTTGTCCGCCTGCCCGCCGACGACGCCTGCCGCTGCGGCGGCTTCAATGCCCTTCATGCCATCGGTGTTGGGCACGATGACGCTCTTGACATTCTTGATAATGTTGCTGCTCACGCCGATCTCAACTTTGTCCGGCATGCCGCCAAGCACATCCCGCGCCTTGGCGGCGGCGTAGGCGATGGCAATCGGTTCGGTGCAGCCCATGGCAGGGATCAGTTCCTCCTTGAGGATCTGCACATACGCCTGATAGGTCCTGCTCTGCTTATCCATACAAGTGACTCCTTTGGTTGCTCTGCAAAGTGTCCGCAGCGGGGTATAATACCGCGTCTGCTGGTTTGTATAGTACAAGTATAGACATTTTCCCCGCCTTTTGCAACAGCATTTTGGCGGCGTTCCGATCCGGAGCACTTTATGCACTGGTTGGACATAAACACTGCCGCTGTCTACATCCCATAACGCAAAATGTGCCTGCTTGCGCGGGCACATTTTGCGTTATTCTGCTTTTTCCTGTCTGGCCGCATTCAGCAGCTGCTTTTGAAATTCCCGGGCCGCCGTGTTCAGCGGACGGTGCCGGTCATAAACCAGACTTACTGAGCGCTGCGGAATCTCCTCCCGCAGGGTCAGCTGCACAATGCTGCGGCGCTGCAGGCTGCTGCGGGCCATCGGCTCCGGCACAAAGGCAAGGCCAAGCTCACTCTTTACCAGCGTCATCATCTGGTCTGTGGTGGCCGCCTCAATATCCGGCTTCAGGTCTGCGCTGTGTTCAAGGAAAAACTGCCGGTAAAACAGGCGGCTCATGCTCTCGTTCCCCAGCATGATCAGCGGATAGGCGTCAAGCTCCTGCAGCGAGAGCGTCCGGCTTGCCAGCGCCGTGAAGGTTTTCCCTCCGACCAGGATTTCGTTGAACGGCATCAAATCAACTTTTTTCAGCTCCCCCTCTGCGCCGGTGGGGGTCGTTACAACAGCGAAATCAACCTCGCCGTTTTTTACAGCCTGAATCGCCTGCGGCGTTGAATGGTTGGAGATCCGCAGCCGGATACCGGGGTACTGCGCATGGAAGTCCCGCAGCCGTTCCGACAGGCAGATGTTCAGCGCCGTCTCGGTTGCGCTGATACTGATTGCGCCATGCTCAAAGGTCGCGCTGGCGCTCAGCTCCTCCTCGGCATCTTGTATCTGCACAGCAGCCGAGGAAATGCGGGTATAGAGCATCTCCCCCTCCGGCGTCAGCGTCACACCCCGGTTGGAGCGGATAAACAGCACACAGTGCAGCTGATCCTCCAGCTTGTTCATCGTATGCGTGATGTTGGGCTGGTTGCTGCCCAGCACGCGGGCCGCCTTGGTAAAATTGCGGTATTTTGCGACAAAGTAAAAAACCTTGTAGTATTCCCAATCGACATACATAGGCGCAGCCTCATTCATAGCAAAATTACATAGTCATAATGCGGTAAATACTTTTTACACATTCTATGTCACAAAGTATAATAGCACCGCAACTCAAAAGCAAGCAAAAATATCCCTCTATAGAAACAAATTGTAAGGAAGGCGAAACCAAAATGCTGACCGCAGTACCTGCGGAAGGGTACCTGGCTCTAAGGCAACACCGCATATTTCTGTGTGCCGCCCCTATATTTTTTCAAGGCTGCGTCTCCCCTCTCCCCTGCCCACATTTGCGGGTGGGGGCTTTTTGTTTACCGTCTTCAGCGCGTCCCTCTCTCAGAGCGCGTGCGTGGACGCCTCTGCAGCGCGTTTTGCTGCAGGCAGCGGCAGACAAAAAACACCCACAGCGGCGGCTGTGGGCTTTGGGTTCAATCATTATTTGCGGATGCTCCCAGCGCACGGCAAAGCGGATGATTCAGCAGCATACCGGCAATAACATACCGATAGGAGTGCACCGCACCGTTTCGGATCGTTTGCGGTATCCGCTGCTTTCGTACCAGCTTTTCCAGCGCATCCATCTGCTCTTTCAAAAAGTAAAAAGATATTTGTGGATAGATCTTGTCATCCAACTGCGTAGCAATAAACCGACTGACAACCTTTGTTTCCGGAAACAGATAGTAGGCCGCCCTGTTCTGCTCGATTTCTGCTTTGCTGGCCAGATATTCCCTGCTGTTCATGATCAGGCAGTTGTCAGCACCGACCTTCATGACCTTATCCATCTCGGACTGGAGCAGCCGATTGGCCAGGGTGCCTACGCGGATATCCTCCACAGCAGCCTCATCCACAAGCGTCTCCCGAATCAGGAGCCCTACCCGAAGGTTGACCTTGACTTTTTCTTCTTTCATTCGCATCACCCTTTGGGCAATACCGCATAATTCTAAGTGCCGATACGGCGAGCGAGGTGCGGCAGCTGCTAAGCCAAAAGCGCAGATAATACTGGATGTCTTATCGAGCATTTTGGCAACGCAGATGCCGTACCGCACACCGAGCCGCAGCGAGGCGCTTCGGAGCGCAACCGCCGCTTGCGGCGGCTCTTGGCGCGGAGATCCGCCGGAGCGGTGCTTAAGCCGTAAGGCGGGAATTGTGCGGTGTTGCCTTTGTTACCGGGACAGTGTCTCCCCCTACCCTGCCTTACTTTGCGGCTTCAATCAAATCCCGGAGGCTTTGCGCCTGCTCGATCAGTTCATTCAGAATCGCAACATCATTATCACGGCGCTCCTGAGACATCTTTTTGACGCCGCGCTTATAGCTGGTTGAACTCATTTTCTTAAAAATCTTATTGGCAACAGGCTGGATCGTCTTTTCCACAAAGGTCGCGCTTTCAGACTCGCTCTTTTGCTCCTTTTTCTCGACGCGCTTTGCCTCCTGATCCCTGGCCACATCCTTTGCGATTTCCTCGGCCTTCTCCGTATCATGCCGACTGACGGCGTCACGGTACTCCCCTACCCTGTTCTGCAGCAGGCGGATTGCGTTTTCACACTCCGCAAACGCAGTCTCCAGGCGTTCGTCCCGCTCATCCGGCTCGTTGGTTTTTCTGGCTCTGTCAATAGCCCGGATAAAGTCATAATGTATGCTGTTGCATTCCTGCAGCAGGCGCTCCCGGGCATCGGTGTCACAGTTGCTCACATCAACCGCGCTCAGCAACAGATAGCACTGCGCAATTTTATGCTGCACCTCCGGCTCCAGCGTGATATAGCTTTCACACTCCATGCGGGTCAGGAACTTGTTATCCAGAAGGCGAAGCAACTCTTTGTCCAGCTTTTCCTCAATGCGGAAATCACGGTCGATTTGCTTGGCTGTGGTTGCACTCACTTCCTTAATGGCCTTTTTAGCGTCCTTTTCCGTCATATTGAACGGCTCGTTCTGAAGGCAGACCACAAATTCTGCAACGGCCTTGCGGCGGATCTGTTCATCCGCAAAGCCGCCGCGGACCTGCAGGTTCGCACTGTATAAAAGCACCTTTTTTTCATTGTCCGAAAGACTAGTTGTAATCACATTGCAGTTTTTGATGGTGTTCCAGGTGGCGTCTCCTCTCTTTTCGAGGTACTCCATCGCGCGGTAGCGGCGCTCACCGGAGAGAAGGACATACACTGTTTTTCCATTTTCTTCCTGCGGAAACACCACCAAATTATGCATCAGGCCGTTGCGCTGAATATCCTCCGCCAGCTGCACAATATCCTCTTGGGTATCTGCCTGCCGGAAGATTTCGTTGTCCGCGTTTACGCGAATATCGTACAGTGCAATATCCCGAGCTTCGTATTCAATGCTTTTATGCCCTGCGGTCAGATCACTGATAATTTTTCCTGCATCGCCATTATTGGAATCAATTTTGCCAAGCTCTGCATCCGTCGGGCGGGAACGTTTTACGATTTCCTTCTTTTTGGCGGGGCTTTTCATTCCCATATCATTTCACCTCCAGACGCTTTTTCAACTCTTCGTAGGCTTTCACATAGGCTTTTGCCACAGGCTGCGTTTTTGCCATATAGCACACAGGCAAAAAGCGGGAAATGGATGTTTTCACCGTCTTGCTTGTGGGAATTGCAACGCTGAACAGCGATGTGCCGAGTTCTTCCTTAAAATGTTCCTGAATCTTCTTGTCTGTTGCTGCGCTTTTGTCTACATTCACCAACAACACACCGGCACCCATCAGGTGAGAAGTGGAGCTTTGCTTCATCTTATTGCATTCATAATAAAGGCGAAACGCCGATTCTTCGGAGTTATCCTCACAGCCGGCTGGAATCAGGATATAATCCGCTGCATAGATTGCATTGGAAAGCAACAAGCTGTCCCGCGTAGGCTGTGTATCAATAAGAATGTAATCGTACTCATCACGCACCTGATTGAGGAAATAGTACAGAAAATCCCCCATACCAGAAACCTTCCTCGGATCTCCGTCCTTCAGGCGCTCTGCATCGCCAATCAGCAGTTCAATGCGCTTATTGATTCGCGGCGTCTGCGCATCGCACGGGATCATATCCACATTTTCATACTGCGTTTCCACAATAAAGTCTCGCGTCTTGCTATGATACAGGAACCCGTCGAAAAGATTATAAAGCGCCTTGCCGTAGAATTCATCGCTTGTGATGCTCAAGCCGCCGCTGAGTGCTTTGGTGAGATTTCCCTGCGGATCAGTATCCACGCAAAGAACTTTTTTCCCCTCATCGCCCATCAGGTAGGCAAGATTGGAGGCCGTTACGGTTTTACCCGTGCCTCCCTTTTCAATGGCAATTGTAATAATTTTTGCAGACATTGGGCAATTCCTCATTTCTGTAAAGACTGCTATTTATGGATGTGTCCGTCAATTCTTGTTGCTGTGAATTATCATTCCGTGATTCTCTTGTAATCGGTTTTCCATGTCTTTTTGCCATTCCGGTTGTTCGATTTTATCATACTTCAGTGGCTGAATATGTTGAAGCCTATACCTCACCACAAAAATAGTTGCAGCCATCTTTTGCTGCTTATTGTGATTTCAATTATAACATAGATATAAGTAAAGTCAATTCTCTTTTCCGGGTATCATCCTGCCATAACGATATTTCAAGTCTATCAATTCTTGTTGCTGTTATTTAATATGTCTGCATTCGTATAGGCCATTTCTTTACATGCGCGCACCGCGCTTCACAGCACGGAACAGAGTTCAGACCGTCAAAAAAATTGCCTTCTTGCCTTATTGCATGTGTAGGGGCGACCATTGGTTGCCCGCCACCTTACCGCAGCAACGCATCTTCTGGGATAGCTTGCTTACAAGGCAAACGGGCAGGGGCGAGCACTGCTCGCCCCTACTAGAGTTTTTCGACAGTCTGACAGAGTCAACATATCTTTCAATTCTTGTTGCTATTCTCGGTTTGCATTTATTTGTCACTTATAATCTTTGTTTTTTTCTTTACAGCAAAAAGCAGCAGCCTGCATATTGCAGGCTGCTGCTAAATAATCCTTATACATCCTCAAAGACGGACATATCAAACTTAAACACTCCCGCCGGATCCAACGATGCGAGCTTCTGCTTGCCAGCCGCGATGATCAAAGCACTGTTTTCAATCGTATCGTTATAAACAACCGTGCGATAATACTGTGCAGACTTCCTTTCGGTTGCTTTTTCAAACATCTCCGTAAATTTTACACACAGTCCCAGGGCCCATGTTTTCAGCCCTGCATTGTCATGAATGATTCGGTTTAAAGAATCCAGTGTTTCCTCCGCTTGGTCACGCTTGTTGATGTTTGTCAGGATCTTAGCCGTGTATGTGAAAATATCATTGCAGATATTTTTCTCGTTGTCCGTCAGCTTATCCTCATACGAAGCATAGTCTGCTTTGTTTCTGATCTCCGTAGTTGCTTTTCTATACTTCATTTTCAAAATATCTGTGCTAAATGGCTCTGTAATATGCTGGGCTGCTTTTTCCGTACTCTGGGTTTTCTTCTTTCTGGAATCCCTTACAATTTCGTCATCGTGCGTATTTCTATCATGATAGGAGCGGACATCCCTCATTTCTGCTTTGGTCTTGTATTTGATGAAAATATACAGGTATTCGTATTTGCGAACACCGCGCTTGCGCGCCGGGGCATAGTCAAACCAAAGATCCGTCATCTCATTGATTTCTTTCTTAACGGTCTTTAAAACATTCTTTTCAAACTCTGTAAAAGTCTTGTACTTTTCAGACAGCGGTTTTTCCCGGTCAAACTTTTTCTTGTCGGCAGATGTCGGATCCTTTTTCTTTTTACTCTTTGTGGACTCTCTCTCTGCCTCTGTGGGTGCAGAAAGCAGACCTTTAAACTCATCAATATTGAATTTTTTATACTTATAACCCGTCAGCTCGTCGCGCTTTGAGGAGAACTTATTCAGGATCTCATCATTTACCGGCTGGAATACAAGGCCGTTCGTATAGCCATAGTCTCTGTTTCCATTGTCATAGGAGAGTATGATTTCATAAACGCGCATAGAGTAAGTGCTTTTCATCATCAGCAGATATTCGATGCTGTAAGAGGTATAGTTGCTGGTAAGCTGCGCAATATCCTTCCAGATGTCCTGGTTAAAGCGCAGGCGAATCTCTTTCTTGTCGAAATCGACCTCAGAACCTTTTTGCAGCCAGGAAATGGAGCGATACACCTTACTGCCGGGTTCTTTCTTGACCCAGAAGGTACGATTTTCCAAATTTTCTATAGTTTCCTTCAGATTCAGCGCATAGGTCGTATCCACCGTGCGCACTCCGGTCAACTTGGCAAAATCATTGAAAGTGATCGAATAATATTTGGATGCATCCTTATCATTTTTCTGGTCGATTTTAGACATGAGCATAAAGAGAACCTTTTGCTCATTTCTGGGCAGAGAGTACTTTGTCCGCTGGATCAGGTCATTACTTTTGGTAATGTAAGAGCCAAAGCCGACAGGGGAGTGCTGCCATTTCGCAATCGCTTGCTTTTTTTCGCGGACCTCATCATCAGAAAGGACCTCTCCAACTAAAGATTCCTCGTTTTCATCAATGGACGAATTCGTTTTGTTCATATCCATTACTTATAGCTGTACAAGGAGGTGCTTAAAATAATTACGATATACAGCTATATATTCCTTTCGTTAGATGTTACAATACAAATAGGTACACAAATATCATTATACTGATAATATTACTATACTATTTGCCGACTGTCAACGAAAAATGTTTGGGGCTTTTCTATTTTTTTAATTTTGCTTTTTTCTCTTTTACAATTATTTATCTTATATCTTACTTTTTACTTATTTATTATAATATGTAGAAAGAGAGGTTTCCACATGCCAGCGGAGAGAAAAAAACACTTGCCGAAAGAGATTTCCACATCGGATGCAAGAGGTTTAAAAGGCTGTAGAAAGAGATTGCTACAGCCCAATCAGCCCAAATAAGCATGTAGAAACCTCTTTTTTGCCGTGGAAGAATCTCTGTTTTCAAAGTTTTTTCTGTATACTGCCTGTTGCGGCTACAAATTGTGCAGGGTGGAAATCTTGCTTTTGCGAAAAAGGGAGAACATTGCCGTGCAAGCATAGGTGGAGAGTTTTATAGCTGGTTTTTTCGGTGTAGAAACCTCTCTTTGCACAAGCATCGGAAAACGGCGGCGCTTGAATTAGGATAGTATGCATAGAGGCAGGGGAGAGAGTGAAACAAAAATTTCCCTTCCGCGAGTGTAGAAACCTCCTTTTGCTGCTGCAAGTGATCTCTGCGGCAGGAGGTGCTCAAATTTTTCCGGTGTAGAAACCTCCTTTTAGGGATTGCTTCAAAAACACTATATATTGGTGTTGTGGATCAACTAACATACTTGTTCTTGCACAAAGAGAGGCTATATAGGCAGAGACAGGAAAGGTAATAGTGGCGAACCAAGAGGTTTCTACACATAAACAGCGCAAGATTTTTAAATAGAATAATAGGCGATATACCGATATATAATTGGGCTACGAAAAAGGAATTATCTGCACTAAAAAGAGATTTCTACATCAAAAGAGCGAAGAAAAGAGGAAAAAACACAGCCATGTACAGAAGGGCACTATCAAAGCAGCGTAGTGATAAAAGGATGTAAAACCACAATATATAGATATAGAGAACAAAATAGCACTTGAAAAAGCAAAAAGGCTGGGAGAAAAGATAATAGAAATGGGAAAAATCGTTGCAGATGAAATACAATAAGGAAATATTATTACGCTGTATACAACATGTATACAGCGTAATGCGTAGATGATCCAGAGAGTTTTATAATGGTGCAAAGTATGGCATAATGCAAAGTAAACATTTTTTTCGGGAGTGAGATGTAGAAACCTCTCTTTTCACTTGACTTCCCGACTTCTTGATGAGAAAACCTCTTTTTGACGGACTTATCCACTTTTTCGGCAGTAATCCACAGGGATTGCGGGCTTAATGTACTTACATAAGGTGGATAAAAAGGATAGGTGAGTGGCGGTATAAGATGCAATTTAATGTACGAATAGGATAATATATAAAAAATATACAAATTGGTCCATACAATCTGTTCCAAAAGGGAAATTATCCGATTGTTAAAGTGTAGAAACCTCTCTTTTAGGTGGGAGGGGAAGCTTTCACAACACGAAACAAGCTGAATTTGAGAATGGACCTTGCAATAGGTAGAAAGCCGGATTACCGTCCCGCAGGTTATACGGCAAGTGCAGAAGAAAGAAAAACAACATAAAGCAAATACCATCCAATAAGGTAAGGGCTATCTCAAGAGGGCAGGGGAGGGAAATGGCAGCAGGATTGGGTTTGCGTCTGCTATAAAGGCATACAGCATTTGGGAAAGTTTCGATATGCTTTAGCAGCGAGAACAGTCGCCTTGGCAGTCAAGAGATCTCTTAGCGAACACAACAAAAAATCAAAAATATAGTTACAGCAACAGGAATTGATGGAAAATGGAGCACGATGAATTTTTACAAGTAATCAGAAGCCCTTTTCATTTTGCCACTTGCGATGCCGTACTCCGGGGGTGTAAAATAGTAGACAGAAGTAAGCCACTGCAGTGGCGCAGACTGTCGAAAAAGGTGCGTTCACCCCTTGGCCCCCTCTGCGAGGGGGCACCGCCCGCAGGCGGTGGGGGAGAGAACTGTACGGCTGCCCGAAATATTTCGGGTTATGGCAAGGTTCTCTCCCTCCGCCACTTCGGGGCACCGCTCCCCCTCTGGCGCAAGCGCCACCTCCCCCGTATCGGGGGAGTCTGTCTCGCAGAGGGAGGTTTTTCGACAGCCTGAGCCGCTGCGGCGGCAGGGCATATAGCGACAGGGGATGTAAGGTATGAAACGAATTTTGATCATTGATGGGCAGGGGGGCGGCATGGGCGCACAGCTTGCAAAGCTGCTGCTGCCTAAACTGCCTGCGGATTGTGAGCTGCTGGCAGTGGGCACGAATGTGCTGGCAACCAGCGCCATGTTGAAGGCGGGTGCAGTGCGCGGTGCCACCGGGGAAAATGCGGTGGTGTACAACGCCGCCAGAGCCGATGTTATCCTTGGACCCATCGGTATCTTGATGGCTAACGGCATCATGGGCGAGGTTTCACCCAACATGTCGGTGGCGATTTCCGGCAGTGAGGCAGCCAAGGTTTTGATCCCGGCGTCTGGCTGCGGGATCTTTGTGGCGGGCACGCAGGATTGCCGCCTTGACGAGTATCTGCAAAATGCCGTAGCACTTACGCTGCGTGCGCTGGACGCATGACGCCGCTGGCAACAGCCGCCGCCCCGATCCTGCAGGCCGCACAGTTGGCCGCAGAAAACGGCCCGGCGTTGCTGGCCATTGACGGGCGTTGCGGCAGCGGAAAGTCTACACTGGCGGAATTTCTGGCGGGGCAGCTGGGCTGCCGGGTAGTGCATACCGATGATTTCTATCTACCGCTTGCTGCGCGCTGCGCGAACTGGCAGGAGCAGCCCGGTGCGAATATAGATTTCATTCGGCTGCGAAACGAGGTTCTGCAGCCGCTTTTGCGCGGCGAAACGGCGCTCTATAATGCATACAGCTGTGCGGCGGGAGCCTTCCTGCCGTCTAAGCCGTTTGCTGCCGCGCCGCTGACGATTCTGGAGGGCAGCTATAGCCTGCATCCGGCGCTGCAGACTGACTTTGCGGTGCGTGTGTTTGTTACCTGCCCGCCCGATGTGCAGGCGGCGCGCCTGCGGGCGAGAGAGGGCATACGCTACGCAAATTTTGTGCAGCGGTGGATCCCGCTGGAGGAAGGGTATTTTGCTGCCCATGATCCAGCCGCACGCTGCAATTTTGTACTGGACACGGCGGAGATTTTTGTGTAATATAGTAAGCGGACCTATGGCATAACTGCATGGTTCCCGCTATAGCGGGCTTGAAGGATGCAGGAATGCCCTTATGAAAAAGCCAGGAAGGCAGTGCCCAGAAGGGTGCGCGGTTCAAACTTTTTGATAAGGGTGATATGTTGTGAAAAACCAGAATACCAAAAAATTGGCTTATGCGGCGCTGTTTTTGGCGCTGTGCCTTGTGCTGCCCATGCTGACGGGCCAGATTCCGCAAATTGGCAGTATGCTGCTCCCGATGCATATTCCGGTGCTTTTGTGCGGCCTTGTCTGCGGCTGGCAGTACGGTGCAGCGGTGGGCTTTGTTGCGCCGCTGCTGCGCTCGGTCCTGTTCGGGATGCCTCCGATGTATCCGGTGGCTATTGCGATGGCCTTTGAGCTGCTGACCTACGGCCTTGTTATCGGGCTGGTATACCGCCGTATGGTTCAAAAGGGCGCGGCAGGGGTGTATGCAGCGCTGCTTACCGCCATGGTAGCGGGGCGGCTTGTCTGGGGTGTGGCTGAAGTCGTGCTGCTGGGCTTGGGCGGCAAGGCTTTTACCGCCCAGGCATTCTTGGTGGGCGCACTGCTCAATGCCGTGCCGGGCATTATCGTGCAGCTGGTTCTTATCCCCGCTGTGATGGCGGCCCTGCAGAAGGCTGGAGCCGTTAAAGAATACGCCGAATAAGGCCGTTTGCAAAGAGGCTGCGCAGGAAGCGCAGCCTCTTTGCTGTGTGCAGCTGTATTGCAGCTCGCTTTGCACGATACAGCAACAGGAATCGCTCGCCCCATATTTTCGCAAATGAAAACAAAAAAGCTTGCAAGTACAGGCATTTTAGCCTTATCTTGCAAGCTTTTGTTGTTGCAGCGGTGAAAGTGGCCGACAGCCACTGTCTGCTGCTAGAGGAGCTCAGCCATACTAATCTGATCGACCAGCCAGCTTTCCTGTTTTGCCTCGTGGATCACATCACCCGGCTGGCTGTGCCCGACCAAAAAGGGCGAAGCGGGGTCGTGCATACGCATATTCTGCGCTACAGTCCCACGGCTGGCGTTGGCGTAGCAGTATAGGCAGCCGTGACCGCAGGTATTGTAGGCACCGATATCCGCCGTAAGGCAGCAGGCGCACTCCTTGCGGGCTGGCTTTTGCGGGGGCAACCGCAGGGGACGGTGCAGCGCGGCCTCGAAAGTCAGTTGCGTCATGCAGCCGCTGCAATCGGCACCATAGCGGGCCAGCGCAGTGCCCTCGGCGCAGGGGCGTATCATCATGCCGTATTTTTTGCCGATTTCAACAAAAGCCTTTCCCAGTGTTTCGCGCTCCGTGTGCGGGACACTTTTTACCTGCGGAAAATTCCGCCGTACCTTCTCATAAAGGTCGATAAAGCTGATCACACAGGTCCTGGTATAGCCGGAAAGTACAGATGCCATCTGCTCGAATTCCGCGATATGCCGCGCAGCTGTGTAGGTGTCGGAAAGAAAAATGGGGTCATACCGCCATGCGATACAATCGGGACCGACAATTTTTGACAGGGTGATAAAGTCCTGCAAGACCTGCGCCTTCGGCGGTACATGCGGCTCGATCTCCGGCCCGTAGGGGGTGATCGTGACAAACCAGTACTGCCCATAGGGGCGCAGCAGCTCCATGCGGGGGAGCATCGGTGCAGGATTTTTGGTGCAAAAGCCGATCAGGTCCACCACATCCGGGTTGATGGCATACCGCGTGACGGACTGCGGATCATACGGGTTGCGCACCAGTACAAACCCTGCACGCAGGCGGTTCGCAAACCACGCGCTGTAAAAGGCAGGGATATCGGTGCGGAAACCTGTTTGTAAAATCATAAAATGCCCTCCTGCTGGTGCAGCATGCAGCTTCCCGATTCTATACAAATTATAATACCATGCTACAGAGGATTGCAAGGAGGCTGAGCGCCGCTGCAAAATTCTTCTTTTTAGCTGGTTCGTCTCTTAGGCCTCGATGGCTTTCTACCAGGCGTAGTGGGATAGCGTCTCTCCTATGGTGCGCTTGAACAGGCGGGTAGGGTACAACCGGGATACCTACCTCCTGTGCCGCCTGTGTGATCGTGTAGTGATGATACCGGAGCAGGTTCGCCGCAAACTGGATGCGGGTCAGGGTCACATAGTCGGTCAGGTTACTGTGCACTTCCCGGTGGAGCCGGTCAGACAGATAAGAGCGGCTTAGGTTGAAGCGGCAGCCAGCGTGGAAAGGGTCAGGTCCTCCTTCAGATGCAGGTTGATATAGTGGATGATATTGCGGATGATCACCGAATAGCCGGCGGTAGAGTACCGCGCCACCCGGTCGCAATATTGCTGCAGCATCTCGACCACAAGGGCCTGATCTTGCTGCTCGGTGGTGATTTCACCGGCGGCGAGCAGATAATCGTTATAAAGGGTATCAAGGTAAAAGGCGTGCACCTCGGCCTGCTCTGCCTCCTTGCGTAGTAGGGCATTCATGGCAACGGTGCGGAAACGGACGGTGGTGGTCTTGGTATGACCCTTGCGCCCGGGTATGGTTATGCCGCAAAAGCTCTGCAGCGCCTGCATCGCAAGCTCAGCATCACCATGGTGGACGGCGTCCAGCAGATGATTTTCCAGCGCGTAGCGGTCCTCCAGCATCTGGATGCTGAGGACGGGCTTTTCCGGCAGCATACACTGCCTTGGCAGATCGGCAGATTCGGGGGAAAGATCTGTGTAGTTTACCCAGTGGGTGCGGAAGGTGCTGCAGTTCATCGGTGCCAAATTTTTCTACAATCTGGACAAAAAGACGCTGGCCCAGATGGAGATCGAGCTGAAGGAAAAGCGCGGCTGATTTACTGTAATAAGACACGGGAGGTTTTTCCGGGGGTCTCCGGAAAAGCCTCCCGCGCTTTTTGCGGTGCGCCGAGAAGGAGTGCCTCCTGCGTGTTGAAAAGCACAGCGGGAACATGGTACAATTATCAAACAAAAGCACAGTACGATGAGGGAAGGAGAATAAGCACATGACAATTTTGATCGATGCAGACGGCTGCCCGGTGGTCGATCTGACCCTGCGGAGCGCAGGGAAAAAAGGTGTGCCGGTTGTGATTCTGTGCGATACATCCCATCGTATCGAGCGGGAAGGGGCACAGACGCTGGTATTTGACAAAGGCGCTGACAGTGTGGATTTTGCACTCGTCAACCGGGTGAAGCCCGGGGACTTGGTTGTGACGCAGGATTACGGTCTGGCAAGTATGTGCCTGGCAAAATGCGCGCGGGTGCTAAACCAGAACGGTTTGGAATATACGGCGGATAATATAGATGCGCTGATGCTGCAGCGGCATGAAAACAAAAAGCTCCTTCGCGCCGGCAAGCATCCAAAGGGGGCTGCAAAACGCACAAAAGAGCAGGATATCCGGTTTTGCGATGCGCTGGAACGGATTTTAAGCGGCACATCCGGCAATCAGCAGACGGAATGTGAAAATGTGTCATTTGCAAGGCAATAAAATGTACAATGTGCATTTTTTACAGGTGAATGGTAATTACAGAGCGTAGCTATGTAAAAAAACGCAAAGGAGAAATGGGCTTTTTGGGTGGATTTGTGCAGAAATGTACACTTTTCAGGGCGGCAAAACAGCACATTTTTGCCGATATTGCCGCTTGCTACATAAAATGTGCGATTTTCCATAAAATCATACGATATATCGGCATAATTCAACTTTCGGAATGTGACATTTGGCACATGCTATGCGTAAAGAAGCTGCACACCGCCATAAAGAGCCTATGGGGGTGAACATAGTTTAGCTGCAGAGAAATGGGATACGGTACGCAATTCCGGCACGGTAACGCTGCTTTGAGTTGGTTACAAAAGTTTATGCGGAATGCTCCGCACAGCAATGCATACTGGTTGGAAGCGCAATACAACAGATTCCTGGGCTTCAAAATACAACAATTTCCGGGAGACAAAAATGAACCCCGGAAAATGTTGTACTCTGCGTATTGAAAACACAGGTGAATTGGGTGCTTGTTCGATGCCTACTGGTCCTCAATAGCAAAATAAGGGCAATACCGCATAATTCTAAGTGCCGATACGGCGAGCGAGGTGCGGCAGCTGCTAAGCCAAAAGCGCAGATAATACTGGATGTCTTATCGAGCATTTTGGCAACGCAGATGCCGTGCCGCAGCCGCCGGAGCGGTGCTTGAGCCGTTAGGCGGGAATTGTGCGGTATTGCCTAAGGATACAAATCAAGGCGTACAAAAGAAAGAAAAGCGCAAGCAGCATATCCTTGCCCTGCAGAGAGAATAGATTCCGGTATTCTTCCGCAGAAAGCAAGATAACAGGGCTAATTTTCCGGATTTTCCCTTGTGATTTGGTGGCGCGATAAACTATAATAAGCATAAGGCAAGCAAATGCGATGCCGGTAACAGATACTGCGCAGGCAAGTGAAGGGAAAAAACGCAATGAAGATGCTTTTCAAGCAACGGATGTTCTCCTGGTTCGACAGCTATGATATTTACGATGAATATGGGAATACCCTGTTTGTGGTCAAGGGTCAGCTTTCCTGGGGGCATTGCCTGAGAATCTTTGATGCGGCGGGCTGCCCGGTTGGCTGCGTCAAAGAAAAGATATTTACATGGATGCCCCAATTTGAGCTCTACACAGGTGAGGATGATTATGTGGGGTGCCTGAGCCGAGAGCTGACGCTTTTCCGCCCCAGCTACCATATCGACTGCAATGGCTGGCGCATTGAGGGCAGCTTTTGGGAATGGGACTATGACATCCTTGCCCCCAGCAGGTATACCGTGGCGCATATCGCCAAGGAGCTTTGGAATTGGACCGATACATACACCATTGAGGTTGCCGACCCAAGAGATGCCCTCTGTGCGCTGATGGTCGTGCTTGCGATCGATGCAGAGAAATGCTCGCGGAATAACCATACCTGACAGGCTGCACACAAAAAATACTCCCTTATTCTGCTGCGCGCGCAGCAGGATAGGGGAGTTTTCTGGTTCGTGAAGCAGCACGCCGCCGAGGAAATGAGCCGCTGCGGTGCCGCCATACGTGACCCCGCGCAGATACGCGCCTGCGGCAAACAGGTGGAAGCGCAGCTTGCCGACTTTGCCCAAACGGTTAAGGCGGGCAGCCGCACCGAGCTTGCCATGCTCTACCGCCTGCGAGATATGCTGCTAAGTCAGCGAGCCTACTTGACTGCCATGACTAACTACACCGCCCACGGCGGCAAAAGCCGCGGCAGCGCCCTGCACACCGACCTGACGGGCGGCACCAAGCCGTTTGAACAGCTCCCCGATACGTTCACTTTTGCCTTGGATGAGACGGAGAACCCGCTCGTTCAGGAACTGTGGTATGAGGACGGCGTTTGCCGCACCGCTTGGCGCGCTCCGCGCCCCATCCCCGAGGATGACGACTTTTTTGAAAACGTCTGGCGCAGCTACCGCGAGACAGGGAACATTGACTGAATAGATGGTTCTGCCTGGCCTGATAAACACAACACTAGTATATCATGAAAACGAATATCCCGGGCCTCATTACATGCGATGCAGAAGCGCTAAATCATGTGGCGTATCCCAGTTATCGACCTGCTTGCATACATCTGCATCCTGATACCGGCAAAACGATACGGCATCGTTTTGATAGTAGGGAATCAGTCTGATTTGCTCATCAACGATTCGTTCTTTCATATCTGTACACCGGCCAATGCCAGAAACTTTTTGTCGGACTGGATACCCTGCGTCAGGAATACGCCGTCCCGGAACAGTGCGTAGGTCGTGACGGGTGCGGATACATTCTGCGCGGCTTCTTTGTCGGTGATGTGGATGGCCCGGAACGGGATGTTATGCTGCTGCGCGGCCTGCTGCACCTTCGGCACCCAGTAATAGGTAAAGGGACACTGATCGGTGTAGTAGAGGACGAAGCCTTCTCCATCGGCTTTAGGGTGCTTAGCGCAGTTCTTGAATTTCGGCAGTGCTGTATCGGCGTTGAGCGGGAGGCACATGAGGGTGATTCCACAGTCCGAGACATCTGCGACTTCAAATCCCTTGTGGGACAAAAACTTGGGGTCGGCGAGAAATTCCCGCTTGCGTCCCTCGGCGCACAAAATACAGATGCCCTTTTTGCCCTGCGCTCTTGCATCGCTGAGGCATTTTTCCAGCAGGTCATTTGAGCAGCCGTGCCCTTTCATGGAACCGGAGACCCACAGGCAGTTGATGTACAGCCAGCCGTCCGCTGTAATGGGCACCCATGCGTTTTCTGCCGGGATGTACTCGATAAAGCACTTGCCGCGCTCAACACTGCGGTAGAAAACAAGCCCCTCAGCAAAGCGCTGCTTGAGCCATTCTTTTTTGGCAAGGCTCTGCTTGCCGGACATCGCGCAGCAGATATGTTCCTTGTCGATGTTCTCTTTGGTGATTTGGATGTAGTCCACAGGTGGCCTCCTTGCAGAAAAGGCGCAGCATGCCCCAGCATCTGGGGCACACTGCGTCTTGAGCGTCTGGTGAAATAGTGTTTATACGAATTACTATATGCCAAACAGCTCGTATTGTCAATAGAGCGTTAAAAACTGCGTTACAAAGTATGATGACAGTGGACATTGCTGCAAGCACAAAGAACATCCTGTGCAAGGCGGCACATGCCTGACAGAGAAGCGGCGGAATCTGCAGACCGCACGAACCGTAAATATTTCGTGAAATTTCGCAACAAGCAATTTACTTGGCGCGAGTTTGTGATACTATAAAGAAAATACGGGGCTGCAGGGGATAAAAAATGGACTCGCGGGCAGGTTGGCATAGCGTATCCCGCAGGCAAACGGTGGAATGGAGTTGTGTTGTGATGAAAATTCGTAAGGCAAAGGAAAAGGACATCCCAAGAATTATGGAGCTGCTGGGTCAGGTGCTGCAGATCCATGCAGAGATACGCCCGGATGTGTTTATCCCCGGCACCACAAAATATACCGACAGCGAACTGAAAGAACTGCTGGAGCAGGAAGATAAGCCCATCTATGTTGCAGCCGGTGAGGATGATGTGTGTATGGGGTATGCTTTCTGCCAGCTGAAAGAGCAGCCGTTTTCTACCAATATGGTACCGTTTAAGGCACTGTTTATTGATGATCTGTGCGTTGACAAGCAGACGCGCGGACAACATATCGGGGAAAGCCTATTTGAATATGTGAAGCAGCAGGCAAAGAAGCTTGGCTGCTATGAAGTCACCTTGAATGTCTGGGCGGGGAACACATCAGCCGAAAGCTTCTATGAGAAGATGGGTATGAAAACAAAGGAACGGCAGATGGAGTATATTCTGTAAAGATAGAATGATGGAAAGGGTTTGCGTCAGCAAGCCAGCAGACGAAGTGTGAAGCGGGCACAGTGGCCCATAAAGAACAGGAGGGGCAAACGCCATGAAGGAAAACAGAAAGCTGCTAAAAGAAGTGCTCAAGGACATCCGCCATGATATGAGCGATGAGGAAGTGTTAAATCTGCTGGCAGACAGCAAAATTTCAGTTAGCCCCGAAAGCGAAAAGGAAAAGTATACGCTGGGGCAGCGTGCTGCGGATGTAATAGCAAAATTCGCCGGTAGTTGGGCATTTATCTTTTCCTTTACCGGCGTTTTAGTTATTTGGATGATTGTCAATACTCTGCTGGCAGCCAAGGCGTTTGACCCATATCCGTTTATTCTGCTGAATTTGGTGTTGTCTTGTGTGGCGGCAATTCAGGCGCCGCTTATTATGATGAGTCAGAACCGGCAGGAGGAAAAGGATCGACGCAGAGCGGAAAATGATTATAAGGTCAATTTGAAAACCGAAATTATGATTGAGGATCTGTACGATAAAGTGAATGCTATTCTTGCTAAGCAGTCGGCACTGGAAAAGCGGCTGCAGACTGAGGATAAAAACGGCAGGGTATAGAAGCATAGGAAAATAAAAACATCCCGTCTACGAGTCAAGCGCACTTGTTTACATAAGTGTACTTGCGGCAGACGGGATGTTGCTGTTTTATTTACAGTACAATAAAGGTGCAGGTGGCAGCAGGCAGGGTCAGCTCACCGGCAGGGGCGGCAACCGCAGACTGCTGTTGGCTGCGCTGAACAATCGTGATTTCGTTGTGTGGACAGGGCATTTCGTGTCTTTCGGTAATTGGTGGATGGGGTGGCGTTTTACCACCTCATTTTGGGCAGAAAAAAAGCAGGCAACCTTTTTCAGATTTCCTGCTCGGTGTGCCGCTGTGTGAGCGGCGGGTATTTAGTTGTAAAAGTTTGGGACAAGTTGACCCGATGTGTGTAGAATAACAAACTGGAAGTTGTTTATCCAAAATGAAATGGAATAACCATATCAAGTAAAACCGCAAGAACTATACTAATCGTTCCCATTAGCGCAGAACTCCTCAATGTGTCTCTCCTCAAAACAATAAGTCCAATAATAAAGACTATCACTTCCAAAACAGATTTTGCATTAAAATACCAGCATCCATATACAAAGCACATATTGAACAATACTGCCAAAATCAGCGCTGATAGTATAAATGCCAGTTTGCTTTTCCCCTTTGCATACCAACAGACAAAAGCCAATAATGGAGAAACAGCTGTAAATCCAAACCAAATCATCGCATAACTTCTTGGGAAAAATCCTGCAATATAGTTTGAATACAAATAGTAGCTTGCAACCATACCAACAAAGAATACAAAAACATTGATGCTTGCTCTTATTGCAGAATTGCTATAAATAGAAATACACAGTGCAATCAATATCCAGATTGCAAAACGCCCAAGAAAATTACCAATATCTAAGACTCCATTTATTGCCATAAGCACACCTGGAAGTTCAGTTTGACGAAAATCCAGATATTTTGAGAAAGTTCCCAAAGCTATTCCGAGAAACAATATCGCTATGGTATTTATAAGTTTTCTATTATTGGATATTGGATTTTCTGCATTCCTTATATCATTCAAAAAATTTATCATAATTACCCTCACAAATCCCGATTTGTCGTTGACTTAATTATACTTTATTCGACCGTCAAAGTATAGAGAGATTTTGTAAAACTTGTCGGCTGGGAACAGCTTGCAACGCAAGGTGTCCCCAGATGGCAAGTCCACAAAAGGGTAGCTGGCGGCAGCCAGCGCAGGGGAAGCGTAGCGTCCCCTGTTTGATTTGGAGCAGACCATGACTGCGGAAAATCACAGCCCTCCGGCGAGGAGCCTTCGGAGAACGCAATGCACCAACCTCTGGGTGGTGTATAATTGCGCCCTTAGTAAACTAAGGGGTTTCCGGTTTCTCCCGCTCCAGCAGTTTTTTCAATAGTTCCTGCGTGCCCCCAGCAGGGCATAAAAAACGCCACAGGTTTGTGTTACCCATGGCGTTGCCCCGGCAGATGGCCGGTCTGTATTCAGTTATATGGTCACGGGGCGGAGGTCCCGATTGACGGGTGCTGTACCCATATCTCGGCATTTCGTGGTCTTTCAGTGTGTCAAGGCTCACTCAACAGTAGTAAAATCGTAGCAAATGAGGTGGTTTTGACCTGTCTGAAATGCCCGTGGATACAGTGTTTTCAAGGGATAATCAGGTTTCGGCTTGATTTTTAATTAAAATGTGTAGATCTTCTCCGGCAAATGCCACTTCCGATCCAGAATTTCGGGCATATCCTGACCGATTTCGTGGATGCAGTTCTTGTGGGCGATGAGCTTGCGCTTGACGTCCTCACGCTTCAGCGGGCGGCGCAGCTGGGGGGATCCGGCAGATAGAGCTGACCGGCTGACGGATAGTTGCTGGCATGCCGGTAAGCGTCGATCTTCTGCGATCCTTGCTGATTCATACGCAGCTCTTCTTTACCTTCCCTTATTATTATGCAAACGGATTTTCTGTGGGATACGGCAGGCTCTTGGGCTGGTTGTAGGCAATGTCCGCAATGCCGAGGAACTTGAACACTTCAAACAGCGTCTTGCCATAGTGACCGAAGGCAACGGCACCGTGGTGCGGGTAGCGCTTCTGAATCAGGACATGGCGGTAGAAACGGCCCATCTCGGGAATGGCGAAGATGGCGATGCCGCCGAAAGACCGCGTTGCAACGGGTAAAATTTCACCCTGAGCGATGTAGGCGCGCAGCTGGCCTTCGCTGTCGCACTGCAAACGGTAGAACGTGATGTCGGACGGCGCAATGTCGCCTTCCAACGTGCCGCGGGTGAAATCGGGGTCGCTGCCGGCGGGCTCCAGCAGGCGGTGCTGGATGAGCTGGTACTTGACGGCGCGGTCACTGCACATCTTGCAGGACGGCGTGTTGCCGCAGTGGAAGCCCATGAAGGTATCGGTCAGCTTGTAATTGAACTTGCCGGTGATGTCCTCATCATAAATGTACTTGGGCACGCTGTTGTTGATGTCCAGCAGGGTGACGGTGTCGCCGGAGGCGCACATACCGATGTACTCGGACAGGGCACCGTAAATATCGACCTCGCAGGCCACGGGGATGCCGCGGCTGGCAAGGCGGGAGTTGACGTAGCAAGGCTCAAACCCGAACTGCGACGGGAAAGCGGGCCAGCACTTATCGGCAAAAGCAACATACTTTTTGCTGCCCTTGTGGTTCTCGGCCCAGTCGAGCAGGGTCAGCTCAAACTGCGCCATGCGGGTTAGCAGGTCGGGGTAATAGTGCCCCTCGCCCATCTCGGCGGCCATGTCCTTGCAGACGTCCGCGATGCGCGGGTCGCCCGCATGCTCTTTGTAGGAAACGAGCAGGTCAAGCTCGGAGTTTTCCTCGATCTCAACACCCAGCTCATACAGACCCTTGATGGGGGCATTGCAGGCGAAGAAGTCCTGCGGGCGCGGGCCGAAGGTGATGATTTTCAAATCACGCACGCCCAGAATGGTGCGGGCAATCGGCACAAACTCGGCGATCTTGTCGGCAATTTCCTCCGCCGTGCCGACGGGATACTCGGGAATATAGCCCTTCAGATGGCGCATACCGAGATTGTAGGAGCAGTTCAGCATACCGCAGTACGCATCTCCGCGGCCATTGATCATATCGCCGTCGCCCTCGGCTGCCGCTACGAACATGCAGGGGCCGTCAAAGTGCTTGGCAATCAGCGTTTCGGGTGTTTCGGGGCCGAAGTTGCCGAGGAATACGGTCAGCGCGTTGCAGCCTGCGGCGGTGACTTCGGCCACGGCTTTTTGCATGTCGTGCTCGTTCTCGACAGTGGTCTTGCACTCGTACAGGTCAGTGCCCTTGGCGGCGCAGGCGGCAGAGATGGCAGCGCGGCGCTTCTCGCTCAGGGCGATGGGAAAACAGTCACGGCTGACGGCAATGATGCCGAGCTTGACCTCGGGGATGTTGGATGATTTCATGGTTTTGCCTCCTATATATTTACACATTTTGCAATGGCGGGCGGATATGGAATCCGCCCCTATGGGGATGCCGTGGAACTTTCCTGTATCGTAGGGGAGCATTCTATATGCTCCCGCAAAGGCTGCTCCTAAATATGTATGTTTTCCCCCACCAATCCGACATACGCCCCGGCCTTGGCCTCGGCGCTGTCGGGATGGGCGAGCAGCCACTTGTTGCAGGCCCACAGCTGCGGGTCATCGCCGCCGTCATTCTTGATGGCGGGCTTTGCGGTATTGGTGCCTCTGGGCAGGGCGACCAGCACGCGGAAGCCCTTGGCTGCGTCCACATGGCAGGGTGCGTAGTGCAGCGTCGTGGCGTAGACTTCCACCAGTGTGCCTGCCGGGACGCGGAACGCCTTGACCTTGGCGGTGTCCAGCTTGCCGCCCGCGATTTCCTCCTGCCTGGCAAGCAACAGCACAAAATCTTCGGTACCCAGATTGAACTCGCTGTCGCGGTGGTATTCCAGGCAGTTCAAATAGGTGTTGTGGCCGTTGCACCAGCCCAGTTGGCAGGGCATGCCGCCGAAAAGATGGGCCGACACTTCGACGGCGGCGGGCAGTTCCTGCAGGGCTGCGTCCTCGGCCACATAATCTGTAGCTTCGGGCAGCGGGGTGCTTGCCAAGGCGGCCAAAATTTCCGCTTTGGTGGTATCCAGCCCGGTCACAACGCGGCCATAGGGCTTGAATTCCGGGTCGGTTACAGAAAAAATCTTCATTGCAGTGCCTCCATTTCCGCAAAGGATACTTTCAGTGCCGGGTACAGCTTGTGCCACACGGCGTAGCGCGCGTTGTATTTTTCGACGAGCGCGGCGTCCGGCTGGGTTGTGCTCTTGGCGTGGACGAGCGCCTCGGCACAGGCCTGCACGCTGGGGTATGCCCCGCAGGCCACCGCCGCCAGCATCGCGCCACCGTAGCCGGGGCCTTGCTCAGTCTGGGGCAGCGTCAGCGGGATACCCAGCACGTTCGCCAAAATCTCCCGCCACAGCGGGCTTTTGGCACCGCCGCCGCAGAGCGTGCTGGCTTTAATCTTCACGCCTTGTGCCCGCGCAATCTCCACACAATCGCGAATCGCAAACGCCACACCTTCCAACACCGCCTGGGTCAGCGCGGCACGCGGGGTGTCCATCCGCAGCCCGACGAACGCACCGCGCGAGGCAGGATCGTTGTGGGGGCTGCGTTCGCCCATCAGGTAGGGCAGAAAGTAGACGTCGTTCGCGCCCAACTTGTCCGCCGTAATGGGTGTCTGCTCGGCAGCGTAGTCAGTGGTGTGCAGCACTTCTTCGCTCCACCACTTGTTGCAGGACGCAGCCGAAAGGATGCAGCCCATCAAATGATATCCTCCGTCCGCGTGGGCGAAGCTGTGCAGGGCGTTCTGCTTGTCGACGCCGAACGTATCGCTGGTGATGAACACCGTGCCCGATGTGCCCAAGGAAATATTGCACTTACCGCCGCCCACCGCGCCGCAGCCGACAGCCGCAGCGGCGTTATCGCCCGCGCCCGCGCAAATGACGACATCCGCAGGCAGGCCCAGCATTTGGGCGGCTTCGGCAGTCAGCGTGCCGACGGGCTGCCAGCTCTCAAACAGCTTCGGCAGCTGGGATTCCTGCACGCCGCAGATGTCCAGCATTTCCTTGCTCCAGCATTTGTGCTCCACGTCCAACAGCAGCATGCCCGATGCGTCGGAATAGTCGGTGCAGTGGACGCCGGTCAGCTTATAGTTGATGTAATCCTTCGGCAGCATGATTTTTTCGATGCAGGCGAAGTTGTCCGGCTCGTTCTCCCGCATCCAAAGCAGTTTGGGTGCGGTGAAGCCTGCAAAGGCGATGTTCGCGGTGTAACGGCTCAGCTTGTCTTTGCCGATAACGCCGTTTAAGTAGTCGACCTGCCTTTGGGTGCGGCCATCGTTCCAAAGGATGCAGGGGCGGATAACCGCGTCATTTTTGTCCAGCACCACCAGCCCGTGCATCTGGCCGCCCGCGCCGATGCCCTTGACCTGAGACGCATCAAACCCGTCCAGCAGCGCGGGAATGCCGTCGCAGACCGCCGCCCACCAATCGGCGGGGTCCTGCTCGCTCCAACCTGGATGCGGGAAGGCAATCGGGTATTCCCGGCTGACGATGTAGGCAATGCTGCCCGTTTCGTCCATCAGCAGCAGCTTCACCGCAGAGGTGCCGAGGTCGATCCCAATATAGTACATATCTTTGTCTCCTCCTTACGGAAGATTTATCCGTTGACGCCAAAAACTTTTGTATAGTCGGCCTTGAACTTCTCAATGCCGGCATCGGTCAGCGGATGGTGAAGCATCTGCTCGATAACCTTGTACGGCACCGTGGCAATGTCGGCACCGGCCAGGGCACAGTCGGTCACATGGATGGGATTGCGCACGCTGGCGGCGATGATTTGAGTCTCGATGTCCGGATAGTTCAGGAATATATCATGGATAGTCTCGATCAGATCAATGCCCGGCTGGCCGATGTCATCGAGACGCCCCAAAAACGGGCTGACATACGTGGCGCCCGCGCGGGCTGCCAGCAGCGCCTGGTTTGCGCTGAAAATCAGTGTGCAGTTCGTAGGGATGCCCTCGCCGGACAGCACCTTGATGGCCTTTAACCCCTCGGCGGTCATGGGGATTTTGACCACCATGTGCTTCGGGTCCAGCGCGTAGATGGCGCGGCCCTCGGCGATCATGTCCTCGGCATCGGTTGTGGTCGCTTTGACCTCGCCGGAGATGGGGCCGTCCACGATGGTGGCAATCTCTTTCAACGTTTCGGCGTAGTCGCGGCCCTCTTTGGCAATCAGGCTGGGGTTTGTGGTGACACCGGCGATAATGCCCATGTCGTTGGCACTGCGGATCTCGTCGACGTTGGCGGTATCAATGTAAAATTTCATACGGTAAAACCTCCTTATTTCTGGCCGTAATAGGCGTTGGGTCCGTGCTTTCTCATAAAATGCTTGTCCAAAACATGCTGTGGGGCAGGCTGTGCATCGGGGTCAATGGTCAGGGTCAAAATTGCCATCCTTGCGACTTCTTCCAGCACAACAGCGTGGTAGACAGCCTGTGCCGCGTCTTTGCCCCAGGTAAAGGGACCGTGGCTGGCACAGAGAACACCGGGTACATGCACCGGGTCAATGCCGCGGTTTTGGAACGTCTCGATGATGACCTTGCCGGTGTTCTTCTCGTAGTCCTCGTCGATCTCTCCAGGCGTCAGCTCCCGCGTGCAGGGGACAGGGCCGTAAAAATAGTCGGCGTGGGTCGTGCCAAAGGCGGGCAGGTCGCGCCGCGCCTGGGCAAAGGCCACTGCGTGGGTCGAGTGGGTGTGTACGATGCCGCCCAGCGCCGAGAACGCCTTGTACAGTTCCAGATGCGTTTTCGTGTCGCTGCTGGGCTTCAGCTCGCCCTCGATCTTGTTGCCGTTCAAATCCATGACAACGAGCATTTCCGGTGTAAGTTCGTCATATTCCACGCCGGACGGCTTGATGACAAACAGGCCCCTCTCGCGGTCAATGCCCGAGACATTGCCCCAGGTGTAGGTTACAAGTCCTCGGCGGGGCAATTCCATGTTGGCTTCATAAACTTGCTGCTTTAATGCTTCCAGCATAGGTTATCCTCGTATTATAAAGTAGTAGTTATTAAAGTCCCTCTCCAAGGACAAAATGCTA
>OIWM01000462.1_pt1 | contig 49693 bp, 44 predicted proteins | sample 1587451 | NCBI WGS metagenome assembly OIWM01 (sample SAMEA3888907, study PRJEB22519) | human gut metagenome | biome: human gut; feature: human-associated habitat; material: faeces | place: Denmark | collected 2011 | reverse complement strand
TCACAGAGGGCAAAACCAAGCCGAAGCCCCTGCATACCGAAGCCACCCTGCTCTCGGCAATGGAGACGGCAGGCAAAGACGTGGAGGACGAGGAGGTGCGTCAGGCCATGAAGGAATGCGGTATTGGCACTCCCGCCACCCGTGCCGCCATCATCGAGACCCTCTTTGCCCGCGGCTACGTGCAGCGTTGCAAGAAATCGCTCGTGCCTACTGAGAAGGGGCTGGCTCTCTACTCCGTGGTGAAAGGGATGCGCATTGCCGATGCCGCCCTCACGGGAGAGTGGGAACGTGAGCTGACACGCATCGAGCATGGGGAGAAGGAAGCCTCCGCCTTCCATGAGGAGATAGAGCGATATACCACGGAAATCACCGCCGAACTGCTCTCTTGCGACAAGATTTTCGGGCATAAGCCATCCGGCTGCAACTGCCCCAAGTGCGGCAAGGGGCAGATGCAGTTCTACGGCAAGGTGGTGCGTTGCGACAATCCCGAATGCGGTTTGCCCGTGTTCCGCCAGAAAGCCAGCCGCAACCTGATGGACGAGGAGATCAAGGAACTGCTCACTACCGGGAAGACCGCCCTGCTGAAAGGCTTCAAGAGCAAGCAAGGCAAGAGTTTCGATGCCATTATCGCCTTTGATGCCGACTATAACACGGTATTTATCTTCCCCGAAGTGAAAAACAAGGGAAAACATTCCCCGAAGAGGAAATAAATGAGTACCTTCGCCACTGAATCAAAGTCGAATCGTTGGTTTTGAACCTTCGTTTTCTCGCCATGGCAATGATTATGCGAGCTTATCATTGCTCATCTAGCTTAGCGAAAACGTTCTTGTTCTTCTAAGACCGGACTGATTTACTTGGATTTAGTGGTGGCACTTCGGGAGGGATACCCGGAGTGCTTTTTTTCTTCTATCCCGACATTTAGTATTCACCACTATAATCCAAGAATAGACATGAACAAGAACGAAAAGAAGCGGAAAGAGCTGTCGTACTACCACCTCTATCTGCAAAAGCACCTTCAAGAGAACCATTTTGAGCAGGCCGGTGATGCCTCCTTCATCGAGACCCGTGCCGACCTGGCCGCAACCGCCTACGAGCAGGCACGCCGTGAGGGCTATCCCATAGCGGGAGCGCAGGAACTGGCGATGCAGACCCTGCTGAAAGGGCTGCACCACTCCAAATACGCCATCCTGCGTGAGGTCATCACGAACGAGTTTGCCTACGAAATCCCAGAAACGCAGCAGGAAGCCTTTACCGCGAAGCTGCTGCCCTTGGTGGACAACGTGTTTTCCATCTACGACCTGTCCGACGACCATTTCGCCCAGTCGTTGGACTATGACCTGCTGTACAGCGAGCTGACGGGAGCTGTCGTACTCTATCTGGCCGAGTATGGCGTTTAACCGCAAGCAGCGACTGAGGGACAACATCGAGGCGATACGGACGGCCTTCCTCCTTGACCGGGAAGAGCGCACCCCCACCGAGGCCGAGCGCGGCACACTGCGCAGCTACTGCGGCTTCGGAGGCTTGAAGTGTATCCTGAATCCCGCCAAGGAACTGATGGATGCCGTCCACTGGGCGAAATCCGACCTCGAACTCTTTGCCCCCACGGCGGAACTGCACCGCCTTATCCGTGAGAACAGCCGTGACGAGACGGAGTACAAGCGTTATGTAGATTCGCTGAAAGGCTCCGTGCTCACGGCCTTCTATACCCCGAAGGAAATCACCGACACCCTCGCAAGCGTGCTTGCGGGGCATGGTGTCGTGCCTGCACGGTTGCTGGAGCCGTCGGCAGGCATGGGCGCTTTCGTGGACTCCATGCTGCGCCATGCACCCCAAGCCGATGTAATGGCTTTCGAGAAAGACCTGCTGACGGGCCGGATGCTCCGCCACCTTCACCCCGACCGAAAAGTGCGTGTAGAGGGATTCGAGAAGATAGAAAAGCCCTTCAACGGCCATTTCGACCTTGCCCTGTCCAACATTCCTTTCGGCGACATCGCCGTATTCGATGCGGAGTACGAGAAACGTTCCATCATGTACCGGGCAGCGGCGAAGAAGATACACAACTACTTCTTCCTGAAGGGACTCGATGCCGTGCGTGACGGCGGCATTGTCGCCTTCCTCACCTCGCAGGGTGTGCTGGACAGTGAGAGCAACAACGGCACCCGCTTCCTGATGATGAGAAAAGCCGACCTGCTGTCTGTGGTGCGTATGCCCAACAACCTCTTCACGGAGAATGCCAACACCGAAGTAGGCTGCGACCTGATCATCCTCCAGAAGAACAGTCGGAAGGAAGAACTGTCGGAAGATGACCAACTGTTGACGCAGACGGTGAAGGACAACCATACCCATGTGACGACCAACCGCTACCTGCTGGCTCATCCCGAATTGGTCATACATACCAGTGCCAAACTGGACACCGACCCATACGGAAAACCTGCGATGGTCTATCTGCACGAGGGCGGTGTGGCAGGAATCGCCGAGGACCTTCGTAAGCGAATAGATGCCGATTTGGCTGCACGATTGGATGTGGCACGCTATAATGGTGTGACAGAAGAGATACCTGTCCAAGCCATTCCGTCTGCAACCGTGGAAATCAAAATAGCGGAAGAAGTCCCTGCAATTACAGAGACTTCGAAAGAACAACTCTCAACAGATTTTTTCGCAGAAGGGAAAGCTGTACAGCTAACACTTTTCGACCTATGGGAGTACACCGTTCCGCAAGAGAAGCCTGCCCCGAAGAACAAGAAGAAGTCCGCTGTTGCCAAGCAGGCACAAAAGGGGAACAATCCCACACCTGCCCGTACGGAGAAGCCGAAGAGGCAGATAGATGTTCTATCAGGTCAAGGTGAAAAAGACCCTTTGACTCCGAAAGAAGAAAAAGACGATGTCCCCAAAGAAGAAAAGAAAACCCTGCCGGGCGACATCTATGCGGACATCAACTGGGAGGACAACCCACCCATCAACGGCTTCTATGAGGCCATGATGACGCTAACACCCGAACGGCGTGTGGCACTGCGACAGGAAGCGGAGCGCCATCGTCAGGAACAGTTGAAGAGATTGGGCGTGGCAGATACGCTCGATCCAGCCTTCATCCCTCCTATGGGAGAGATAAAGCCGCTGTCTGAAGCAGAGCCGAAACATGCTGAGGCAGAGCAGACAGTGGATAAAACTGCGCAAACCGAAGGAAACGGATTGTTCCAAGGTACAGCCAATGCTCCTGCCAAACAGGAGCAGCCACCGCTTGACCTTACTCCGCATCCCTACGACCGTACCTTGGGGCCACACCATCGTGAAGGCTCCATCGTGCTCGATGCGGCAAGGAACGTGGGCTATCTGAAAGACCTCACGCCCTACGGATCGATGTTCCATCCTGCCGACCTCAGCGGATTCCAGAAAGAGAAACTGATGCTCTACATCTCCCTGCGCGATGCCTACGAGCGTCTGTACAGCTATGAGGCGGAGCACCACGAGGAGAACAAGCCGCAGCGAGGCTACCTCAACACCTACTACGACGAGTTTGTCCTGCGCTATGGCCACCTCAACGCCAAGCAGAACGTGAAGTTGCTGCTGATGGACGCCGCAGGGCGCGACATCCTTTCCTTGGAGCGTGAGGAGAACGGGCAGTTTGTCAAGGCCGACATCTTCGAGCGTCCCGTGTCATTCTCCATGGACGAGATTGTGCAAACCGACTCGCCGGAGGAAGCCCTGTCCGCCTCACTCAACAAGTACGGCACGGTCCATCTCGACTATATGCGCTCGCTCACCGACACCACCGTGGAAGAACTGCTTGCAGCCCTCCACGGCAGGGTCTATTTCAATCCCTTGGCGGACGGCTACGAAATCAGCGACCGCTTCATAGCCGGGAATGTCATAGACAAGGCGGAGCGTATCGAGGCATGGATTGCCGACAACAGGGAGCATGAGCATCTGGCAGAGGCGAAAGAGGCGTTGCAAGCATTGCAGGATGCCGCCCCACAGCGCATCACCTTTGAGGAACTCGACTTCAACTTCGGCGAGCGGTGGATACCCACGGGCATCTACTCCGCCTACATGAGCCACCTCTACGAGACCGATGTCCGCATCGCCTATGCCCCCGGCATGGACGAGTTCTCCGCCGTGTGCGACCGCAAGAACATCAAGATTTGGGACGAGTTCTGCGTGAAGGGCTACTACCGCCACTACGACGGCATGAGCTTGCTGAAGCACGCCCTGCACAACACCTGTCCCGACATGATGAAGTGCATCGGCCAGGACGAGAACGGCAACGACATCAAGGTGCGCGATGCCGAAGGCATACAGCTCGCCAACGCCAAGATTGACGAGATACGAAACGGCTTCTCCGAATGGCTCGAAGAGCAGTCGCCGGAGTTCAAGGAACGGCTCGTGACGATGTACAACCGCAAGTTCAACTGTTTCGTGCGTCCGAAGTACGACGGCTCGCACCAGACCTTCCCCGACCTTGATCTCAAGGGGCTGGCAAGCCGTGGTGTGAAGGACATCTATCCCTCGCAGAAGGACTGCGTGTGGATGCTCAAGCAGAACGGCGGCGGGATATGCGACCATGAGGTGGGAACGGGCAAGACGCTGATAATGTGCATGGCGGCGCACGAGATGAAACGGCTGGGCCTCGCCCACAAGCCGATGATTATCGGGCTGAAAGCCAATGTGGCGGAGATAGCCGCCACCTATCAGGCGGCCTATCCCAACGCCCGCATCCTCTATGCCTCCGAGAAGGACTTCTCCACCGCCAACCGCGTGCGTTTTTTCAACAACATCAAGAACAACGACTACGACTGCGTCATCATGTCGCACGACCAATTCGGCAAGATACCCCAGTCGCCCGAGTTACAGCAGCGCATCCTGCAGGCGGAGCTTGACTCTGTGGAGGAGAGCCTCGAAGTGCTCCGGGCGCAGGGCAAGGACATCTCGCGGGCCATGCTCAAAGGACTGGAGAAGCGCAAGTTCAACCTGGAGGCGAAGCTGCAGAAGGTGGAGCACGCCATCAGCTCGCGCACCGATGACGTGGTGGATTTCCGCCAGATGGGCATCGACCACCTGTTTGTCGATGAGAGCCACCAGTTCAAGAACCTCACCTTCAACACCCGTCACGACCGTGTGGCGGGCTTGGGCAACTCGGAGGGAAGCCAGAAGGCCCTGAACATGCTCTTTGCCATCCGCACCATACAGGAGCGTACGGGCAAGGATCTCGGGGCGACGTTCCTCTCCGGCACCACCATCAGCAACTCGCTCACGGAGCTGTACCTGCTCTTCAAGTATCTCCGCCCGAAGGAGCTGGAGCGGCAAGACATCCGCTGCTTCGATGCCTGGGCGGCCATCTTCGCCAAGAAGACCACCGATTTCGAGTTCAACGTGACGAACAACGTGGTGCAGAAGGAGCGTTTCCGCTACTTCATCAAGGTGCCGGAGCTTGCCGCCTTCTACAACGAGATTACCGACTACCGCACGGCGGAGGACGTGGGTGTCGATCGACCGCACAAGAACGAGGTACTGCACCACATACCGCCCACACCCAAACAGGAGGACTTCATTGAGAAGCTGATGCAGTTCGCCAAGACGGGCGACGCCACGCTGCTGGGCAGGGCGCCACTCTCTGAAACGGAGGAGAAGGCGAAGATGCTCATCGCCACCGACTATGCCCGCAAGATGGCCCTCGATATGCGCATGATAGGCCCCGCCTATGAGGACCATCCCGACAACAAGGCGAGCCACTGTGCCAAGACCATTGCGGAGTATTACCGCAAGTACGACGCACAGAAGGGCACGCAGTTTGTTTTCTCAGACCTTGGTACCTATCAGCCGGGAGACGGCTGGAATTCTTCGAGTAAGCGAGAGCAGAGCGAACTTGTTCGTTCTGCCGAGCGTGTGAAGAATCGAACGAAGTTCAATGTCTATTCCGAGATAAAACGCAAACTGATGGAGGACTACGGCATCCCCGGCCATGAGGTGCGCTTCATACAGGAGTGCAAGACAGACAAGGCACGCAAGGCGGTGATAGCCGCCATGAATGAAGGTACGGTGCGCGTACTCTTCGGCTCCACCTCCATGCTGGGCACGGGAGTCAATGCGCAGAGGCGGTGTGTGGCCATCCATCATTTGGACACCCCTTGGCGACCGTCCGACCTGCAACAGCGGGACGGACGTGGCGTGCGTGCCGGCAATGAGATTGCCAAGCATTTTGCAGGGAACAACGTGGATGTCATCATCTATGCCGTGGAGAAGTCGTTAGACAGCTACAAGTTCAACCTCCTGCACTGCAAGCAGACCTTCATCTCGCAGCTGAAAAGCGGAGCGATGGGCGCACGTACCATTGATGAGGGTGCGATGGACGAGAAGTCGGGCATGAACTTCTCGGAATACATGGCCATCCTGTCCGGCAATACCGACCTGCTTGAAAAGGCGAAATTAGAGAAGCGCATCGCCTCGCTCGAAGGGGAACGTAAGTCGTTCAACAAAGGCAGGCGTGAGTCGGAGTTCAAACTGGAGTCCAAGACAAGCGAGTTGCGGAACAACCAGGCGATCATCGCTGCCATGACGGAGGACTGGGAGAAGTTCACTGCCACAGCCAAGACCGACAAGGAAGGCAACCGCCTGAACGCGCTACGCATAGAGGGCGTGGATTCCACCGACGAGAAAGTCCTCGGCAAGCGTTTGCAGGAGATAGCCAAGAACGCCGTCACAGGAGGAATTTACCAGCCTGTCGGTGAACTGTACGGTTTCCCCGTCAAGGTGGTCAGCGAGCGGGTGTTCAAGGAGGGGCTGGAGTTTACCGATAACCGCTTTGTGGTGGAGGGGAACTACAAATACACCTACAACAACGGACACTTGGCGATGGCCGACCCGATAGCGGCAGCACGCAATTTCCTGAACGCCTTGGAGAGAATACCTTCCATGGTAGAGCAGTACAAGGAGAAGAACAAGGCACTGGAACGTGACATACCGCAGTTGCAGGAGATTGTGGGCAAGGTGTGGAAGAAGGAGGACGAACTGAAACAGTTGAAGTCCGAACTGGCCGCATTGGACCGAAAGATCCAGTTGGAGCTTGCACCACCTGCTCCAGAGGTGAAACAGCAGGAAGAAAAGCCTGATGGGGAAATTCATAATCTCCCTAACAAAACCATAGACATCCGACCGGAGCAAAATGAGCAGATTTATGGACGCAGAGAGATTGTAGAGCCTGTTCGTAGAATAAGACTGGGCTGAAAGCTGTATATATTACATAAGGAGGGAACACGTGTTGTTGAACTGAATCGAGACAGGGTGTTCCCCTCCTTCATTTATCACATACAGCATATATCTATGGCTACTACAAGATTCAAGTTCCGTGCCTCTTCTGTTTCGGGAAAACAGGGCACGTTGTTCATTCAAGTGATTCATCAGCGTGTGGTGCGTCAGGTCAGCACGAAGTATAAACTCTATCCGAAGGAGTGGGATGCCGCCAAGCAGTCGGTCGTTTTCCCAAAAGATATGTTTCCTCCCCGCAGTCAGTATCTCCAAGATGTACAGGAGGCGTTGCAACATGATGCAGTACGCCTGCAACTCATCATCCTCTCGCTCGACCATAACCGCAAGACGTATCAGGCAAGGGATGTTGTCGAGCGGTTCTTGAAGAAAGAGCCCTCCGATGACTTCCAACAATTTGCCGAAAGAATCATCAATCAAAAGAAAGAGGAGGGGCATTTCTCCATTGCAGCCAAATATCGGTCCTCGCTCAACAGCCTCAATCGTTACCTCGAAGGTCGTCAACTAGCCTTTGACGACATAACCTCCTCACAGATGCTCAATTATGAGACCTATCTGAAAAAACAAGGACTGTGCTCCAACACCACCTCTTTCTATATGCGTAATCTGCGTGCCATCTACAATCAAGCGGTGAAGCAAGGACTTACGCCACAGAATCATCCTTTCACCACTGTCTATACAGGCATAGCTAAAACCGTGAAGCGTGCTGTCAATGCCAAGGAGTTTCAGCAAATAAAGTCTGCCAAACTGCCCCCTAATTCCTTCGCTGCCCTGTCGCGCGACATCTTCCTCTTTAGTTTCTACACCTGTGGTATGTCGCTGATTGACATCGCCAATCTGAAGAAGACCGACCTTCAAGGCGACTATCTTGTCTATTGCCGTCAGAAGACGGGACAGCAGATACGAATCCATTGGGAACCCTGTATGCAGGAATTGGTGAATAAATATCATAAAGACGACTCCCCTTATCTCTTTTCCCTCATCGCTTTTCCCGGCATTGAAGAGGAGCGTCAATATCAGAACAGGATACATCTCATCAACCATCACCTGAAGAAATTGGGCGAGGAGTTGGGCCTGTCCTCCAAACTCACCTCTTATGTGGCGCATCACTCTTGGGCAAGTATCGCCAAGAGCCAGAATGTACCTGTAGCAGCCATCAGCGAAGCGATGGGACACACTTCCGAGCGCACAACACGCATCTATCTGAAATGGTTCGATAACACCCTTGTTGACAATGCCAACCAAAAGGTACTCAGTGCGATAGCATAAAGAATGGAGGAAAAATGGTGTTGTGCAAAATGCTTCCTCTCTTGGTAAGAGATGTATCGGGCAACATAACGTGCATGTTATCAATGAAAAAGGAAGTAGGGGTCAGATTTTTCGCTCAACATTTGTATCACATTTTGGAAAACAGCTTAAATTGACTCAAATCAACAATTTTGTCTGTTTTTCAAAGATAATTCCATAATTCTTAGGCAGTTTGAAAACTTTTTCATACCTTTGCCAGCGATTAGATACATCTCTTACCAAGAGATGAAGATAAATGGGAACAACAAAAAAGTGTAGAATTTAACAAAAAAGGAATGTAAGGCTAAGACGAAATCGCAAGTTGACAGGAAGTTTGACTCCAGGAGCCAGCTTTTACATACAATATGCGTAACTGCCTGTTTCTCAGTTAAAAAGAGAAGTAAGCGGGAATAAAAGAAGTACTCTTACCCTCCATTTTTACCCCTCCAAGGCTATTTTTTTTCTTATTCATGGGAGCTGAAAAAACGTCAGAAGACCGTTGGTATGTGTTGCGCGATTTAGCGCGTCCAAATGCCAAGAATCCCGCCTACAAGCAACTGCAAGCGATGCCGGAGATGAAGGATTGCGTGTTTGTGCCGCTCAAACAACATGTGTTCATGGAGTTTGGGAAGCGTGTGGTGCGCTTTATCCCCTACATGCCCGACCTTATCTTTGTTCATAAGTCCAGGGAAGAACTTGACCCCATCGTCCGCAAGATGGAACTGTTGCAGTACCGCTATGTGCGTGGTGGCAAGCAGTTTGAGGCGATGAGCGTGCGAGCTGAGGATTTTAAGAAGTTCAAGGATGCCGTCGAGCAAACCGACAATGTGGAATACTACAGCTATGAGGAGGTCTCTCCCCGGATATATGGCAAGCAGATACGCATTATCGGTGGTCGTCTCAATGGCTTCGAGGGCCGTCTGATGAGCAAGAAAGGCAGCAAGTTTAAACGTCTCCTCATTGACCTCCGGGAGTGCAATCTCGCTGCCGCTATCCAAGTGGAATCGGAATTTATTCAATTGATGAAATGAACTTTATTACCTTACGTGATATACGCAAGGGACACCCCTTTGGAGTTTCCTCACCCACAGATGCCGACTATGTCCGCATAGCCAAGGCTGTGTTTGATAGGCTCCGCTACACCCCTTTCTGTGCCGAGCGCAGTGACGAGGAGATAAAACGTATGGCTATCAAGCTGACCCTCTATTTCGAGGACATGGTATCAGAGATAGGGCTGTGGCACAGTTTTGTCCGGAAGCATCAGCAGCTGTACGGTAAGCCGCTTCCATTCTATCATGTAGAAAAGAACTATACCCCTGATGAACCACATATTGAGGACATTCAGTTCCTCCTTTGGGATTCCACGCTCAACGATGAATATTCCGACACCTTGGTCAATCCCGAAAACGAGGCACTGGCTCATGCCGCACGTACTGTCTATGCCTACTTCATGGAACGCTTCGAGGATACGCCCATCAACGACGACCTATATGACTTCTTCCACGAAGCCCGCTTCACCGACAACTTCTACGATGTGCGTCAGGTGCTCAAATGGTACTTCTTCGACTGCTACCTCACCTCAGGCCGCTTCCAGGAATCGACCTTCGATGAAGCCCTCGACTACCAGATGGACTTGTGTCGAGGCAACCGTCAGATAGCCCAGTCAGCAGCCGAAGCCTCCATTGCCTTCCGTTATCAGGTAGGTCCGCTTGCCCTGAAGCCGCAGGAGTGGTTTGCCGCCCTCCTCACGGTCCACGGACATGCCGACAAGGCTGCAAACGTAGCCACAATCGAAGCCAAGGAACTCGAACCCTATGTTTTGGAGCATTATGACCGTCAGACAGTCACCCTACGCAATGTCGATGACGAGCTCATGACCGTGCGCCGCACCGAATATTTCCACGTGCAGACCACCCTCCTCAAATCACCCGACACAGAAGGTTGCGTAGGCAGCTATGCCCGGTATAACGGAGAGTGGTATCTCAACGGCATGAACAGCTGGGGCGACATTAAAAGACTCATCCCTGAATATAAAAAGGATCGTGATATGCAACGCAATGCCAACTTCAGGGACATTGCCGCAAATCCACAATCGAGACTGAACAAGGAAAAGATTTTCTTCTTCGAGAGAAAGGAAGAATATGAACGGTTCTTGGAAGAAGATCTGAATATGCCGAAAGGCAGTAAAGCCCCTCTGCCAGCCAAGACAAAGAACATCATCCTCTACATCCCCAGCATAGAAGAAGGCAAACTTTGCACCATCATGGACTGCGCCGAATACATCAAGCATAAGAACAATCCGATGTACGACAAGGAGAAATCCAAGTCGCACTTTCTTATTTCCGATATTGAGCAGGTGCCGGGCGAGTTCGTCCGCTATGCCATAGCCAACAACCTCATGCCCGACTTCGCCCTCAATTCCAACCAAGGCTATGCACGAGGCAGACAGTTGGCACAAGATAACCTTGACTTCTTGGCAAGGACGTTGAGAAGACAAGATTATTAAAGGACACAAACCTGAGAACAGTTATGTGTATAGATGTTGACATAGATGCTCTATACGAGAATCAAAAGCCCTATTATGCTCAACAAGCGGCAGAAGCAATGGACGAGATGTTTCAGTGCTTAGGGCATGGAACGACACGCAAGGATTGGTTATGCGGTCTCACCGATGACATAGACCATCAGTCGGAGTTCCATAAGGTTGATCTCGGTGATTTCTATTTTGTCAACTGCGCCAACAATGCAGAAGCAGTCAAGGCATACGAAATACTAAAAGGCATGGGCTATTCTTCAAGTGATAAAGTCAAGACACAGCTGAATGACTCCTATTTCATCTATGTCTTTGAGATTAGGAAACGTTACCGAAAGACACGGTAAGAATAATTCAATGTATCATTACAACATATATAAAAATCAACTTGTCCCTATGCAATCAGGTGATGCACCTGACATATACACCGACAGCCCCCCCTTTGGAGCAAGATTCGGCTTTAAAACATTCACTTCATTGATGGAAGGATTACGAAATTTTGCAGACTGGTACAAGCAGAATCAAAGAGAGATGTAATTTCAGTTAGTATCCTCAACTGATATATAAAGAAAAAATCATTAGCACTATGCGAACATATCAAGATTTGAAAATTGCTGTAGCCGGAACAGGCTATGTAGGTCTTAGTATGGCCACCCTGTTATCACAACATCATGAAGTGGTGGCTGTGGATGTGATACCTGAAAAGGTGGAGAAAATAAACAATCGTGTATCACCTATACAGGATGAGTATATAGAGAAATACTTTGCTGAAAAGGAGTTGAAGTTAACGGCTACTCTTGATGGCAAGGAGGCCTACAAGGATGCTGACTTTGTCATCATAGCCGCCCCGACCAACTACGACCCAGTCAAGAATTTCTTCGATACGCATCACATTGAGGATGTAATAGATTTAGTATTAGAGGTCAATCCCGATGCAGTTATGGTTATCAAGAGTACCATACCTGTAGGCTATACCCGTTCCCTCTATAAGAAATATGCCTTGCAGTTCCTGCTCAAACCTGAGCTGAAAGGCAAACACTTCAATCTACTCTTCTCACCAGAATTTTTGCGTGAGAGCAAGGCGTTGTATGATAACCTCTATCCCAGCCGTATCATCGTGGGCTATCCAAAGATTATAGATGGCAAGGAGTTTGACGAAGAAAACGCAGCAATTGAAGCCATTGGCAATCCCGATGCCGAGGAATATGCCAAGACTTTTGCCAAACTGCTTCAAGAAGGAGCAATCAAGAAAAACATCGACACCCTGTTTATGGGCATGAAGGAAGCAGAGGCTGTAAAGCTCTTTGCCAATACCTATCTCGCCCTACGAGTAAGCTACTTCAACGAGCTGGACACATACGCTGAAATAAAGGGGCTTGACTCACAGGCTATCATCAGCGGAGTAGGGCTTGACCCACGAATCGGTACGCACTACAACAATCCAAGCTTTGGATATGGCGGTTATTGCCTGCCCAAGGACACCAAGCAGTTGTTGGCGAACTATGCGGATGTGCCACAGAACATGATGTCAGCCATTGTGGAAAGTAATCGCACCCGTAAGGACTTCATTGCCAATCAAGTGCTGAACAAGGCTGGCTACTACAACGAGAATGCAAATTGGGATGCTGACAAAGAAAAGGAAGTAGTCATAGGTGTATATCGCTTGACGATGAAATCTAACTCCGACAACTTCCGACAGTCAGCCATCCAAGGTATCATGAAGCGCATCAAGGCAAAAGGTGCAACGGTCATTATCTATGAACCTACCTTGGCAGACGGAGAATCCTTCTTCGGCAGCAAGATTGTCAATGATCTCAATGCCTTCAAGCAACAGTCAGATGCCATTATAGCCAACCGCTATGATACCTGCTTGGACGATGTAAAAGACAAGGTATATACAAGAGATATTTTCCAGAGGGATTAGACTTATGTTACAGTATAATATAGATTTGAACGGCAAGACCATCTTGGTCACAGGTGCCGCAGGTTTCATCGGCAGCAATTTGGTGAAACGGTTGTTGAACGATTTTGAGCCTATCAAAGTCATTGGAATTGATTCCATCACCGATTACTACGATGTCAATCTTAAACAGGAGAGACTGAAAGAAATTGAAGGTCTATCGAAGGATTGGACATTCATCAAAGGCAATATAGCAGACAAAGTACTTATCGAGCAAGTTTTCACGAAAAACAAGATTGATGTGGTGGTGAACCTCGCTGCCCAAGCTGGTGTCCGTTACAGCATTACCAATCCGGATAGCTACATCGAGAGTAACCTGATAGGTTTCTACAACATTCTGGAGGCTTGCCGCCACCACGAAGTGGAGCATTTGGTCTATGCCAGCAGTTCTTCTGTCTATGGCAGTAACAAAAAGATACCCTATTCCACGGAGGACAAGGTGGATAACCCCGTCAGCCTCTATGCCGCTACCAAGAAGAGCAATGAGCTGATGGCACATGCTTATTCGAAATTGTACAATATTCCCAGTACAGGCCTCCGCTTCTTCACCGTCTATGGTCCTTGCGGCCGTCCCGACATGGCCTACTTTGGCTTTACCGATAAGTTGGTAAAAGGCGAAACGATAAAGATCTTCAACTACGGCAACTGCAAGCGCGACTTTACCTACGTGGATGACATCGTGGAAGGAGTCATAAGAGTCATGCAACATGCCCCCGAAAAACTAACTGGTGAGGATGGTCTTCCCGTTCCTCCCTATACCGTATATAATATAGGTAATAATCAACCCGAGAATCTGCTCGATTTCGTGCAGATCCTGCAAGAGGAACTGGTTCGTGCAGGTGTCCTTCCAGCTGACTATGATTTTGAGGCGCACAAGGAGTTAGTTCCAATGCAAGCGGGCGATGTCCCTATCACCTATGCTGACACCACCCCTTTAGAGCAGGACTTCGGCTTCAAGCCCTCCACGCCGCTGCGCGAGGGACTGAGAAAGTTTGCGGAGTGGTACCAAAAATATAAACAGAATGCATGAGCGCATTAATTATTTGATAATTATAAGGAACAAGTAATATATGAGCATATTTAAAGACAAAGTCCTGTTGATTACAGGCGGTACGGGCAGTTTTGGTAACGCCGTGCTTCGTCGTTTTTTGGACAGCGACATCAAGGAAATCAGAATCCTTAGCCGTGACGAGAAGAAGCAGGACGACATGCGTCACTTCCTGCAGGCCAACCGTTCGGATGTGGCCCACAAAGTCAAGTTCTACATTGGTAATGTACGCGACCGTCAGGCCGTGGATTTTGCTATGGCAGGTGTGGATTACGTATTCTCTGCCGCAGCTTTGAAGCAGGTGCCATCTTGCGAGTTCTTCCCTATGGAGGCGGTACGCACCAATGTGGAAGGAACAAACAACGTGCTCCTTTCAGCCATAGCTCATGAGGTAAAGAACGTGGTGGTACTCTCTACCGACAAGGCTGCCTATCCTATCAACGCGATGGGAATCTCAAAGGCTATGATGGAAAAGGTGGCTATTGCCCAAGGTCGTGCGCTTGGAGCAAATGCCAAGACCACTATCTGTTGCACACGCTACGGCAATGTCATGGCAAGTCGTGGCTCAGTTATCCCTCTTTGGGTTGAGCAGATGATGGAGGGTAAGCCCATCACCATCACCGACCCGAACATGACCCGCTACATGATGACCCTCGACGATGCCGTTGATCTCGTCATCTATGCCTTTGAGCATGGAAACAACGGAGACCTCTTCGTACAGAAAGCTCCCGCAGCGACGCTTGATGTGTTGGCACAGGCATTAAAAGAGGTATATAGCAAGGTTGACCCGAAATATGGCGAGACAGAAGTGAAGGTTATCGGAACTCGCCACGGTGAGAAACTCTATGAGACTCTCGTCACTCGTGAGGAGATGCTTCGTTCAGAGGACATGGGCAACTACTTCCGCATCCCTTGCGACACCCGCGACCTCAACTACGACAAGTTCTTCACCGAAGGCGATGATGCCATCAGCCGCACGGAGGACTATCACAGCCACAACACAAGAAGACTTGATGTGGAGGGCATGAAGGAACTGCTTCTGAAGCTCAACTTCATCCGCGAAGACTTGGGATTGCAGGCAAGGGCAAAATCAAGAGATTACAGAAGCGAGTAGTCACCACCTCTATTATACCATATTATATATGCGCATATTAGTGACAGGAGCCAAAGGTTTTGTAGGCAGAAACCTTTGCTCCCAACTCAATAATATAAAGGAAGGCAAGGCACGCTGGTATGGCGACATGAAGATTGATGCCGTTTATGAGTATGACATCGACTCTACTCCCGAGCAACTTGACGAATGGTGTCAGGATTGCGACTTCGTCTTCAACCTGGCCGGAGTCAATCGTCCACAAGACCCGAAAGAGTTCATGGAGGGCAACTTCGGCTTTGCCACCACCCTGCTCAACACCTTGAAGAAGTACAAGAACAGCTGCCCTGTGATGATAAGTTCCTCTATCCAAGCTACCCTTGCTGGCCGTTTTGGTACAAGCGAATATGGCAAGAGCAAAAAGGCAGGCGAGGAACTGATGTTCGAATACGGTAAGGAGACAGGTGCTAAGGTATTGGTCTATCGCTTTCCGAACCTCTTCGGCAAGTGGTGCAGACCGAACTACAACTCAGCCATCGCCACCTTCTGCAACAACATCGCCAACGACCTCCCCATACAGGTCAACGACCGCAGTGTGGAGATGGAGTTGCTCTACATCGATGATTTGGTAGATGAAATGATTGGGGCTCTCACAGGCAACGAACATCGTTGTGAGTTTGATGGAGTTGAGACTGTTCCAACTGAAAATGGTCGTTACTGTTATGTTCCAACAACCAACAAAACCACCCTTGGAGAAATCGTTGACATCATCAATGAGTGTGCCGATGCAGCCGCAAACAGCGATGGTATCAACATGATTGAACTGCCCCAGGGTAGCTTGAAATACAAGCTCATGACCACCTACCTCAGCTATCTCCCCAAGGAGAAGGCCATATACGACCTGAAGATGAACACCGATGCAAGAGGCTCCTTTACCGAACTTCTCCACACGCTCCACTGTGGTCAAGTGAGCATCAATATCTCTAAGCCGGGTATCACCAAGGGCGAGCATTGGCATCACTCCAAATGGGAGACCTTCATCGTGGTCAGTGGTCATGGCCTTATCCAGCTTCGCAAAGAGGGAACAGATGAAATCTGGAACTACGAAGTGAGCGGCGACAAAATCCAAGCCGTGCAGATGCTTCCCGGCTACACACACAACATCATCAACCTGAGCGACACCGAAGACCTCGTAACAGTGATGTACTGCAACGAATGCTTCAACCCCAATCGCCCGGATACCTATTTTGACCCAGTAAATAAATAAGGAAATGAAAACAGATTATTCCGATATAAAGTGGCAAGAGAATGGCAAAGTGAAGCTCATCATCATCGTCGGTACACGTCCTGAGATTATCCGCCTTGCCGCAGTCATCAACAAGTGTCGCAGGTATTTCGACGTAATCCTCGCCCACACAGGCCAGAACTACGACTACAACCTCAACGGTATTTTCTTCAAGGATTTGAAGTTGGCAGAGCCGGAAGTCTATATGGATGCTGTGGGAGATGACCTTGGTGCCACCTGTGGCAACATCATCAACTGCTCCTACAAACTCTTTGCCGCCACCAAACCCGATGGCGTGCTTGTGCTTGGCGACACCAACTCCTGCCTGAGCGTGATAGGAGCGAAGCGTCTGCATATCCCCATCTTCCACATGGAAGCCGGTAACCGTTGCAAGGACGAGTGTCTGCCCGAAGAGACTAATCGCCGCATTGTCGATATTATCTCCGATGTGAACATGGCCTATTCGGAACATGCCCGCAGATACTTGGCCGATTGCGGTCTGCCCAAGGAGCGTACTTACGTCACAGGTTCACCCATGGCAGAAGTGCTCCACGAGAATCTCAAAGAGATAGAGGCCAGCGATGTGCATCAGCGATTAGGCTTGGAGAAGGGCAAGTATATGCTGCTCTCTGCCCACCGTGAAGAAAACATCGACACCGAGAAGAATTTCCTCTCGCTTTTCAATGCCATCAACAAAATGGCAGAGAAGTACGACATGCCCATCCTTTACAGTTGTCATCCACGCAGTCGCAACCGTCTGGCTGCCTCAGGTTTCCAGTTAGACAAGCGTGTAATCCAGCATGAACCTCTCGGCTTCCACGACTACAACTGCCTCCAGATGAACGCATTTGCCGTAGTTAGCGACAGCGGCACACTGCCAGAGGAGAGCAGCTTCTTCACCAGTGTGGGGCATCCCTTCCCGGCAATCTGCATTCGCACCTCAACCGAGCGTCCCGAAGCCATCGACAAGGGCGACTTCATAATAGCCGGCATCGACACCAAGAGCCTCTTGCAAGCCGTTGATACCGCAGTGGAACTCTGCCGCGACGGCCAACACGGCATCCCCGTCCCCGACTACGTAGATGAAAACGTCAGCACCAAAGTGGTAAAAATCATCCAAAGCTACGTGGGCATCGTCAACAAGATGGTCTGGAGGAAATAATAAAAGTGCAATCGAATATATGATAGAGACATTAACAAATAAGTTATATAACAAAATGTTGTTAATGAAATATAGATGTTTACAAACATCATATAGCCGACAATGAATCAACTGAAAGCAGGAGCGGCACTGAATTATGTCGTTATCCTTTTAAATATTGCAGTAGGGTTGCTATACACACCTTATATGCTTCGAATGATGGGGCAAAGTGAATACGGACTGTATTCGCTGGTTGCATCTGTCATAGCCTATTTAACTGTGCTTGATCTTGGCCTTGGCAATGCTGTGATTAGATATACCGCCAAGTTCAGAGCTGAGGGTAAGACAAAGGAACAGTATGAGATGTTTGGAATGTTTCTTGTCCTATATTCCATCATCAGTGTTGTGGCATTTATAGGCGGAATGGGCTTGTATGCGAATGTTGATGCTATGTTTGGCGACACGATGACGGAAGTAGAATTGTCTCGTGCTCGTGTTATGATGCTTATTCTCGTGTTCAATTTGGTCTTTACCTTTCCTATGAGCATATTTGGAAGCATCATGTCGGCATACGAACGATTTGTGTTTCCAAAAGCCATCAATATCATTAGGGTCATACTTAACACCGCAGTAATGATAGCCTTATTGGAAATGGGGTATAAAGCTGTTGCCATGGTAGTCCTTCAGACCATTTTCAATTTTGCCACACTTCTCATCAATTTCCTGTATTGCAAATACAAGTTGCAGATAAAACTACGCTTTGCCAAGTTCCAATGGGGATTCCTCCGTGAAGTTGCAATCTATTCATTTTGGATTTTCCTTAATGTTATTATGGATAGAATCTATTGGAGTACAGGACAATTCATTTTGGGCATAGTGGCAGGAACAACTGCAATTGCAATATTTGCCGTGGCCATTCAGTTACACACAATGTATATGCAATTCTCATGTGCCATTTCCGGTGTATTTCTTCCTAAAGTTACGGGTATGGTGGCATTGCGCAACGACAATGCCGAAATATCCAACTTATTCATAAAAACCGGACGTATCCAAAATATCGTTATGGCTATGATTTTGTTTGGATTCCTTACATTTGGGCGCTCATTTGTCATTCTATGGGCGGGACCAGAGTATAGCGATGCCTATATAATCACCTGTTTGTTCTTTATATCATTATATATTCCTCTTATACAAAATTTGGGTATCACCATTCTTCAGGCACGCAATCAAATGAAATTCCGTTCTTTGCTTTATATTGCAATTGCGGCTGTTGCATTAGTGCTACAATATTACTTTGCTAAGTTGTGGGGTGGAATTGGTTGTGCCATAGCAATATCAGGCGCATTGTTTGTTGGGCAAGGAATAATTATGAATATCTATTATAAAGTAAAGCAAGGTATCGACATTAAATGCTTTTGGAAGGAAATCGCAAAAATGAATCTTGTTCCGTTCATATTAAGCGCATGTTTTTTCTATGCAATGTATGATACAATGATAGATAGTTGGGCAAAACTTGCAATGTGGATATGTATATATGCTGTCATCTATGTTCTCCTGCTTTATAAGATAGGTATGAATCAATACGAGCGCAATCTTTTCGCAGAACCAATAAAGAAGCTCCTCAAACGATGAAAGAACGTATTGCCTATTTTGATTTCTTGAGAGGACTTGCCATAATGATGGTGGTAGGTATTCACACCTATACATTGGGTGAAGACAGTACAGTTGTGAGACAGTTGCTCAATGCGGCAGTGCCGTTGTTTATAGCCATATCAGGATATTTCCTTTCTCAAAAGAAAATGGAGAATAAGGATGATTATTTCTCTTTTCTTAAGAAACAGCTGCCCAAAGTCTATCTGCCAGTATTGGTTTGGTCGATGCCGCTCTATGCGTTGGCATTGTATTCAGGAAGGAGCTTATTGTGGCAAACAGTATTGTTGTTTGTATGTGGTCTTTCTATCTATTATTTCGTCGCGTTTATTATGCAATGCTATATAGCAATTCCTATTATAAATCGCAGTATTTTAGATGATAAACGCAAACGGGGGGGGTGGTAATTGCAAGTTGCATTATTTCCTTCGTTTGGATAGCAGGAGTTGTATATGTAAATACAATTAAGGGTATGAGTATTCCAATAATTCTTTATGCAGGTCCATTACCATGTTGGATTATGTTCTTTGTGTTTGGCGTACTTATTGGTCACTATCCCCAAAGACGATATTCCGTTATCCTGCCAGTAATCATCTTGGTTGCAGGACTTGTCATGTCAATAATTGAGTCGAACTACTTGTTGTTTCATTATGGCAAGGGCGTCGGTATCAAACCGTCCTCATTCATTTATTCTGCAGGAATGGTATTCCTGATGTTCTCAAGCAAATTGGAAAATCTAATCAGACGAACAGGTGCCATTTACAGATTTACAACATGGATAGGCACTCTTTCATTTGGAATCTATCTTATCCATTGCAATTTCGTTAGCCTCATTATAAAACTGCTACCTATTGACATTTGGTTACTGAAATGGGCTTTAGTCCTATTACTTACCGCACTTATGATTGTAACTATGCGGAAAATACTTCCTACGAAGTACTATAAATACTTAGGTATATGATCAAAATTACCGACAAAAATAACTGTTGTGGCTGTAGTGCCTGCGCCTCCATTTGCCCCAAGCATTGTATCACGATGCAGTCAGACAACGAAGGATTTCTTTACCCAACGGTTAATATTGATAAATGCGTTGATTGTCATCTTTGTGAGCGTGTGTGTCCTTGTATCAATTCAGAACAATTGCAAAATCCAATTGAATGTTTTGGCGCAAAGAATAATGATGATTCAATACGCAGGCAAAGTAGTAGCGGTGGAATTTTTACTGCTATTGCAGAAGGTGTGATATGCAAAGGGGGAGTTGTGTTTGGTGCGTCATTTGATAATGAATGGAAAGTTGTCCATACTTATACAGAAACTACAGATGGAATTGCGGCATTCCGAGGTTCCAAATATGTACAAAGTTATATCGGTGATTCTTTCAAGCAGGTGGAGGTCTTCTTAAAAGCTGGTCGTGAAGTCCTCTTTTCTGGAACTCCCTGTCAAGTAGCCGGTCTTAAACGGTTTTTGCGAAAGGACTATGAGAATCTATGGACAATAGAAGTCGTATGTCACGGAGTCCCCAGCCCTAAAATATGGCGAGAGTATTTATCCACTTTAGAACTCAAAAATATAGGCTCAATATCCCATAAAGATAAGACTACCGGATGGCGGGGATATTCTTTCACAATTAAAGATGTCAATCAGAAGATAGTGTTTACAGAAAAAGCAAATGATAATAAATACATGATGGCATTTATCCGTAACCTTACACTTCGCCCATCTTGTTTCTCCTGTCCTGCAAAAGCCGGTAGGAGTCATGCAGATTTTACGCTTGCTGATTACTGGGGCATAGAGCATCTTTTTCCTGAACTTGATGATAATAAGGGTACCAGTTTTATTTGCGTTAATACCCCCAAAGGATTAGCTCTTATAAACGACCTTAATATTCAGAAAATACGGACAGATTATCAGGAAACCGTTCCATATAATTCCTGCATAGTTAAGAGCACTATTGAACCTGTAGGCCGGAAACAGTTTTGGAAAGAATATGAGGAGCATGGCATAGATGCACTGTTTTCCTTAAAGAAAAAAAGTATTATAAAAAGAATAATCAAACGAATATTTAGATGAAAGTCGGAATACTTACATTTCATTGGGCCACAAACTATGGAGCCGTCTTGCAATGTTATGCGTTACAGGAATATCTTCGTAATGAAGGGCATGAGGTGGAAATAATCAATTATAAACCGAGAAAATTTGATTTCTGGTTTAAATACTTGAAACGACCATGGTTGATTTTAAGATTACGTAAAGATTTGATTACAAGAAAGAAAGAGAAGTATCTTGCGTTATTCAGAAATACGATGCTAAAACAAACAGATCGTTATCATTCTACAAAAGAATTACGGAAAGCAAAATTCGATTATGATGTCATAATAAGTGGAAGTGACCAAGTGCTTAATCCTTCCTATACTATAGAAGGAGAAGATTACCCGACCTCTGCATACTATTTGGAACCATTTACAAATACTAAACGTATTGGTTATGCAGTCAGTTTCGGATGCGTCGAGTATCCCATCAAAGCACTGCCGTACTCCAAACAATGGATAAACTGTTTTGATAGAATAGGAGTGCGAGAAGATACAGGAATGCAGGTTCTTGAACAAATGGAATATAAAGGTTTTTCTACTATTGTTCCGGATCCAACTATTCTTTTCGGGTCAAAATTGTTTAGTGGTATAAAAATCGAATATCCCTTAACCAGGGATTGTTTTTGTGTCTATATTCTGCGCAAGCATGTGAACATTGGTAGGAATAATGTTATATATATTGATGATTATAATAATCCTTTACCAATAGAAAAATGGATAGGAACAATCATAAATTGCAAAGGTCTCATAACGAACTCTTACCACGGAATGATTGTTGCGATCTTAAACCATGTGCCATTTGTTGCTTTAGCTGACTCAAATCATATGAATGACCGTTTCGTTACCATTCTCTCCAAACTTGGTATGTTGGGCAATATGATTACTAATATTACAGATTACGAAACCATTTTAGAAAGACCCATAAATTGGACAAGTGTTGATGAAAGACTTAATGAGTATCAAAAAGAAGGAATGCACTTTCTTGATTTTGAAAACCAGCAATAATATCTTGATTGTACTACATTCCTGATGATATTCATATATATAATGTTGTAAATCCTATAATAGACAATGTGAAGATGAAAGTACTCTGGTTCAGCAATAAGGAATTGATATCTTCCGTAGTGAATAGCTCAGGAACATGGTTATCCACTATGGCAAACAATTTATCGGATCACTCTGAGATTGAAATAGTAAATATAACCGAGGCAGATACACATGATATCCAGACAAAGTCTGCTTCAAGAATGGTAGAGTATGTCCTGCCTAAGTTTAGACTTGGTAAAGATGGATTGCCATCGATATCAAATATTGAGAAAATCAAGGCAATTGTAGAGAATGAACACCCAGACATCATTCATGTGTGGGGAGTAGAAAAATATTGGGGTCTCTTATTGGCTCGAAAACATATAATTGGCTATCATACAATCCTGGATATTCAGGGAGTATTAGAAGCTTGTGACATTTTTTACAAAGGGGAATTATCCTTCCATAATTTTTTAAAGGAAATGAATTTCTTTGATGCTTTGTATGCTTATGGATTTGTATACCTACAAAAATTGCGTATGCATAAAAGGATTAAGAATGAAAACGAGATAATAAAGTCTTTCTCAAATATTGGCTATCAGTCTGAGTGGGTGAGAAACTGGGTATTCTATAAGAATCCCTCGGCCAAACTATATAAATCATATATTTCAGTCAGGTCTGAATTCTGCAACCCATCAACAAAGTGGAAAATCGACAATCCCAAAACCCGCGTCACAATTGTAGCTTCCGGAATTTCATACAAAAGACTTGATGTTGCAATTAAGGCATTTAACATTATTCATAATATCTACCCAGACATACAACTTTCTATTGTAGGCTATAAACCCGATCATCGAGGTTTCAGTCGTTATTTGACTTCGTTGATAAAGAATTATCGCCTAAACAACAGCATCGAGTGTCTTGGTAATCTGCAAGCCGGAAAAATAATAGATTTGTACAAAAAGTCCTATTGTTCGATTATATCAAGCAGTGTTGAAAGTTATTCTGTGGTGTTGGCAGAATCAATTGCATACGGAATACCTTGTGTTGTATCGTATGCGGGAGCACTACCAGAATTTAAAAACAGATGCAGTCAATTACTTTATTTCCCTTCCGGGGATTTTGTCACATGTGCCAATATGATAATACATTGCATTCAGCAAGGTTGCGAAATACGAGAGTTAGAAACCATTTCAGATTCAAAAGTGGCAGAAAATCAGCTGGATGTTTATAAAGCAATAATTAATAACCAATAAAATATGTGATATGCTAATATACTATATTTTATTCCTGTTTGTTGTCGTTTGTATGATTTCGGGAAACGAAAAGACTTACCCCAATAAAAATCTCAAAGTTCTGTTTTTGTTTGTATATTGCATAACGGCATTTCGGAGTTTTTCAATAGGAACTGATACTAAAGGTTATATAGAAGAATATATTTCTGGAGATTATTTCCTCAGAAGTGTTGACCAAGGGTTTTCATATCTAAATTTATGCCTAAAAGAGTTAGGCCTGTCACCTCGACTGTACCTGATGTTGGTTTCATTGATTATTATTCTGCCTGTTTTTACATTCATTTCACGGTATCTGAAAGAAGGAAAATCGTTTGCAGTTTTGTTATATCTAACAATTGGCAATTTTACTTTTAATCTTGCAGGAATGAGGCAATCGATAGCTGTTGCGATTTTGCTAGCTGGATTAGTTTTATATGATAAAATTGAACGAGTACTTCCCAAATACATAGTAATTGCTTCATCTATTTACCTTGCATTCTCCTTCCATTATACAGCTGGTGTCTGCGTACTTATTCTTCCACTATTGTGGTTTTCGAGAAGAACTTTCCCTATTGATAATAAATTGGCTAAGATTTTTCTCATGGTTTTGCCCATTGTTATAATGGTATCAACCAAATATGTTGCAAATGTTGTGAATTATTTTATGATTACGAAATATGAGCATTATGAAACATCGTTTGGTGACTCGAATGTTGTGTCTTATATAATTATACCATATTGCATGTACCTATATACGCTATTCCTGTTTTATAGATCAAATTCATCAGATTGGAAAAAGAATTTCTGCTTCTACTGTTCTATTGTTCACATGTGTGTTGCTGCGTGTACTTTGTATATTCCTATGTTAGCTCGATTTGAATATTATTTTTCCATGCCGCTAATGTGCCTCATTGCAAACTTGACAATGGAACTGCCTTTGTCAAAGAGGAAGATATTCGTGTTTGCCATATCTCTGGTTTGTATGGCTTTCTTCTTAATCTCTACACCAGGAGGAACTTTGAAAATTGACAATTACTCTTTCTTTTAAAATAACGCAATATGGAACTATATATATTAGAAACTTGCTACAACCCTACGGCAGCAGCAAACAACAGGTTATTTTCCTATGCTACTGCTTGGAAAAAACATGGTGTAAATACTACTGTTTTCTATCTGTTCCCGTACAATAATGGTGTGAAATGTGATAGATATCTGGATGACATAAACTATGTCTATTTGTGGGAAGGGGCTGCCTATGATAATAAATATTATAATACGGTAAGATCCATTTGGAAACTGCGGAAGTTATTGAAACCTTCAATACCAGTTTATGTGTATTCAATGATAAATTGTCTCTATTTCATTCAAAAGAGAAATATTAGGGTATTTCATGAACAGACTGAGAATCCTGATGTTGTAGGTCGGATTGGAGGCATTGTTGGCAAATATCTTTATTGGCTTTACAAGAAAGCAGCTAAGCGAATCGAATGTCTGTTTGTAATTACTCCGGCTTTAAAAGACAAGTATATAAATGAACTTGGGGTTGATCCTTCAAAAATCGAAGTTGTCAATATGACTGTAGATAAAGATCGCTTTATGCATTTACCTGATATAGAACCTTCCAATACAATTTCTTATTGTGGTTATATATCAGAATTTAAAGATGGGGTTTCGGTTTTGATAAATGCTTTTGCCAAAGCACATGCGAAGCACCCAAATTACAACTTACAGATTATAGGCCCTTTTGCCGACAAAGAAACGGAGCATAAGCTCTACGCATTGGTGGAATCGTTAGGAGTCAAGAATAGCGTTGTTTTTACAGGTCCTGTTGCCGCTGATACAATGCCTGCCAGATTGAAGTCCTCAAAAATTCTTGCACTTGCGCGACCAGACAATATTCAGGCGAAGTATGGGTTCGCAACTAAAATAGGAGAATATCTCATGACAGGTCGTCCTGCGGTGTTAACGAAAGTTGGTGCTGTTGAAGATTTCCTCAATGACAAGCGCGACTGTATATTGGCAGAACCTGACAATATCGAAGATTTTGCAGAAAAGCTTATTTGGACAATAGAAAACTATGATGAAGCAGAAACAATAGGAGAACGAGGAAAAGAAACAGCCTTGAGAAACTTCAATTCAGAAATAGAGGCTGAAAAAATATACAATAGAATATTTAAATAAATGAATTATATGAAAATCCTATCTGATATTATTGCGGCTCTGAGAGCCAATTTGAGATGCATTTGGTTGAAGATATTACAGCCTAAGGCATTTTATTTTCATCCCTTTCTGAGGATGCAAAGCAACGTTGAAATTAGGTTGTGGGGGGGGGTAATAAGTTTTAACAAAGGTGTCCAAATAGCATCTAACAGTGTAGTGAGCGCAACCGATGGTGGGCGACTTTCGTTTGGAAAGATGGTGGGCATCAATAGGAACAGCATGATAATGTGTCATGACAGCATCCGCATTGGTGCTAACACGATAATGGGACCGGGGGTGTATATATATGACCACGACCATGTGTTTGACTCTACGGTTGGTGTTCGCCGAAATGAATATGTGACGGCTCCAATTTCGATAGGAAAGAACTGTTGGATTGGAGCTAATACCGTTATCCTCCGAGGAACTACCATTGGCGATAATTGCCTGATTGCTGCAGGATGTGTGGTGAAAGGGAATGTCCCTGCTGGTTCTGTAGTGATACAGAAAAGGGAGGAGATTATCAAACAAAAGTAATGAATTTATGACTTTCCAATCTCTTGAATATATGATTTTCCTTCCAGTAGTCTTCATCCTCTACTGGACGTTGTGTCGCAGGAGCAAGACGCTCCAAAACGGACTGATAGTGGCAGCAAGCCTTGTGTTCTACGGTTGGTGGGACTGGCGATTCCTCGGGCTGCTACTCCTCACTGCTTTTTCCACCTACTTTGCTGGAATGTGGATGGGCGAGACTGATAATACAAGGAAGAGAAAGTGGATAAACGTGGGGGCGATAGTGCTCAACGTGGGCATCTTGTTCGTCTTCAAGTATTTCAACTTCTTCGTGCAGTCGTTTACTGATGCTTTCTTGATGTTCGGTGCAGAGCTAAACTTGCATACGCTGAAGATTTTTTTGCCAGTAGGCATCAGCTTCTACACGTTCACGGCTCTGAGCTACAGCATCGATGTGTATCAGCGAAAGGTGGAACCTACACATGATGTGCTTGCATATTTGGCATACGTTATGTTTTTCCCAAGTATTTTGAGTGGTCCTATCAGCAGGGCTCAAAAACAGCTGCCTCAGTACTTCGAGAGTCGCAACTTTGATTATGATAATGCTGTGAGTGCTTGTAAATTAATGCTACTGGGGGGGGGTAATAAAATTGTGTCTCGCAGACCGTCTTGGAATATATGTAGATGCTGTTTATGCTAACATTGCACAACATAGCGGAACTACTCTATTCCTGACTTCTATCATGTACACCATTCAGATTTATGCAGACTTCGCAGGCTATTCGCTGATGGCCATAGGCAGCGGAAGACTTTTGGGAATAGAGTTGCCGACGAACTTCATTCGTCCATACTTCGCCTTGACAGTGACTGACTTTTGGCGCAGGTGGCATATTTCTCTTACAACATGGTTCAGGGACTATATCTATTTTCCTCTTGGGGGTAATCGGTGCAGCAAGGCACGATGGATAATCAATACAATGATTGTGTTTATGGTAAGTGGTCTTTGGCATGGAGCTGCCTATACCTTTGTTATATGGGGTGCAATGCATGGTGCCTGCATGGTGATAGAGCGATTGGTGTATGGCGACAAGATAAAGACTATTACCAACAAGCTTTCTGTTGCCAATGCTCTTCGCTGGATGGTAACTTTTGCCATCGTCAACTTCGCCTGGATATTCTTCCGCGTTAATAACCTCAGTGATGTAATGACCATATTCCAAAAGATATTCACTAATACTGGGAGAATCTTTATCGATGCAGACACGATGCTGTGTGCTTTTATGTTTGCAATACTCGTATTTGTGGTGGATTTCGTGGATGAATATTATAGCGGCAAGGTTAGGCTATTGAATAGCAGATATACCATTGTGAGATGGGCAACATACATTGCCTTGGTTGTGATGGTACTGCTATTCGGAGTACTCGATGGAGGGTCGTTCATTTACTTTCAATTCTAAGGAGCTATGGAAAAGAAAAAAACGATATGGGCATTTTGCCTCAAGGTGTTGCTTCTGGTGGTGATACTCTTCGGAGTAGATAGACTTCTGGGTGCAGCCTTCGTGAAGATGAAGGATGTGGGCTTGGAACGCAACCCATATCATCAATGGACGAAGACAGCGTATGTACTGGAGAAATGTGACGCAGAGTGTGTGATAATTGGTTCTTCAAAAGCCGAACATTCCTACATAACTGATATGCTCGTTGATTCTCTTGGAATGAGTGTGTATAATGGCGGCCAGGGAGGATGCTTTTTCTTGTATCAGAACTGTATCGTCAATATGTTATTGGACAGGCGTGTTCCGAAGAAGATTATCTGGGATGTTCAACCCGAGAGCCTGCCCGAGAACTCAACCATGGCAGAATATCAGAATGTACGCTATCTCTCGCCTTATTATGATACAGATGTATGGGCAAAGGATTTCGTCGATTCGCAAGATCAAAAGGCCTGCATACGAATGGCTTGCCATCAGTTCAGATACAATTCCAATTTTGTACAATACCTGATGCCTGTATTGGGTGTCGGATCTGTTACAAAGGGAGGTTATGTTCCTTTGCCTACTGAGGGTTACAAATATCCTGTGCTCAAAACGTCGCCAGATGATGAGCAGGAGATTGGAATGGATGAAGAAAAGGTAAGGAAGTTTGAAGCAACTCTGAAAAGATGTAAGGAGAAGCGTGTCGATTTGACCTTGTTCGTTTCTCCAAGCTTTGTGGTGAATAATGGAACCATTAGAGAGGCTGTTAACTTGATGAAAGAAATAGCCAGTGCGAATGGTTACACGCTTTATGATTTTTCATCAGACAATAGTTTCTTGTCTGATTCTACATTGTTTAAAGATGGAAGCCATCTGAACGCCAATGGTGCGAGGCTATATACAGAGAAAGTGATAGGGCAAATTCTTCGTAGAGATACATTCTATGATGATAATAAGCATGAGATTAATTAACATCGGAGTACGTTTATGGCTAATATCAATAACTTGAGATTTGGTGCATGCGCTTATTTCTATAAGCTGAAAGAAGGGAAGACCTTTTCTGCTACCGACATACGAAATATGTTGGCAGAGGTGACTGCATCTAAGATAAATAGATATCTCTTTAATGATGTGCGTCAAGCAGACCCGAGTGGAGTCATGTATTCTATCCGGGTTTTTAAAGAGCATCCAAAGACTCCTAGGTTCATGAGCGTGCCAGAAGAAGGTTGGAAGGAGCAGAAGATAGGGTATTTTATCTTTCTGGAATATCAAAGTCATGTTGCCATTCTCAGAAAGTATTGTACTGTCCCGAAGACGTATGCGGACAAATTAGAGAACATCAAGTATGAAGACTTGATTGCTCTGTTTGCCACTGACAAAACGCAATTCCAGACGGTCAGCATGCAAAATATGGATGCGTCAGACCATGCCATGCGTTACAAGTCATATCAAGCCCTTAATCTAAAGGAGAACATCTCTCCTATCGGCACCAGCCATTACTATCTGCGCTCTGTGAAGGGAGCAAATGATGATGACCGATTTGCACTCACTATAGGAGCTTCACGCATAAATGAGTTTGAAAAGGACTACAATATTCACGCATTATGTGGTTGGGTGAAAGACACCATTGACGCAATAATAGGGGTTGGGGAATTAGAGTCTAACTTCATGAAGATATTTGCTAAGCCTGAGAAATACACTGATGTTTACCAGCAGTTGGAGCCATCCTCCCTATTGGTCTTCTACGGTTTGATTATGGCTATCCACGATGAACAGGGGGCTAGTTTCTTTCATGTTAAGAATGGAAATCGCACCTTGGTGGATGATGCAACATTCTATCGCTATATGCAGCAGATAATGCGTTCGTACGAACAAGTAGCTACAATTGTAGAACCCCAATGCACCCGATATTTTACTGGCATAGATAATGCAATTGAGATAAGGAAACGGAAAAGCGGGATAATGCTCTTGAACAAAACGTGGAAAAACATAGAAATTGAAGGGTCTGTTGATGGGTTGTATGACGGTACTTTGCAAGATCTTATCAATCAGCAGCAGTTGTTTAATGTGTATTTTACAGACACAGAATTGGTATATAGCAACAAGACATTGTTCAGGGACACGAGGCTGATGAGTAGTGCGCCTCACTTTGTTGATGTTATGAAACCTAAAATAACTCGTGACTTTGACTACGAAAAGCATCCAGGAAAATCTCCTGCGGGAATAAATGATTGGCACGCTGACAGCATGTTCAAGTTTGTGGAAGACACATTCAAACAAGACTATACTTACTTCATCTGTGATGATTGTGGTACGGAATGGGCAGACCATATTGGGATTTCTACCGATAGGATTACGTTTTTTGTAGAGAAACATAAGGCTTCGAAAGATTCAGCTTCTGATTTTCAAGATGTAGTCGGTCAGGCTTTAAAGAACTTGGCAAACCTTATGCCAAGCGATAAGCAACTGGAGGACAGACGTGAGTTTTGGTCTGGCTTGTACCAAACTTCGAATATGCAGAGATACAGGACTGCAACAGGCAGTGTTGATGAAGCCATTACGGAGTGGAAGAAGAACAATCTGCGCCCCAATTGTAAAAGAGAAATGTGTCTGGTTGTTGATTTCCTATCCCATGATAATTTCAAGCAACAGTTAGATGATATTGCGAATGGAAATGCAGTACCTCATGAGGCAGAACTTAGACAAAGATTGTGGTTGTTGTCATCATTTGTCAATAGCTGTTTGGAATACGGCATTCAGCCGTTAATCTATTGTAAGCAATAGAATGGAGTTCAATTACGGAGACGGATAATTATTACACAAAAGTATTTATCATTAAGTTTTATATCGCAATATGTACAGACATTTTTTTAAGAGATTTCTGGATGTCATTTTGTCTGCAATGGCACTAATTATTCTTTCGCCTATTTATCTGATAGTTGCTATCTATGTAGCAGTCACAATGGGTTTACCAGTTTTGTTTGGTCAAGAGCGTACAGGGTTAAAAGGCAAAACGTTCAAGATGTACAAGTTCCGCTCAATGACGAACAAAAAGGATAATAATGGGAAATTGTTGCCAGAAAGTGAACGGTTGACAAAGGCTGGTATTTTGTTGCGTTCGAGTTCGCTTGACGAGTTGCCGGAGATATGGTCTATTTTTATAGGTAAGATGTCTATTATTGGACCTCGTCCGCTACCAACTTACTACGAGCCGTATTACTATAATGAGGAGTGGACTCGACATGATGTAAGAGGCGGCTTGCTCCCTCCAGACTCTTTAAGTGGTAATACCACTCCATCATGGGAAACCCAATTGGAATATGACCGTTACTATGCGGAAAATCTTTCGTTTGCATTGGACTGTAAAGTCTTGTGGGTTACATTCAAAATATTGTTTATGCGGACAACAGAGAACTATGGAACTTGTGAACGACCTCATCTAAGCGCATATAGAAAAGATTTGGTGAAGGAGGGAGAGACTTTAAGAAACAGAAGTATAAATGAAATCAAACAATAAATATGTACACATTAGAAAACTTAAAGGCATTGGAGAATCAGTTTGGCTCGCCAATGTATCTATTTCGTGAGAAGGACTTCGTGGATAACTACAAGGATTTTGTAGGATGCTTTGAAAAATATTATTCAAAGTATCAGTTGTCATACAGCTACAAAACAAATTATACACCATATATCTGCAAGTTGGTCAAGGAACTGGGAGGCTACGCAGAAGTGGTGAGTGATATGGAATGTGGTGTTGCTTTGGCTGTTGGATATGAGCCGAAACAAATAGTTTATAACGGTCCTTTCAAAGGCGAACTTGGTGTGAAGTGTCTTTTGGAAGGCGGCTTGGTGAATATCGACAACTTGGAAGAGTTGAAGGGCGTATGCATGTTGGCGAATGAAAACAAGGGCAAGAAGATTGAGATTGGCCTAAGGGTGAACATCAATATCGGTCAGTCGTTCATATCTCGTTTTGGTATAGACATGGATAGCGACGACTTGCAGAAGGCTTTTGATATGGTGGCTAAGGTGGATAATCTTGAGGTCGTAGGATTGCATTGCCATGTGGGACAGTCTCGAACCGTTGAAGCATGGGCAAATCGTGCAAAGATTATGCTTGCTCTTGCTGACAAGTACTTCCCAAACAAAGCTCCGAAATATATTGATATGGGAAGCGGTATGTTTGCACGTATGGAAGAGTCGCTGGCAAAGCAGTTTGGTGACAATATTCCTACTTTTGAGGATTATGCTAAGGCTGTGGCTATTCCGTTTGCTGAGCACTATAAGCATCTGAGCCAAGAAGAAAAACCGATGCTGCTGACAGAGCCAGGAACAACGGTTATAAACAGCTATATTGACTTCATTGGAAGGGTGCGTGCCATTAAGCACATCAAAGGTCATGACTTTGTGGTATTGAATTGCAGCAAGGATAATCTTGGCGATATTTGCAAGATGAAGCGGATGCCATTGCATATTGTACATGTGAACGAGGAGCAGGAGATGCTGAAAGATGCTGAGTTTACGGGCTATACTTGTCTGGAGCATGATGTGATGTATCCTGACTATAGTGGAGAGCTTGGTGTTGGCGACTATGTCGTGTTTGGTAATGTGGGCGGATATAGCAATGTATCAAAGCCTCCATTCATTTTCTGGAACAGCCCTATGATTGCACAAAAGGCTGACGGAAGTCTGGCTATAATGAAACATGGGGAAAAGTTTGAGGATATTTTTGCTACATACGTAATCTAAAATAGTTGCTAAGATGAAAGATTTGACAGTAATGCTCTCAGCATGTGGAGCACAGTTTGCTCCGGGAATGGTAAATTGCCTGAAAGACAATGGAGAGCGAAATATTCGTGTAATAGGTGTCGATATGCACTATGACGCTACACTTGAAAGCCTTTATGATGGAATATACGAAGTGCCTGGAGCATCCGACCCAAAGTATATTGACACAATAATAGAAATATGCAAGAAAGAGAATGTTGATGTTGTTCTTCCGTTTATGTCGGCTGAACTTATTCCTTTGCTTGATCGACTTGATGATTTCAATAATACTGGAGTGAAGGTGGCTGTGGGCGACCGTCATTCCATAGAGATTACTACGAATAAGTACAAATTTTACGCATTTCTTAAACAATGCGGTTTGAAGGTTCCAAAGTTCGCATTGGTGCAGAAAGCATCTGACTTAAAAGCGGCTTGCGAGGCTGTGGGTTATCCGCAATATCCTGTATGTGTGAAAGCTACTGAATTGAGCGGCAGCCGTGGAATCAGGTTGATAGACCCATCCAAGTCACGTTTTGACATACTGTTTGGGCAGAAACCTAATTCTTTTTTCACCACTTTTGATGATTTGCAATCTACATTGGAAGAGCGTGATGAAATGCCTGAGATGATGGCGATGGAATATTTGCCTGGAGAAGAGGGGTCGGTTGATTTGATTGCCGACAACGGCAATATTGTCTATATGGCATATCGTGAGAGCAATGTAAACCTTGCAAGCATCCCGCAAGAAGCTACTTTATCAAACAATGAAGAGGCATATCAGATTGCACGTGATGTGGTTAAGAGTCTTGGGCTAACTGGTAGTGCTGACCTTGACTTCAAGTATGACAGAGATGGTCATCCGGTGCTGATGGAGATAAATCCTCGAATTGCTGCCACGATGCAGATTTTCAAAAAAGGCGGTCTTAATCTGCCATACCTGCGCATTAAGCAGTTGTTGGGTGAGGATTTGCCGAAAGTGGAAATTAATTATGGCATCAAGATGAAGAGAAGATATTTGGAGATGTTTTCAAAGACGAAGTAAAAATGGCTAAACTTCTTTTTATATCCAACAAGGATAATAACTTCTACAACTTTCGGAGCGAGAAGATTCTCAAATTACGAGAACTGGGACACGAGATTGTCCTTTTGTGTCCTTATGGTAAGAAGATTGACTATTTCACGGAAAGAGGTTGTCGTTTTATTGACCTTGCCATTGACCGTAGGGGGACAAATCCTTTCGCCGACTTGGTGTTGACTAATAATTACGTGAAGATTATTAAAAAAGAAAAGCCAGACGTTGTTTTGACTTATACCACCAAAAGTTCTGTTTATGGTGGCATAGCCTGTCGCCTGACCAAAACACCGTATATTGTCAATAATGCCGGACTTATAGAATCAAGCAATTACAGCTGGTATGTGGGATATGTTCTGGACATGCTATATAGAATAGGTTTTGGCGGTGCTGCCTGCATGATGTATCAGAATCATCAAGAACGGGATTATGTCAATAGACTACTTAAAGACAAAATTCATTATCGTGACATCCCTGGCTCAGGAGTAAACCTGAAGGATTTCGTATTCAAACCATATCCAGAGAATGATAGCCAGATTATCTTCAACTATGTTGCAAGAGTGGTTAAGATTAAGGGGATTGATGAGTATTTGGAATGTGCCAAAGTAATAAAGGGGAAATACCCACACACGGAATTTAGGATATTCGGTGATTTTGATGATGATGCGTATAGGGCAATTATCTCAGATTTAGGAAAACAAGGTGTTGTGAAGTATATGGGCATTCAAATGAATATGCGCCCATTTATAGAAGAATGCCATGCCGCCATACATCCGAGTTACTATGAAGGAATGACAAATGTAGTGCTTGAACATAGTGCCAGTGGAAGACCTTGCATTGGTTCTGATATTTCTGGGGTCTATGAAAGTATTGAGGATGGGGAAACAGGATATATATGTAAAGTAAGAAACTCAGAATCATTAATTGATGCCGTAGAGCGTTTTATCAATCTGCCATACGAAGAAAAGGTGGCGATGGGCAAGGCGGCTCGCGAGAAAATGGAACGTGAGTTTGACCGCAACATAGTGACTAATATCTATATAGAAGAAATCAATCGAATATTGGCAAAGAATAAATAAAGAAATGAACCAACTGTTCTTTGAGTTGATAAAAGTTGCTCTGCATAGGCAAGACTGCTTGTCTCATGTTCCTTCTGCCAAGGAATGGATGGAGCTGTATCATATTGCCGAGAAGCAGGCTTTGCTTGGAGTGTGCTTTTATGCAATACGTCGGCTTGACGAGAAAGGACAGTCGGTGAATATTCCAGGAGCTATCAGGATGCAATGGCTTGGGGTGACGGCACAGATACAACGAAAGAATGAAGTACTAAACCGCAGATGCGTTGAGTTACAGAATATGCTGAAGGATGCAGGATTCAGGTCTTGCATTCTGAAGGGGCAGAGTATGGCGAAGCTTTACAACCTTAACTTTGACCTTAACCATAATAAAGACGACAACAGAGACAACTTTAACAACTCTAAACTTGGACTTGGACTTTATCGTCAAAGCGGGGATATTGACGTGTGGTTAGAGGGCAGCAGGCGGCAGATAATGGAATATGTGAACAGTGTTGCTCCCACTGACGATGTGCGTTGGCTGCACACTCGGTTAGACGTGTTTGATGATGCCGAAGTGGAGATACACTTTATGCCATCTTATCTGGAATGTCCATGGCATAATAGGGCTTTGCAGCGATTCTTTGAAAGTGAGAAAGAGGCTTGCTTTGCTACAGACTCGAAGACAGGCAGGTTCAACCAAGTGTTTATTCTTGCCCATGCTTTCAGACATTTGTTTAGTGAAGGCGTCGGAATGCGGCAGTTGATGGACTATTATTTCGTGCTTCACAACCTTACTCTTAACCTTAACGTTAACCACAATGCCAACGCTACTTTCCGTTCATTCGGAATGGAGCGTTTTGCTAAGGCTGTGATGTGGGTGATGCAGGAGGTATTTGGGTTGGAGTCTGAATATCTCTTGTGCGAGCCTTCTGAGAAATATGGAAAGGTGTTGCTGGAAGAAGTGATGAAATCGGGCAATTTCGGACATCAAGACGAACGTGTGAACCGCATTCATAACGAGAGTGCCATACATCGCTTTTGGCGAATCGGGGTATATAATTGTAGAGTGATGAGTTTTTCGCCATGGACGGTTATTTGTTCTCCACTATGGAGATTATGGCATTGGTGTTGGAGAAAAAAGAATGGATACAGATAGATGTGGGCATTGACTTATCCTTGGATAATCTTAATCTGCTTTATTGCGGCAGCAATAATTGGTTTGAAGAAGCATTATTGGATTGCAGGAGGACTCGTAATAATTAGTCTGCTATTAAATTGGCTATCTGAGAGCTTTGCATTTTCGATTATGTCTGATAAAGAAATAAATGGCAAAAGCGCAGTAAGGGTAATGGCTTGGAATATTGACGGCTCAAAGTATGATTCGCTGAAAGTACCTGAGATTGCCAGTGCGATCCACAAGCATAATCCAGATGTGATTTTTCTTTCTGAGGATTTCAATGAAACGGGGATATGTTTGGATTCTCTGCTAAAGAAGAACTATCCTTATTCAAGCAATTTAGGTCATTCAGGGCATCAGTTTTACAGCAAATATTTACTTGACAGTATCAGGGTTATAGAAGTAGAAGACTACGACAATCCTCTTCGCATACATGTGAGTGTAATGGTTTATGGTCAGAGCTTTGATATATATGGATGTCATTTGGCAAGCAACAACTATACTGCATCGCAAGTTGATTTCCATTTGGACCAAGTAAACGACCATCAAGATGCGAAACAGTATTTGAAGAATGTACGTGACGCTTCAAGGCTTAGGAAAATGGAAGCGCAAGCTATAATGAAAGATTTGACAGGCAGAGCTACAATCATCATGGGCGACTTTAATGACGTAAGCGGTTCTCCCGTATTACGTACGTTTCAGGCTGCCGGATTTAAAGATGCTTGGTGGGAAGGTGGTTTGGGGTATGGTGCTACCATACATTATCCGTTGCCATACAGAATTGACCATATTATGTATAACGACGGGCTAAGACTGAAAAGCATCAAGAAAATAGATGCAAAGGGACTGAGCGACCATGATGCACTGGTGGCAGAGTTTTACTTTTAAAGGCTATCAAGTTTATGAAGAAGTTTCTAGGCATCTTAGCTTTTGTCATTTCGGCTTTATCTTTGATATTGACAATATTGAGAGTTGTTAATAAGAAACAAGAAACACGAAACCTGGCACAACACAATAATAAAATAATCTACGGCATGAGAGAAATAGAAAATCCATTTGAAAATGAAGTCCTAAGACCAGAAAATCAGACTGGGGATGTCGTGATTAAGATAAAGGACTATAAATGGTACAAAATGTATAAGTATGAACTTATGTCCATATTCGCTATGATTGTAATTGTCATTATGGTTATTATCCTTTCTGTCTGTTCTTTCAAGGTTAGGAAACAGGAAGAGACGGTTTTACATTATGAAAAAACGAAAGCGGACTCTACACTAATTCATTCACTTAGTGGCTTAGAAGAAACCTCTATTGTCGTAAAAGACATTTTGGATAGCGTGGATGTACATATAACGGAAGGGAAAAAGGAACTGAGCAATGCCATTCGCGAACACAAAGAAAGGAAAGGGAACAAAAGATGAGTTTTGACTTTACCAACTATACTTTCAGCGGTTTACTTTCGATACTTGCCTCTCTTTATGGTGTGGGCTATCCGCTTATTGTACAAAGCATCGGAAGTATATACAAGCAATACGATTCGGATTTAATTTCGCAACGGTTCTCAAAAGAGCCAGTTTACAAGTGGTTTCAAATACTGATGGTTGTAAACATGGCAATAGCGATAACTGCACCTTTTATATTACAAGCGGGCTGGTTCAACCAATGGGTTATCACAGTGCAGGCTATTTGTATTGTTGCATTGGTAGGGAGCAGTATAATGTTGTTCCAGTTGATTTTGCTTTATTCCAATGCAGGGAATCTACAAAAAAGACTGGAGGGTAGCCAGATAGACAAAAACAATGTGATGGAGATTTTAGACATAGCAATATATGCTGATGCACAGCATAATCTCGAACTATATATCAATAGTCTTAGCAGTGTCTTTTGCTATATCCATCAGCAACAAGGCGATAAGCCTAATAAAAAAGTAGATGCAGTTAATCCACCTGTCTTCTATGATGATGTAACGGAAAATATTGTCAGAAAGTTGAAAGAATTTATCCGTATGGACGACGGGCATCATTTCTTATATGGAAATAACGACATAACAGCTACGCTATATAATCAAATATCAGCATCACGATTAAGCTTGCATGGCCATCAATTGATGTGGATGCTATTGAATGATGCCGTGGAGTTTAATAACCGTACATGGTTTAATCAGTATTGGCAATATGCGGACAGTTACGCCATGTTAAAATACCATTATATTAGCTACAACTCTCCTCTCAGGCATGATAAGCTGATGTTTATGATGCGGCATGTAATGATTGGTGGAATGCTACTGCATTATAGACGGTCAGCATGGCTGAATGATGTGTTTTTCTTTACTCACTCTGTCCCCGAATATTACGGCTTGATACCAAGTAGCTTTGGAGATATAATCCAAATGCTGGAGTTAGTGGATAATATGTGTGCAGATTTCAGATATTTCTCACAGCAAGGTTTCTATTACCACGACCAGATGAGCGGGGTAAAGGACGGCAATTATTTCTTCAGGGACGCTTTACAGTATCTTAGCCTTCTGGTCATCAGGATATGGTCGCTTGAAGGAAGGGGACAAGGTACAGGTGATTTGTTCGGCATACCAGCATCACCTAAAAGGATATGCGATGACGAACGGGATGTGCAGATGATGAAAATGATGAAGGAAGAGGTAGAACGATGGTATAGTACTGACATATTTGCTGAGATTCCAAGATTAAGGAGAGTGGAGATGGGAAAGGTGTTGTCTCTGCTGGATGATTATCAACAACAATGTGAAGGAGATAAGTGCGCAAAAGAGCAACATCCTACGGTCGATAGCGCAAAGTACATGGAACTGAAGGCTTTGTTTGAGAAAGAAGCGGAGAGTTTAGAACAAATTTTGGAAGGTAATGATGAATATAAACCAGGAGTGGTTATAACAACCGACGTTTTGAAAACCAGTAGCTTAGAAACATTGAACTATAGTGTCTTTAAGGACATTGACTGTAAGTGTGTGCCAAGCGTTCATTGTACTAACTTTTGGAATGACATTGTGTGCGATTATCTGAAGAATCTTGGCAACTTGAAGAGAATTGGTGATTTCAAGGTGTCCCGAAAGCAATTGAAGAATGTTCTACAAACTATGGGGTTGAATGATGACTATACCATTATCTCAACTGAAAAAGTGGATGAATTGCCCGAAAATTCCATAAATTTAAAAGCCTTGTTGAATGTCAAGAGGTTCTTTGTGGTCAAGAAGAGTGAAACACCACGAATAAGGTTGCAACCCATTGATGACAAAAACTTGCTTCCTATTAAAGAAGGAGGGGCAATTTGTTCAAATCTTGAAGAGTTCCAATCTTGCAATATACCATTGTTCGAGTTGCAGTTGGGAACAAAATTGAGTTTCTCTGTTCCTAATGACTTTTCTGGCTATGTCAGGTTTACTATTGTTGATACTCAGGAAGCGCAAGAAGCTTCTTTGATGCCAAAAGATACTTTTGGAGATTTGTTTAAGATTATTAAAGATGATAGCACAAACACAATTAAAGAAGCCAAGTAATTGGCAGGATTTTGAGAAACTCTGCAAATTGTTGTGGGGCGAGATTTGGGTGTGCGAAGACATCATATAAAGCATTGTTTTGAGGCAAAGATTATTGAGGAATAAGAATAAAAAAGGTTATAACATAAAATGTACAACAAAATATGAAATATCTACTTGTAGTGGCTCACCCCGACGACGAGGTGCTCGGGGCTGGAGCATCGATGTGGAAATGGTCGCACGATGGCGACGAAGTGGAAGTTTGCATCATGTGTACAGAGGCGAAGGCACGTGCTTTCCGTCCTTCGGATGCAGAGTTAGAGGGTGACACGGATGCTGCTGTGTCATTCCTCGGAGTGAATAAGAAATATGAGGGTACGTTCCCGAATATCGAGATGAACACGGTGCCGCATCTGAAACTGGTGCAGTTCATCGAATCTGCAATTCGCGAGAGTGGACCAGATGTGATCATAACGCATCATCCTGCTGACACGAACAACGACCACCTGCAAACGTCAATGGCTTGCCAAGAGGCGATTCGCTTGTTCCAACGCAGGCCGGAGGTGAAGCGCGTGAAGGAGTTTTGGTATATGGAGGTACCTTCTTGTACGGAGTGGAAAATCAACAATGCCATGAAGTGCTTTGAGCCGAATTGCTTTGTAGAGGTAGGCAAGGAAGGTGTGGATGCCAAGATCAAGGCTCTCGGAATGTATCGAGGTGTGATGCGCCCTTATCCGCATCCTCGTTCAGCGGAGTATATCACAGGACTGGCGGCTGTGAGAGGCGGACAATGGGGTGTGAATTACGCTGAGGCGTTTGAGGTGGTACAAAGGGAGTATTAAGCTGCAGCGGAAAATGAAAAAGTATCTCAAATACATCTGGCAATTTGTGTCTTTTCTCTTTGTCCCTCAACAGGGAAAGCATATCAGTGAACAGGCACAGAGTTATGACAAGAAATAAAGCAATCACAATTATGGATATTATTGAAATCAACGACAATCTGTTGGCGGCATTGCATCTGCAGGCTGCGGCATCGGAACGGAAGCGTATGAACTATGACCTCAGAACGACAGCTGAGGAAAATTCACAACGTATGCTAAATGCGTTGGAGGTAGGAACTAAGGTGCCGATTCATAGGCATTTGGATACATCGGAGACTACTATCTGTCTGCAAGGGTGCATGGATGTAGTGTTCTATGACTTGCGTCCGAATGAGGACTGTGGCGGGCCATTTATGGGGGACTGCGGAACGGTATTGTCTGATGGCATGGAGACGAATGTGTTTGAGAGGTATCGGGTACGGCTCTGCCCCCGTGAAGGGAAGTATGGGTTGCAGATTCCTCTGGGTGCATGGCATTCGGTGGAGGTGCATGAACCGAGCACGATCTTCGAGGCGAAGGATGGAAGGTATGGAAAGTAAAATTGATAATTATGGAATTTTTGAACGATATTTCCAATCCTTGTACACAAATATTATTGCATATAGGAATATCAATTGTATTGGTAATATTTGGTACAATAATGGCAATCCTAATAAGAAGCCTCTATCTCTTCTGTAAAAGGGTTATACGTTCATGGCGTATTAATGACACCTTACTCATTCAGCGATTAGATCAACTATGTAAACCTGAAAACAGACCGATTGTCAATTATCAAATAATCAATGCTACAACTAAAGATGAGATTGTTTGTGACGTTAAGAGCACTTTGGAGAAAATGAGTTGTGCAATAGAAAAATATTGTATAATAGGCAATGGCTTAAGCAAAAAACATTGAAATGATTGTATTCTCAGAAGGGATATTGCATCTAAAAACGATTGAATATAGTGTGATTAAGTTGTGTGGTAATAAGGCAAAGGGGCCTTGCAGACACAAGAAAGTATATCGGAGCGTATTCAAGAGACCATCTTGGCACAATCTCATATACATGGGATACTATTGATGAACGAAACAAGGATTTCAACGATAGACTGATAGGGATATACAACAATCTCTCCATGACTTCACTGCGTCATGAAAACACAAAATACGAGCGTATCCTTTCACTACGAATGAAGGCTTTACTGAATCAGCATATCCTGGGACTCATGATACCAGAGTTAAAAGAAGGCCAAGCTATGGTGGATAATAACCCTGTTGTTTTGAAAGCCTTTAAGAAGGTCTTGACTGATAATGAGGCTAAATCAGATGAAAAAGAATGGAAAGATTATTTCCCTGATGTGATATTCAGTACCAAGAAAGAGCAGAATCGACAACCATTATCAGGCAGGATAAAAACTTTGGAGTTCCTCATCAAGGACTCCATGTATTGTTTGACTGAAATACTGGAAACATTGTCGCCATATACCTCAACAACCCTGTTTACACATTCATTTATTGGAGACATTTATCAGACACTGAATCAGTGGAACTATCTCTTTAACGCCTTGTTCCACTATTACAGATACTTTGATTTGGCAAGTCCGCTGCCAACATTAGCAGAAGATGATAGTATTGAATTGGAACATCATTTTGCCTTGTATGACTATGACACGTTGGATGTATGTCAGCATCCTTGCGGAGCAGATTGCAGCAAATACTCGAATGCGGAATTGGCAAAGTATGGGACGGGAATCAAACCAACATTGGCATGGCAAAGTGAGTGTCCAAGATATAGGGCAGTGTGCGGTATCAAAAGCAACAGATTTGAGAAGGACAAGGCTGTACTGGACGCTTTGTTTACACCAAAAGAGATTGCGGAACTATCGGGCATTTATAGAAAAGTATTGAAATGTCACAATATCTCAGACCGTTTCTTTGACAATGTGCTGCAGACCATTACAAAACCGAATATCCAATACACGCTGACGAATTACTCAGGAGAATTGGCTGTGAAATCATACAGGAATGCCATCGGGGTACATCGAGAAGGCAGGGCGTACAAGGAGATGATTTCCAGGATGTTCTATTTGGACGATGACTTAAAGAATGACACCATACAGTTTGACCTTGCCATCGAACGTTTCAAGATTAACAGTGATTATATTGACAAGAGCATCGAGCAAGTGATGTGTACGTTGTCGGATTCCTTATATGATGTTGAGAATTTCTGCATGGATAATGAAACAAGGACAACATTGGGACGACGATTCCCCAATCTGTTTTGGAATGTATCGAGTAAAGAATAATATGAAATAAAATATCAATAATATGGAAGATACAAGGACAATTATTATTGACTTGGATAATAGTCTCTACGCTCATGCTTTCACAAGTGAGCAGCAGATACACCAGGAGGATCTGGATAAGGCAATGAGCATTATCCAAAATCAAGTGAAACGGCTCGATATGAACGAAGATGCTGATGTATTTCTGAGTCATATCTATCGCACCATAGGTGTGTTCGGTGACAGAGGCTCGGGCAAGACATCCTTCATGATAAGCTTGTTGAACAGGTGCAAGAACGAAATGAAGAAGGTGGAAGTATTAAGGATGATTGACCCGACTCTGGTGGAACACAAGAAGCCTATCGTGCTCTGTGTGATTGCAATGATACAGCAGAAAGTGGAAACGGTGCTGCAACAGCAAGAATGCAGAGGCAAGGGCGATGCTTACGTGCAACGAAGGGAATGGGACAAACTGATGGAAAGAATCTCCAGAGGCATAATTGCCATTGACAAGGTAGGCAAGGACTATGATAACTCCATGTGGCAGGATGAAACATATGTGATGCACACAGGATTGGCAAAGGTGAAAGATGCCAATGCCTTTGAGGAGAATATCAGAGCGATGATAAATGCGGCACTGAAAATACTGGGCAAGGATGCTTTCCTCTTGGCTTTTGATGACATTGACGTGGATGTAGAACAGGGTTGGAACGTTCTGGAATCACTGAGAAGATATTTGTCTGACACACACACATTGTGTCAATCGTCAGCGGCAACATCAAACTTTATGGTACGCTGGTAAGATACGAATTGGGACGAAACCTGAAAATGCCGTCGGGCAATGGGCGAAACTTGATGGAAAACGAGTTGGAGAGCCAATATATGCTCAAACTGTTGAATCCTTCCAACAGAATCAATCTGTTGTCGTTAGCTCATCTGTTGCAGAATGGAAACAATCTGGTGAAGGTGATGGCCATGGGTACCGAACATGAATTGGTCACTCTCTACAGGGACTTATTAAGGGATTTTGGTATTGTGGATGTACCTTCCCAAAACACATTCGTCAGTTTCTTGGTGTCGATGTCGCTACGTTCGCAGATCCATTTTCTGAAGGATGCCTGTACAGAGAAAAGAATTACACCACCATTGGATGTGTTTTCCTCACGGCTGTATGCCTCAGGCATTGATATGGAAGCATTGGAAGGTAATGTCCAGATGATTAACATCGCCCTCTTGGACTATCTGAATGCCAAGGCGAATTTGCCTGATTGCTATCTGCTGATGCCAACGTTACAAGACAAAGACGTAAACAGCAATTTCACGGCACTGACCTTTATGGAATGTTGGCATTTGAAATACAATCCGTATCTGGTATTTGATTATCTGCTGAGAATAGGATATGTCAGGAATATCGTGCTGCCTTTGGAGAAAAGGGACATGGTTCTGAATCTCTGCAAATATGCAGGATGGAACCAAATGATGTCGCTGAAGAACAACATCGGACTGAGCATGGCATACGTGGCTGGAAGGGATTTGGGCAGCATGAAAGAACATATATCCTTGTATGCCATGGAGGAGAAGGCGAAAAAAGAGCAACTGAATGCCCTGGACAAGGTGCTGAAAGAGGAGGATAATCATTTCACCAGATTGATGGCCATGTTCCCTTTTGTCCGCTTGTCTCACAATAAAGACAATGAAAGCAGAAGTTATTATTCTGTCATTGCCTTGCTGGCTGTGATAGGAGATTTGCTGAAATGTACGGACAGGGAGGAGATGATAGGCAGGATAAACGACCTGAAACTATTCCGCAGCTATCAGATGCCACAAGAGGAGGACTACTATGGTGAGGATGACGGCATAGGCGGCGATGATTATGGGGTGGAGACGAGGCAGGAAGAAATTGTGGCATTGGCAGACATGATGTGTGCTTGGAAATCTGCATACAAGGATTGTCTTCTGCCTCCATACGCCTTGGGCAGAATGATGACAAGGCTTTACACTTCATTGTCGAAAGTAATAGTGAACAATGTAGGGCATATGATGAACGTCATGATTGCCAATTTCTTCAACTCATGCTTGATTGAAGAGACCCGAATCCGAATACCAGCTGCAGAACAAGGTAAAATCAACAATAGCAATTTGAGGTCGGACACGAGGTATTTCAAAGACAATCTTGGAAAGGCAGACTTAGTTAACAAGCTGACATTCACCAAATGGATGATGGCTTGCCCTATGCTGAACTGCTTCCTTGATGAGGAAACGTATGGTAAGTTACAAGAATGTTTGGCACCTGATTTTAAGAAAGACAGGAAAACATATCCCGTGTTCGAACTATTGTGTGTAATAAACAGCAAAGATGTGGTTGCTGCAGAAGAGGATGTTAGACCTTCGTTCTCGGGTGAGAAGACTGTAGGATGGCGGAAAACCTTAGACGCACTAAGGAGTAATGGTGTTCCCGAAGATATGATACAAGAAAAGATTATCGATGAGGAGGACACCGATAAAGCCATAGAATTCATCAAAGGAACAGGACTGTTTAAGAATGTAAAAAGAGGTTCCGTGGAGTCTTTTAGAGAAAACCTCCAACAACAAGAGGGCGTGGTTGAGGCTGAACCTCCGCATCTGCACGAGAATCCTGAAGACGGCAACGAATAATGTCATGATATGAGAAGTGAATCGTATCTAAGATACCTGTTCTCTGACAATGTCTCTCTTCGGAAATACTTCCGAGAGAGGAAAAGCGTCAGTTTGAGAGAAGTAAGCCGTTCCCTGCTGATAAAGGTAAGGGAACTGGGATATGTTGTGCCCGACCACTATTATCGTTTAGGAACGGAAGCCTCTTTTCGGAATATCAACGGACTGACTAAACTGTTTACAATAGGGCTACCAAGACTGGCTGATGAATATCTGGAGATACATGACGGCAGAATATATGTAAAGGGGGAGCGGATGAATGACTGGCAGTTGATGCTGCCGCTTATTCCTCCCCTATTGTTGACCGCCACAAAGATATGGAAAGAGTATGGTCCGATAAATCCGGATTCCATTTCTGATTTTGCCCACAACAGCCTGCTGCCGACAGTCAGATACACAGCATTGTCTTCTGCATACTTGCCTGAGATGCTGGTATTGAAAGAGGAAAACCATGGATTCGATGATTTGCATATCCATCTGAACGGTGCCGTGGAGACAGATTTGGCATGGCATGATTTTCTCAGTTTTCCCGAGGTGGTTTTTCTGGAGATAAACAAGGCATACAGTAATGAAAAGATGAAGGAGCAGATCGAACAGCTGACCAACATATCTACCCCGATAGAATTCATGCAGCTGTTCAGCATAGCAGGAAGATTACGGGAATGGCTGTTCGGCAAAGTGATGTATGGTGAGGAAACCTACGAAACGACATCGTTTGAGAGTCTGTTGAATAAGGTGGCGGAAATGGAGGAGTGCTGTCGTGAGCATCCTTTCAAGCACCTGATGGGAGAAGACGCATCGCCCTTGATAATGGAAGGATTGCTATATGTGAAGACACTGGATTATATGGTAGCATATCCACTTGACGATGCGGTGGCAGGTGTTTTTCATTACTACTTGCTCATATTGGGATTGTGCAATAAGTTGTTGGTGCAGCAGACGGATGCTTTCGGGTTTGAACAGTTTCAGAAATATACCTCTAACAATTTCCGTGAGTTCAGCGAAAAGACATACCGCCAACGCTTTCTTCAACTGTCGGGAAATGACATGAGAAATATCCGTCATATAGAAGGACGTTTCTCTCCGAAAGGCACGTTGGAAGATAATGTGGACATCATCAAAAAGATTAAAGACGGATTTGATGGTTTGGTGCATTGCCGTGAAGAGGCTGGCATTGAACAGCCGACATTGGCATTGGTCGCCCATTTCATCAAGAGGAGCGATAACGGCAAGGGTAAGGTGCGATTTGGAAGTATGCGCAAAGACCTTGAACGAAGGACGGATGCCCTGATTGCACTGATGAACACCAACAGCACGTTTTCGCGCATGGTGACAGGAGCTGATGCAGCAGCAAGTGAATTTGACACTCCACCTGAGGTGTTTGCCCCCTCGTTCCATAAACTGCGGAAGCACGGGATGCAGCATTTTACCTATCATGCAGGAGAAGACTTCTTTCATGTGCTTAGCGGCTTACGTGCCATCTATGAAGCTATGGAATATCTGGGACTGAAGGCTGGCGACAGAATCGGTCACGCCACTGCAGCAGGTGTGGATGTCAGATTGTGGAAAGAGAATATCGGGGAGCGGTTGTGGATGCGCAGGGAAGACTATCTGGCAGACCTGCTCTTTGCCTATCATCTGATAGCTGGCACAAAAGGATGTGCGCTGGAGTCACTGCTACCGAAAATAGCCCTAAGGATAGAGGAGTACGCTTCAAAGATATATTCAGACACCTATACGGTGTGTGAACTGATAGATGCATGGCTAATGCGGAAAGAATGCCCTTTCTCTCTTTTCAAGGACATGCCAAGTCGCACAGAACAAATATGTCTGTATTACCATTCGAAGGAAGGTCGTGAGCGAGGAAAAGAGATTGTCATGGTGGATGCCTACGATATATTCGGTGAAAAAGAGCTGGTCTGCTTGCAAAAGCTCCTTTTAAGAGGGATGCATCAGAAGCAGATTGTCATCGAGACCTTGCCGACAAGCAATGTCATTATCGGTCATCATCACAGTTTCTCCACCTATCATATCTATAATTGGTACAGGTGGAGCAAGGAGGGGGAAAAGATACCTGCCATAGTGGTGGGTACGGATGATGCCGGTATCTTCGCCACCAACATCTACAACGAGTATTGCCACATCTATTGTACGCTGGTCTTCGACAAGGGACTAAGTCCCTACGAAGCCATGGACTATATAGAGCGACTGGTGCATAATGCAAAGGTTTATGCGTTTAAATAGAATCAGTATATGGAATGTATTATCAGACCCAGATTGAATGATTACCATGGAATTTTATTGCGTCAAGAAGACATTGATTATGCAATACCATTCTTGGACGAGGATATTCCTTTGTATCTTGATCCTTTCTTGCTTTGGAAGTCACCTTCTTTAATGGACAATGGCTTACATGATTCTATCATTCAAAGTTTCAACCATTTTGGGTATATGGTAAACAAAGGTCAGTTTGATACCGCAACTGACTTACTAATCGAATTGTCGGAATGTGAGGCCGTAGGATTAGGAACTTCAAAGACAAGAAAGGGGAACCGGATTGGCAGGAATGTCGCTACGGATATCCTTTCACTTTTCAATAATATTCCACAGTTAAGGACAACAGGCTTTTCACATATAGAAGAAATTCAATTATTAGTGAATCAAATAGCGAAAGACCGAATAAGTGACATTGCCTGTAACCTTATGTCTTCATTCCTTATAGACTATACTATACAAAGGTGTGAGGAATCTAAGATTCCCATGGAGAAAGTTACTATGACATCTGTATATGATGTAAAAGCAAGGTGTTTAAAGTCTGAGGATGTGTTTCTTCCTGTTAACCCTAACACGAAACAACCGATACTATTTGTTCCTAAGCGGTGGCTGCGTTTTTCCTCATGGATAGGAATGGATGACTACTTTTCAAACTATTACTCTGATAATGTTGACAGGGACTTCTTTTTCAAAGACAGGATTCGCATTATCGATTACAATAGAAAAAACTATGATTTTGTAAAGGGGTATGTGGAAACAAAGGAACGTACTTTTTCGGATTGCTACAATGATCCTCTATTTATGCAACTGCCTTTGACTTCTGCTAAGCGTAAAATGACAGAGATAACGAAATTGCCAGCAGGGAAAACAGAGAATGCAGACAAAAAGTATGAAGGTTATGTCGTTCAATTGTTGTCTTCTTTACTGTACCCACATCTTGATTTTGCACAATCACAATGTCGAACTGATTCAGGTGCCCAAATTAGAGATTTAATTTTCTACAATAATCAAAGCATTCCATTCTTTAAGGAACTACACGATATGTATGGCTCTCGGCAAATCGTATTTGAACTTAAAAATGTGGAAGCATTGAATAGAGATAATGTAAACCAGCTAAATAGATATTTGAATGAGAATCTGGGTAGGTTTGGAGTTTTTGTAACCCGTCATAAACCTCCCAGAAACATCCAAAAGCACCTGATTGATTTATGGTCAGGACAAAGGAAGTGTATCGTTGTGCTTGACGATTCTGATTTGCAGATGATGACAGATATATTCGAGAACAAGCAAAGATTACCTTACGAAGTAATAAAGAAGAAATACTGTGAATTCATGAGAAATTGTCCAACTTAATAAAATGAACAACATGGGTAATAAAGTAATAGATCAAATTCGAACCCTGAAATTTGAATTTCAAACATTATCAAGTAAGAAACCTAATGATACGGTCAATCAGTTTAAACTGAAATATGTGAACCTATCGTTAAAAGCTGCCAATGATTTGTTGAAAGAAGAAAAGCCTTATGAGGATTTTGAAACTTTCGAAGAAGATAATCTTCCTACTAATAGTGATGTTCTGATGATGTTAAGTTTATATTTAGATAGGTTAGCAAGTTATGCATAAAGAAGAAATTGAAAAGTATGATGAGCTTCATTCAAAATTATTGTCATTAAAAACAGACTTTCAAATCCTTTCAGGTAAGAAGCCCAATGATAATGTCAATGAATTCAAATTGAGTATAATCAATAAAGTATTGAACAGCATCAATGAGTTAATTGGGGAATACAAACCTGATTCTGATTTTGATGCTTTCAACATTGATAGCCTGCTGTCCAATAGTGATGTATTGATGATGATGAATCTTTATTTGAGTGCAATGCACCGATTCAGAGAAGCTAACTCAATAGAAACGCCAGATACTGACTGGGGATTTCCATCGTCAAAAAAAGAATGGAAGACTGATGATGACTAATCAATATGGCTGCATATTTATTTGATTCTTAATTATTGCTGTCCGGTAAAACTTTTGCAAAGAAAATAAATTAGGGCTGACACTTCTCACGAGGTATCAACCCTTTTGGTTATCTTTGTTTTTGAGAAAATAAAATATAAGCATGAGCAAAGATAGTCATTTTACCGGACAGCCGGTCTATAGTCAAGTATTAAAG
>OIWM01000457.1_pt1 | contig 49954 bp, 50 predicted proteins | sample 1587451 | NCBI WGS metagenome assembly OIWM01 (sample SAMEA3888907, study PRJEB22519) | human gut metagenome | biome: human gut; feature: human-associated habitat; material: faeces | place: Denmark | collected 2011 | reverse complement strand
GCGAATATCTGGACCTCCACTGCGGCGGCATCGACAACGCTTTCCCCCACCACACTAACGAAATCGCCCAGTCCGAGTCCTATCTCGGCCATCATTGGTGCAATTTCTGGATGCATGTTCACCACCTGAACACCAGCCACGGCAAGATGAGCAAGTCCAGCGGCGAGTTCCTCACCGTGTCCCTGCTTCAGGAAAAGGGCTATGACCCCCTCGCCTACCGTCTCTTCTGCCTCCAGAGCCACTACCGCAACAATCTCGTCTTTACCTGGGAAAATCTCGATAACGCGCAGGCCGCGTTCAATAAGCTCATAAACCGCATCGCCGCGCTCAAGCCCGGCGACGGCGAAGTTGACGCCGAGGCCATGGCCGCGATGAAGGAGAAGTTCTGCGCCGCGATGGACAACGACCTCAACACCTCCCTCGCCGTCACCGCGCTGTATGACGTGCTCAAGTACAAGACCAATGACGCGACCAAGCTCGCCACCATTGCGGACTTTGACCGTGTGCTGAGCCTGAGCCTTATCGAGAAGGCCGACGCAAGACGCGAGGAGCTGAAAAAGCAGAACGTCGCCGCCGGTGCGTTCACCATCGTCTCCGAGTCCGGTGAGGCCGACGCCGAGGTCGAGGCCAAGATCCAGGCGCGTCAGGACGCGAAGAAGGCCAAGAACTACGCCGAGGCCGACCGCATCCGCGATGAGCTCAAGGCCGCCGGCATTGAGCTTACCGACATCCCCCACGGCGTAACGTGGAAGCGTATCTGATATCGTGAAAAATGGCGCGCCCGCCGTGCTCTGCTGTCACGGCGGCGCGCCGTAAAAATATGAGGTGAATTAATGAAAACCACGATCATCTGCTTCAGCCCCACCGGCGGCGTTGAGAAGGTCGCCCAGCTCATCGCAAACGAGCTGAAAGTCGCAGCCCCTTACGATTACACCACACGCGGCTATGAGGTCAGCTTTTCCTCCGATGACCTTGTGTTCTTCTGCTTCCCTGTCTACGGCGGCAGGATCCCCACCCCGATGTACGACCGCATGAACTATGTCCACGGCAACGGCGCAAAGGCCGTGCTCGTGGCCGTCTACGGCAACCGCGCCGTAGAGGACGCTCTGCTCGAGATGAGCGACCTGTGTCTCAACCGCGGCTTCAAGGTAGTCGGCGGTGCGGAGATGATCGCCCCGCACTCTATCGACAAGCGCTTCGGCGCCGGCCGTCCCGATGCGTCCGATATCGCCGCGCTCAATAAGTTCCTCGCCTCCCTCATGGCAAAGCAGGAGCTCACTCCCGTTGCCATGCCCGGCAAGCGCCCGTACAAGGAGTATAAGGGCATCCCTGTGTACCCGACCTCAAGCTCCAAGTGCTCCGGCTGCGGCACCTGCGCGCAGGAGTGCCCTACCGAGGCTATCGATCCGGGTGACCCGCAGCATACCGACAAGTCCAAGTGCATCAGCTGCATGCGCTGCGTGAGTATGTGCCCGTTCTCCCAGCGCCGCGTCCCCAAGGCGATGCAGCTTGCCGCCTCCGCCGCGCTCATCAAAATGTGCGCCGGGCGCAAGGAACCCAAGTTCTATCTGTGATCTCTGCATACCAGAACAGCCGCGGCTCTACGGCCGCGGCTGTTGGTTTTCTCTATAAGCTTCCGCGTGCTCAGTCTTTCCCGACCATGCTTGCGGCGTGGGAATATATCGCGTCAAAGGACTGCTGGCTCAGGTCATGCTCCAGCTTGCACGCGTCCTCCTGTGCTGTGTTCTCATCGACGCCGAGCATGATGAGGAACTTTGTGAGCGCCTTGTGGCGCTTGAGCATTTCTGCTGCAACCGCCATGCCGGTTTCCGTCAGCGTGATGAGCCCGTCCTTATCCATTGTGATGTGTCCGCTTTCCTTGAGGCGCTTTGTCGCATAGCTGACGCTGGGCTTCGTGACATTGAGCTTCTCCGCAACATCGATAGAGCGGATATACCCGTGCTTCTCCTTCATCATCAGCATCGCTTCAAGATAATCCTCCGCGGCTTTTTGAATCGCCATGTTAAAATACACCAACTTCCGTGTCATTGTTTAGTATAAGTTAACATACTTTAACCAAAAATGCAAGTACGAAAAAAAATCTTTAAATTCCTACTTGACAAGCATGGTTAGAGATGTTAAACTGCACTCAGTTAGAAGAGGTTAACAGTTTGAAAGAGACATCATACGACAGTGGTCGACCGCTTCTGACCAGTTTTTTCAACTATGGTTAGTTGAAACTAACCTGAAAGGCGGAAAGAGAATATGATGCCGCTACCCCTTGCAAACATCGGAGAGGAATATCTGATCCGAAAAGTCGGCGGCAGTCCGGAGGTCAAGAAGCATCTTGAGGATCTGGGCTTTGTTGCCGGCGGTACCGCGACGCTCATCACCGTGCTCAACGGGAACGTGATCGTCAAGGTCAAGGAAGCCAGAGTCGCGATAAGCGAAGAAATGGCTCGCAAAATCATGGTCTGAGAAAACCAAAAAAGGAGAGGAAAGAATGAAGACACTGCGTGAAGTCAAGATCGGCGAAACTGCCAAGGTCGTTAAGCTCCACGGTGAAGGCCCCATCAAGCGCCGTATCATGGACATGGGCATCACCAAGGGCACCGAAGTTTTTGTCCGTAAGGTCGCTCCTTTGGGCGATCCCATGGAGGTCACCGTGCGCGGCTACGAGTTGAGCCTGCGCAAGGCTGACACCGAAATGATCGAAGTCGAGTAAAAATTATCTGATTTTTTGTAGACAGGTTAACTTAGCTTAACCGGAAGAAGGAGCAGTAATCAATCATGGATAAGCAGATCAAAATTGCCCTCGCAGGCAACCCCAACTGCGGTAAAACAACGCTGTTCAATGCGCTGACCGGCTCCAACCAGTTCGTCGGCAACTGGCCCGGAGTCACCGTTGAAAAGAAGGAAGGCCGCCTCAAGAAGCACGATGACGTCGTCATCATGGACCTTCCCGGTATATACTCTCTGTCCCCTTACACGCTTGAAGAAGTCGTCGCCCGTAACTACCTGATAACCGAGCGTCCCGATGCGATACTCAACATCATCGACGGCACGAACCTTGAGCGTAACCTCTACCTCACCACCCAGCTCACTGAGCTTGGCATCCCCGTGGTGATCGCCATCAACATGATGGATATCGTCCGCAAGAAGGGCGACAAGATAAACATCGAAGAGCTCTCCCGTGAGCTCGGCTGCAAGATCATTGAGATCTCCGCTCTGAAGGGCGACGGCGTTATGGACGCTGCCGAGGCCGCTATCGACGCTGCAAAGAACGGCAAGACCGTTCCGATGCACACCTTCTCCGGCCCTGTCGAGCACGCTATCGCTCACATCGAGGAAGCGGCTCTGCACTCCATGCCTGAGGATCAGCAGCGCTGGTACGCGATAAAGATCTTCGAGCGCGACGACAAAGCTCTTGCTCAGCTCAAGATCGATGCTTCCGTTATGGAGCATATCGAGAGCGATATCAAGGCAGCCGAGACCGAGCTTGATGACGATGCCGAGAGCATCATCACCAACGAGCGCTACATTTACATAGCACAGCTCATCAAGAACTGCTACAAGAAGAAAGAGGCTGGTGCTCTCTCCACCTCCGATAAGATAGATAAGATCGTCACCAACCGCTGGCTCGGTCTTCCGATCTTCGCACTGGTCATGTTCCTCGTCTACTGGGTCGCAATGGTCGGCGTCGGCGCTCCCGCTACCGACTGGGCAAACGACGGTGTGTTCGGCGATGGCTGGCACCTGTTCGGCATAGGCTCCGCTGCGTACAACGAAGTCGCCGATGAGTGGAACGAAGCTTCCGCTATCGTAGACGGCTATGACGCCTACGTTGAAGAGAACGGCGAGCCCGCAGACGGCGTCTTCACCTATGAGGTAGAAGATGAAGAGACTCTGGCCGTTGAAGAAGTTGAAGCCACTGTCACCGATTACGAGGACGCTCAGGCTACCCTCGAAGAGATCGGCGAAGAGCCTGATCCCGCGGACTACGGCGTTTGGGTTCCCAGTATTCCTACCCTTATAGGCGACGGCCTTGAAGCTGCCGGCACTGCCGATTGGCTCAGCGGCCTTATCCTCGACGGTATCGTAGCCGGTGTCGGCGCGGTCCTCGGCTTCGTTCCTCAGATGCTGGTCCTGTTCCTGATGCTCGCCTTCCTCGAGGCCTGCGGCTACATGGCTCGTATCGCATTCGTCCTTGACCGTATCTTCCGTAAGTTCGGTCTTTCCGGTAAGTCCTTCATCCCGATGCTCATCGGTACCGGCTGCGGTGTTCCCGGTGTTATGGCCTCCCGTACCATCGAGAACGAGCGTGACCGCCGTATGACCATCATGACCACAACATTCATTCCCTGCGGCGCAAAGGTCCCGTTCATCGCAATGATCGCAGGCGCTATCTTCAACGGCTCTGCATGGGTCGCGACCTCCGCATACTTCGTCGGCATGGCAGCCATCATCGTTTCCGGCATCATGCTCAAGAAGACCAAGATGTTCTCCGGCGAGCCTGCTCCCTTCGTTATGGAGCTGCCCGCATACCACTGGCCGACTCTCGGCAACGTTCTCCGTTCCATGTGGGAGCGCGGCTGGAGCTTCATCAAGAAGGCCGGTACGATAATCCTTCTCTCCACTATCTTCGTATGGTTCACCACCTACTTCGGTGTTGTTGACGGTACCTTCCGTATGCTCTCCGAAGAAGAGATCAGCTACTCCATCCTCGCAACCATCGGCAACGCCATCGCTTGGATCTTCATCCCTCTGGGCTGGGGCAACTGGCAGGCAGCCGTCGCATCCATCACCGGCCTTGTTGCTAAGGAGAACATCGTCGGTACCCTCGGTATCCTCTACGCCAGCGGCGTCGGTACCGTTTACCAGAACCTCGCAGCAGCTTTCACCAGCGTGACCGCTTACTCCTTCCTCGTCTTCAACCTTCTCTGCGCCCCCTGCTTCGCAGCTATCGGCGCAATCAAGCGTGAAATGAACAGCTCAAAGTGGACTTGGTTCGCCATCGGCTATCAGTGTGGCTTCGCTTACATCTGCGCCCTCATGGTCAACCAGTTCGGCGGCCTGTTCACCGGCAATGTCAATGTGATCGGCCTGATCGTCGCTATCGCGGCTCTCGCAGGCATCATCTACATGCTGGCAAAGCCCTACAAGGAAGCTACCAAGCTCTCCGAGAAGCTCTGATCCAAATCATCAACTCCGGGAGGGTATCTCCCCTCCCGGGAGCTCAAAAAGTTTTCCATCACTTTCACATAAAAGGAGCGATAAACCATGCTTGAATTTCTCGCCGCAAACCTTTCCACCATTCTTATCTCTATTGTACTCCTTGCCATAGTGGTACTCATCTCAATACATCTTGTGCGGGAAAAGAAGCGGGGACAATCCTCCTGTGGCTGCGGCTGCGCTGACTGTGCGATGCACGGCAGCTGCCACAGCGCTAAGTAGGAAAAGGGGAGATGCAGCTTTCACCTCTCTGCATCTCCCACATTTCTAACCGGGAGGTTCAATATGTTGAACTCCAGCAAACCCCTCTCCTCCTCCGCGATCAAATACCTGCTTGTGCTATCCGAGCTGTGCGTGTCCGGTCAGGGCGCGCGGTGCAAGGATATAGCGGCGCGGATGAGCGTGTCAAAGCCCAGTGCCCACTCGATGATCCAGAACCTGTGCGACCTCGGCCTTGCGGAAAAGCAGAAATACGGCGCGGTCCACCTCACCGAGCAGGGCAGCGAAGAAGCCGCCCGGTACTCTCTCGGCTGCGCACAGCTGAGTGAAAAGCTGAAAGCATCGCTCGGACTGAGCGAGGATGTATGCAGTCATATTGCCTGCACGGTGCTTGCGGAGCTGCCCGAACAGCTTGCAGTGCTGTCGGAATGAAATTGGGAGTGACTAACTATGATCGAAACTACAGTTAAAATAGACGGCATGATGTGCTCCATGTGCGAAAGCCATGTGAACGACGCCATCCGCAATCATCTCAATGTGAAAAAAGTCTCCGCCTCTCACAGCAAAGGCGAAGCGACCATTATCAGCGAAGACCCCATAAGTGAGGGCGATATCGAAAAGGCTCTCGACGGCAGCGGCTACACGATTCTGTCCGTCAGCAGCAAGCCCTATGAAAAGAAGAAGCTCTTCAGCTTCGGTAAAAAGTAAAATCGTCAATAACCGGCCGGCTTTGCCGTGCATGACAGAGCCGGCCGCATAAATAAAATCCCGAAAATCTCTTGCGCACAGTGCGCAAATTTCTTTTGAAGCTTAGTTAGACTCATTTAACTCATTGCTGAAAGGATCCGCTGTCATGTCAGAGAGCAGAATAATCAGCCAGTGCGCGCCGACGCTCGCTGGGATAAAGACCGGCAGCCTGTTCCCTCACCCCTATGACAGCAAGGAGCAGGTGTACAAGGACATCCGTGAAATAAACCGCCGCCTGATTCCGAAGGGACTGTGCTTGATCCCGCTGCGCTTCACGGAAAAGAATGTGCTGCTCTATCTCTACCGCCCGGCTTGGCTGCGCCGCGACCTCTCGGATGAGACGGCCTGCGAAGTCCTGCGCGAAATGGGCTACACGCGCTCCGACTGCGGCAGCTGCCTTGCGCAGCTCATGCGCCGGATGCAGCAAGCGGACAGTGAGTTTCCCCACGAAGTCGGGCTCTTCCTCAGCTACCCGCCTGAGGACGTGAAAGGCTTCATCGATAACGAAGCCGCAAATTACAAGTACATAGGTCTCTGGAAAGTATACGGAGACGAGGAAGGCGCAAAGCGCACATTCGCCCGGTACAAGAAATGCACCGAGCTCTACTGCAAGCTCTGGCAGAGCGGTTCAAGTCTTGAGCAGCTCGCCGTTGCGATATAAGGAATCAATTAATCAACAAACCGACTTGACAAGAAAGGAATTTTTATTATGAAGAAAACAGCTGTTGTATACTGGAGCGGCACCGGCAACACCGAGGCCATGGCAGATGCCGTCCTCACCGGCATGAAGGATGCAGGCGCTGACGCAGTGCTCTATACCGCCGCCGAATTCAGCCCCTCAAAGCTCAGCGAGCTCGACGCTGTCGCCTTCGGCTGCCCCGCAATGGGCGCTGAAATGCTCGAAGAATCCGAGTTTGAGCCGATGTTCAACGACTGCAAGGGCAGCCTCGGCGGCAAGAAGGTCGCGCTGTTCGGCTCATACGGCTGGGGTGAGGGCGACTGGATGCGCAGCTGGGAGGACGACTGCTCCGCTTCCGGAATAAAGCTCTGCTGCGAGAGCGTCATCTGCAATGAGGCTCCCGACGCACAGGGGCTCGCGGCCTGCCGTCTGCTCGGCAAGCTGCTTGCCGAATGAGGCCGGCGCAATGCCCGGCATCCTCAGGCGCCGCCTGATAATGCTGTCGATCATCGCGGTGCTGCTCACCGCCGCAATGATAGTTTCCAAATTGGCAGCATAATTAATTTAGATTACGTTCTATCCTTTTCTCTCCATTTTTGTTTCGCGCCCCGGGTCACACGACCCGGGGCAAATTTTATATTTTATATTTTCATTTATATTTTCCCGTTGACAAAAGGCATGGCATGTGTTAGTATCTCATAAACTCTTTGCACTGCATCGCGTATACGACAACAGTACAAACTGAACAGGCAGCGTATCTTTCCGCCAGCCGGGTCGCCGCAAGGCGGCAGCAGAGAAGACAGACAGTCTCTGCGGGACAGTAGTATGTTCCGAGGGGGACTGTATTTTTTATTCCCCTCGGCTCGTGAAGTGCATATTATACCGTGGAGGGGATCTGTCATGTCTGAAAAGAAAATCGTCGCGCGGCTGACCGCCGTCGGCGTCACAGGAAACATACTGCTCGTTGCTTTCAAGCTCTACGCGGGCATTGCCGGGCACTCCGGCGCAATGGTGTCGGACGCGGTGCATTCGCTGTCCGATGTGTTCGCGACCTTCATCGCCTTCATCGGCGTGAAGCTCGCGCAGAAGGGGCCGGACAGGGATCACCCCTACGGGCATGACAGGCTCGAATGCCTCGCGTCCACTGTGCTCGGCGTGATCCTGCTCGCGACCGGCCTCGGCATCGGCTGGGGCGGCTTGCAGAAGATCATCGCGGGGCATTATGAAAGTCTCGCCGTGCCCGGCGGGATAGCTCTCGCGGCTGCCATCGTGTCCATAGTCGTCAAGGAGGGTATGTTCTGGTACACCCGGCACTACGCCAGGAAGCTAAATTCATCGGCTTTCATGGCCGATGCGTGGCACCACCGCTCTGACGCGCTCTCGTCCGTTGGCTCGCTCATCGGCATAGGCGGGGCAATGCTCGGCGTGCCGGTGCTCGAGCCCGTCGCCTGCGTTGCGATATGCCTGTGCATCCTCAAGGTCGCTTACGACATTCTGAAGGATGCGGCAGACAAGATGCTCGACACAGCCTGCGGCGACAGCTACGAGAAGAGCCTTGCCGACTTCATCCGCGCGCAGGACGGCGTAGTGAGCCTTGACACGCTGCGCACACGCAAGTTTGGCAGCAAGGTGTATATCGATGCCGAGATAAGCGTCGACGGCAGCATGACGCTTTCTGATGCGCACAGCATCGCCGAGCGCGTCCACAACGCCGTCGAGCACAAGTACCCTGATATAAAGCACATTATGATACACGAAAACCCGGCAAGTGCAAGCGCGGAATAATTCGATCTGGCAAAAATATTTGGCGCACTGCAAATACATTGCAGTGCGCCGTTTTCTTTTATTTATACACTCTCGGGACACGCTTTGACACCGCGCAGAGAAGCTCATACGGTATGGTCTGCGCCGCGGCGGAGAGCTTGTATATGTCATTCGTCTCGCCGAATATCTCGACCTCGCTGCCGACGTCGACCTCCGGCAGATCGGTCAGGTCGATCATGCACATGTCCATGCATATGCTCCCCCGCTGCGGCGCAAAGCCCCCGCGCGCGGCGAAGCTGCACTTGTTGGAGATAAGGCGCGGCAGGCCGTCGGCATAGCCGATGGCGAGCACGCCCATGCGTGTGCGCCGTTCGGTCGTGAAGCGCCGGCCGTAGCTCACGCAGGTGCCCGGCTCATAGAGCTTGATGGTGCTGACGGTCGTGACAAGGCGCATGCACGGACGCAGACCGATGCGGCCGGGGCCGTCCCCGTAGCCGTAGAGCAGCAGGCCGGGGCGCACCATATCGAGCGCCATCTCCGGATAATTCACGACCGCGCCGCTGTTTGCACAGTGGCGTATCCTAAACGCCACGCCGCCTCGCTCGCTCACAGCGTCGATCACCGCGCGGAAAAGCGAGAACTGCTCGCGGGTATACTGCTCATTCTCCTCGCCCTCCTCATCGGAGACCGCAAAGTGCGTGTACACTCCCTCGGGCTCAAGCCCTGGCAGGCGGCAGGCGTCTATCACGTTCTGCACGCCCTCGTCAAAATACTCGCCTGCGCAGAGAAAGCCAAGGCGTGACATACCGGTATCGAGCTTTATGTGTATCTTCAGCACAGCGCCGAGCGCCGTCGCCGCGGTGGAATACTCCAGCGCCTTGGCATAGCAGCTCACAGTCTGGGTGATGCGGTTCTCGATCAGCACACTCGTATACTCCGGCGGCGTATGGCCGAGAATGAGGATAGGCATGGTTATCCCGCCGCGGCGCAGCTCAAGCGCTTCGTCAAGGCAGGACACGGCCAGATAATCCGCGCCGCAGTCCTGTAAAAGGTGCGACACCTGCACCGCGCCGTGCCCGTAGGCATCGGCCTTCACAACGCCGAGGAAGCGGCAGCCCTCCGGCAGCGACGCGCGTATGGCGTTATAGTTATGGCGGATATTCTCAAGGCTTATTTCAGCCCAGCTTCTCTTCTGCAGATCGTCCATTTATTTCTCTCTGCCTTTCAATATTATTCCGTTTCGGTTTCTGCGGCGGCCGTGCCCTCCGTCCAGCCGCTTATCTCGGCGATGACCGTGACGCGCCCGCCGCTTTCAAGCTCGGCGCGCTGCGGCACCATCCCATCGGGCTCGAACCAGACAGCGACGCGGTACTCATCGTTCGGCTCAAGGCGGCAGACATACAGGCCGTCCTCCTCGCCGTAGGAGTCAAGATGCCCGCTCTTCATCGCCTGCACCAGCACCGGCAGTGACGACATGGGCGAGAGCCCGAGGGAGTCGAGCGAGCCGGTATCGAGTACGACCCCGTCATACTGCAGAACGGTGCTCCCCGGCTCAACACGTGCGGTCACGCCCGCGATAAGCTCCGGCGCTAATACCGTCACCGCGCCGCCGCTGTCGTCCTCAGTGTAGCTCAGGGTGAACTTCGCCGTCTTGTGCTCATACTCGGCGCGCACGTTCGCGGTAAAGGTAAGCGACTGCGCCGCGTTCACACGCTCGGAAAACCCGGCATAGGCTTTCTCGACCTCGCGGCCCGCGCAGCCGGTGAGCAGCAGGCACACGATTGCCAACAAAGGCAGGCATACTCGTTTCATAGTCATCCGTTGACCTCCGAAATCAATTATGCTAAACCTTATGCGGCTTGTTCAATTATAATCACCTATGAAAGAATAGTCAAATAGGTCTTGCAAAAATCGTCAGGCTGTGATAAATTTTATATGTTACAGCGTTGAACGGGAAAATAACGCGGATGCACCTGTCAGAGAGTGGGGGTCACCGGCTGCAAGCCTCCATAGGCCGCGCGCGTTTGGTTCGCCCGTGAGCTCCGGCCAATCCCCGGCGTGCGGCGCGCGTTAAGCGTCATAAAGAGCGGCTCATCAGAGCCGAACGTGGGTGGTACCGCGGAAGCCATGCTTTCGTCCCTTGGTTACGGAGGGACGGGGGCTTTATTTTTTTACAGGAGAAGTTGGCAAATGAAAGAATTAATGCAGAAGCTCAGAGAGTCATCGGTAAAGGAAATTCTGGATTGCGACAGCGCGGAGCGCCTTGAGGCGATGCGCGTCAGGTACCTCGGCAAAAAGGGCGAGCTGACGGCGATACTGCGCCAGATGGGCAGCCTCTCGGCTGAGGAGCGCCCCGCGATGGGTCAGCTGGCCAATCAGCTCAGGAGCGAGATCGAAGAAGCGATAGACAAGCGCCGTGAGGAGCTTTCTTCCGCGATGATGGAGCTCAAGCTCGAGAGCGAAGCCGTTGACGTGACGCTGCCGGGCAAGGATATACGCATGGGGCACAAGCACCCGATGTACAACGTCCTCGACCAGCTCAAGGATATATTCATCGGCATGGGCTTTGAGATACTCGACGGCCCCGAGGTCGAGCTTGCGGAATATAACTTCACGAAGCTGAACATCGACGAAGGCCACCCCTCCCGTGACTGGACGGACACCTTCTACTTCACCGAGGACGGCAAGATACTTCTGCGCACGCAGACCTCCCCGATGCAGATACACGCCATGGAGACGCGCCAGCCGCCTATCCGCATCATCGCCCCCGGCAGAGTCTACCGCAAGGACGAGGTCGACGCGACGCACTCCCCCATGTTCCACCAGATTGAAGGCATGGTCATCGATAAGGGCATAACCATGGCAGACCTCAAGGCGACGCTCAACCTCGTCGTCGAGAAGATATACGGCAAGGGCACGGTCACGCGCTTCCGTCCGCACCACTTCCCGTTCACCGAGCCGAGCTGCGAGCTGGACATTCAGTGCCACAAGTGCGGCGGTAAGGGCTGCCCGACCTGCAAGGGCGAGGGCTGGATTGAAGTCCTCGGCGCGGGCATGGTACACCCCAAGGTTCTTGAGGGCTGCGGCATCGATCCGGACGTGTACTCCGGCTGGGCCTTCGGTATGGGGCTTGAGCGCCTTGCTCTCGGCGAGTACAAGATCACCGACATGCGTCTGATATTCGAGAACGATGTCAGATTCCTCGAACAGTTCTGATCAGGGAGGTAAATGATATATGAAGATGTCAAGAAAATGGCTGAACGAGTTCGTCGATCTCAGCCTTGAAGAATATGACGACCATACATTCGGCGAGGCCATGACGGTCTCCGGCTCCAAGGTCGAGGTCACGGACGATCTCAGCAAGACCATGCACGGCGTGAAGGTCGGGCGCATCGTCTCCATCGAGAAGCACCCCAATTCCGACCATATGCTCGTCACCCAGATAGACGTCGGCGAGAGCGAGCCTGTGCAGATATGCACCGGCGCATGGAACATCCATGAGGGCGATATCGTCCCCGTCGCGCTGCACAACTCCCTGCTGCCCGGCGGCGTGAAGATCACCAAGGGCAAGCTGCGCGGCGTTCCCTCCAACGGCATGCTCTGCTCGCTCAAGGAGCTTGGCATGACGACGCATGACTTCCCCTACGCTGTCATCACTCCCGCTGCTATCCTCGGCGACTATCACCCCATCGATCCGGAAAAGCCCTCCGTCGCCGCCGACATCAAGGCCGGTGACAGGATATTCGGCAAGGTCATTGCCGCTCAGGTCGAGCATGTTGAGACTGTCGGCTACTCCAGATATGCGCTCTCGCTCAGCACCGGGTCTGAGACTGTCAGTGCCGAGACCGGGTGCATGAACCTGCATGCGGGCGATCTGGTTGCTTACGACACGGCGAAAAACCACGTCTGCACGCTTGACGACCTGCGCGCAAAGCAGGAGGAGTTCCCCCACTGCATCACCGACGGCATCCTCATCCTCAACGAGGACTGCAGGCCCGGTGACGACGTCGCCGTCCTGCTCGGGCTGGATGATCACGTCGTTGATTACGAGATCACCCCGAACCGCCCGGACTGCCTGTGCATGATCGGTCTTGCGCGTGAGGCCTCCGTCACGTTCAAAAAGCCCCTCAAGCTGCACACCCCCGTTGTCAATGCAGCCGCCGGCGGCAATATAAACGACATGGCAAAGATCATCATCGAGGAACCGGAGCTCTGCCCGCGCTACACCGCGCGCATGGTCAAGAACGTCAAGATCGCTCCGTCCCCCGCATGGATGCGCGAGCGCATCCGCAACGCCGGTATGCGCCCGATAAACAACATCGTCGATATCACGAACTACGTCATGATGGAATACGGCCAGCCGATGCACGCCTTCGACTTCAGCTGCGTCAAGGATCATGAGATCCATGTCCGCCTTGCCCGCGAGGGCGAGAGCATCCGCACGCTCGACGGTACCTCCCGCGCGCTGACCCCCTCCATGCTCTGCATCTGCGACACTGAGAAGCCCGTCGCGGTCGCGGGCGTCATGGGCGGCGAGAACAGCGAGATCGTCGGCGACACGGCAATGGTGCTCTTCGAGAGCGCGAACTTCAACGGCACCTCCATCCGCCGCACCGCTACCGCCCTCGGCATGCGCACCGACGCCTCCTCCCGCTATGAAAAGGGTCTGGACGTCTACAACACCTATGACGCCGTACAGCGTGCCTGCGAGCTTATAGAACTGCTCGGCGCGGGCGAGGTCGTCGACGGGATAATCGACGTTATCCCCAAGCCCCTGCCGCACACCGACGTCAAGCTCGAACCGGAGAAGATAAACGCCCTGCTCGGCACCGATATAGACGAGGCCACGATGCGCGATATCCTCATCCGCCTCGGCTTCACCCTCGAGGGCGACATTATCCATGTCCCCTCATGGCGCGGCGACGTTTCGCATTACTCCGACATCGCCGAAGAGGTCGCCCGCTTCTACGGCTACAATGAGATCCCCACGCAGTTTGCCGGCAGCGCCACCACGAGCGGCGGCTTCAGCGAGGTGCAGCAGTGTGAGCGCGAGGTCGGTCAGGTCTGCCGCAGCATGGGTCTGGATGAGATCATCACCTACTCCTTCATAAGCCCCAGCTACTATGACAAGATCCGCATGCCCGCGGACTCCCCGCTGCGCGACAGCCTCCGCATCCTCAACCCCCTCGGCGAGGACACCTCCATCATGCGCACGACCGTCCTCCCCTCGATGCTCGAGATACTCACCCGCAACTATAATTACCGCAACAAGGCCGCCTATCTCTATGAGATCGGCAGGGTATACTTCAAGCGCCCCGACGGCACGGCGGACGAGCCGAAGATAGTCTCCCTCGGCGCATACGGCGCGGATGTCGACTTTTTCACCGTCAAGGGCTGGGTCGAAACTCTGATAAGCGACCTCGGCGCTGCAAAGCCCCGCTTCGCCGCCGAGAAGGAGAACGCCTCCTACCACCCCGGACGCTGTGCGAAGGTCTATGTCGGTGATACCTGCATCGGCGTGTTTGGCCAGATCCATCCCGCCGTCGCCGCAAACTACGGCGTGGACGCCGAGCTTTACTGCGCGGAGCTGAGCTTTGACGCGCTCTACTCCGTCAAGGGTGCGACGCCTGTATACAAGCCGCTGCCGCGCTTCCCGTCCGTCACGCGCGACATCGCCGTTGTGTGCGATGCGTCGATCCCCATCGGCGACCTGAGCGACTGCATCCTCGCCTCCGGCGGCCAGTACCTCAAGGACTGCACGCTCTTCGATGTGTACACCGGCCACCATATAATCGAGGGCAAGAAGTCCGTCGCCTTCTCGCTGACAATGCGCTCCGACGATCAGACCCTGACCGTCGAGCACGCGGACGAGACGGTCAAGGCCGTGCTCAAGGCGCTGGAAGAAAAGTTCGGTGCATTCATCAGATAATCCTGTCAACGCACAATGAGCGCGCCGCATATGTATGCGGCGCGCTCAAAAATTTAATAATTCTTAACGAATTTTCACCCGCTTTCGACTTTACTTGACTGCGTTTTCTGTTATAATGTAGCCAAGAAGAAAGAGAAAAGGAGGGGAAAATCATGGAAGATTCAACCCGTAAGTTTACAGCGCTGGACAGTAAGACCGAGATGAGAGAGATTTTATCGTCCGTGTATAACTCCCTCATGGTGAAGGGATATAACCCCATAAATCAGATCGTCGGCTACATTCTCTCTGAGGATCCTACCTATATCACCAATTACAATAACGCTCGTACGCTCATCTGCCGTATCGACAGGGACGAGCTTATGCAGGAGCTGGTCAGGAATTATCTTGACAAATAAGCACCTTGCGTAGAAGCAAAAATAAGACCCGGAGCCCGTGACAAGTCACAGGCTCCGGGTCTTTATATCATCGGTTTAAGAGCCATATACCGAGGTTCAGATACCCGGCAAAGGCCGTCCATATAAGGTACGGGAGCATGAGCTTCCCCGCGGTTCTGGAAATATAGTGAAACAGCACAGTGCAGATCAGTATCATTACCCACAGCACAATGAGCCACAGGAACGACACGAAGTACAGCCCAAGCGTAAAGAACAGCACCGGCCACAGAAAATTCGCAGCAAGCTGCAGGGCATACACCGTCAGCGCACGTTCTCTGCGCGCCTCGGACACATGCGCCGTCCAGATAAGATACGACGCGACGCCCATAAGAATATACAGCGCCGTCCATGCAACGGGAAAGAGCCATTGCGGCGGCGCGAGCGGCGGCTTCGCCATAGTCTCGAACAGCTTCATGCCGTCCTTTGTAAGAAACGCGGCAAGCCCGCCGACTGCCAGCGGAAGCGCAATGGCCGCGATGAGCTGCCTGAGCTTTATATTGTGCTTCACTTTCATCACCCGTATAAGCATATGACAAGCACTGCCGCTTTATTCCAGTCATATATAAAAGACGGCGCCGCATTTTGCAGCGCCGTCTCAAACTCAGAACTGTGCGTAGATAAACGGAGTCTCGCCCGTGTAGGCAAGCACGAGCGTGAGCCCGATGGCGGCGAAGAACAGCGCCATCCCCCATACGCTGCTGAGACTGACAAGCGGATAGTACCCCTCCGGCTTTGTCCCGAGCTTCCGGCTTCTGATGCAGGCTATCGCCATCGCCGCGGCGGTGACGAGGACGCCGAACAAAGTCCAGCTGCTGATGTGCGTCATGCCGCGCTGCCATGTGAACACCGCCGTAAGTATCTGCATCGCGGTGCCGAAGCTGTCCGCGCGGAAGAACACCCAGCAGAAGCTGACAAAGCAGAAGGTGAGCAATATGGACAGCGCCGTGTACAGCCGGCTCTCCCCCGTCTTACCGCGCTTTGCGCGCCATGCGCTCCACAGCCTGTGCGCGCAGAGCGCAAGCCCGTGCAGAGCGCCCCACACGACGAAGGTCCATGCCGCGCCATGCCACAGGCCGCCTATGACCATCGTCAGCATTAGGTTTACATAATTCCTGACTTTGCCCTTTCTGTTGCCGCCGAGCGGTATGTACAGGTACTCCATCAGCCACGTTGAAAGGCTGATGTGCCAGCGCTTCCAGAACTCCTTGACGCTGCGGGAGAGATACGGCATGTTGAAATTTCTCGGCAGCTCATAGCCAAGGCCGCGCGCACAGCCGACGGCCATGTCGGAATAACCGGAGAAGTCGCAATAGAGCTGTATCGAGTACCCCACGACGGCCAGCAGCACCGTTCCGCCGCCGAACTGCACGGGGTTAGAATACACCGCGTTTACGAAAACAGCGATATTATCCGCGATAACTACCTTTTTGAAAAGGCCGAACAGGAATATCTGCACACCCTTTTCGAGATTTACAAGGGAGACGTTCCTGTCCTCACAGAGCTGCGGCAGAAACTCCCCCGCCTTCACGATCGGTCCGGAGACGAGCTGCGGGAAAAACGAGATATAAAGCGCAAGCTTTATAGGGCTTCTCTCCGCCTCGACCTTCCCGCGGTGTACGTCGATAATATAGCTGAGCGTCTGGAAGGTGTAGAACGAAATGCCGACCGGCAGCAGCAGCTTCAGCGCTCCCGGCTCCGCAAGGCCGAAAAGCTCATAGAAGGAGCCGACGAAGAAATTGAAATACTTGAACACACCGAGGATCACGAGCGGCAGCACAACGCCCGCATGCAGCGCGAAGCGGCTGCGGCGGCAGTTGGCAGCGCTCACATAGGCGATCACGGTGAGCGCGAGCAGCAGGAAGCAGCACTTCCAGTTCCAGCTCGCGTAAAAGGCATAGTTCGCCGCAATAAGCAGCACATGGCGCGCACCAAAAAGCTTATCTCCGAGGGCGCGCTTCGCGGCGGGAATGTTAGTCAGCGCAAGCGCTGCGCAGACCGCGGCAAAAAAGGCAAGGAAGCCCAGACTGTTAAATGCCATGCTGTTCCTCCTCCAATGCCTTTATTGTCTCGCATACTTCCTGCGCGAACAGCCTGTGCCCGAGTTTATTCATGTGACCCGCCCCCGGCGTTGTGTTGGCAAAGCCGTAGGGCAGTTGACAGCTCTCGGCATATTCGCCGGTATACGCATCCGTCAGATCAACAAAGACGATGCCATGCTCCGCGCAAACGCTCTCAAACGCCGCAAGGCATCCGGCGTCCGTCTCGGTATAGGCCTTCCCCTGCCCGTCAACATACACTGTCGGGTCGAAGACTATGATTGGCTGCACCCCCCGCGCGCTGCATATATCCGCCGCCATCCCAAGCAGCGGGGAGAGCGCTGCGGCAGGCTCACGCAGTGCCGCCGGTGCTTCCGCGGCTTCCGTGTCATCAGCGTCCGCAGCCCCGGCCATTCCCTTGAACTGCACGGTATAGAGCAGGCGCAGGTACGGCAGCTTCTGCATAAGCGTTACGAGCGCCCCGGACTGCGACGGGATATCCGCCAAAGTCCCGCTCAGAACAGCGTCGATATCCTCTGGGTCAAAATCAACTGTGTTCGTCTCTATGACGACATATTCTCCCGGCTCATACGTATCCAGAGCCGCGGCCAGATGCTTCATGCAGTAAAGCATCGTGTGCCCCGCAGTGCCGATGTTGTAGGTGTACTTCTCGCCGTCAAAGAGCGTGTTCAGTACCGCCCCGGCGTTTTCATCCTGCGCGACGTTGAAGCCCTCGATGTGCGACGAGCCCATCAGCAGGATGTCTATCCTCTCCCCCGGTGCATAGTCCCGGAGGTTATTGAAGCCGTCGTTATTGGTAACGCCCCACGCGAAGCCCTCCGTGCCCTTGCTGTAAAAGGTGGAGGTTTCCCATTTATATTCCGTTGAACCGTCCGGGTTCGTGTAGTGTACCGGGACGTTATAGTAAAGCATACAGAAAGCGTTGAGCGCCAGCAGCGCGATCACGCCCCCGGCTATCGCTTTCAGTATCCATACTCCGAATTTCTTCATGCGTTTTTCCTTTTGAGTTTCACTCGGCGTCCGGGCTGCTCGCTTTCTTGGCGTCCTTGTGCTTCTTCAGCATATTCAGGACATAAGTAAAGCTTTCGACCTTGAGTGCGGCGCAGGCCGATACATACACTGCCGCGCCGGTGATTATCTGTATCACGAGCTTTGCAGCGTCCGGTATGTTCAGCAGGTTGATCGCCGCCACGGCCGCGCCCATTATCACCGCCGCCAGCAAGCAGCGCCACATATCCTTTGCCTGATCGGCAAAGCCGTAGTCCAGCAGCTGCTTCACCGGCATGGAGGTGATGATTGCATCCAGCCACGCGCTGAACAGGAAGCCGTAGGCGATCGCCTCGACCGAGTTGAAAACGAACACCGTTATGAGCAGCACGATTATCATCAGCGTCCTGCGCAGGAGCTCCTGCTTCATCAGGATATCGCTGCGCCCCAAAGCCTTTACGGCCACGAGGTTTGCCGAAGTTATCGGCGTCTGCATTTCTGCGATGCACAGTACCTGCACAAATATGACGCAGGGCATCCATTTTTCCGTCAGCAGCAGGCGCACCATCGGCTCCGCCACGGCGGACATACCGACCATCGCCGGGAAGATCACGAACTCGCCCATTGTCTGCGCGCGCCTGAGCATTGCGCGCACCTGCTTTTTATCGTCCTGTGCCTGTGCCATGACCGGGAACATGACCGACTGCACCGCCGTATCGAGGTTGCGCGACACCGTCGTCGAGAAGCGCTGCCCGCGCTCGTAATAGCCGAGGTCGGCGGTCGAAAACTTTTTGCCGATTATCAGCGGGCGGATGTCGTTATATATCGTCGTTATCATCGACGAGGCAAGCATCTTTATCCCGAAGCCGTAGAGCCGCTTTGCGCTGTCCTTTGAGAACTTCCCGCGCGGGATCCATCTGTCCGTGCAGAACATGGCGATGCAGGTCACCGCGATATGGGAGAAATAGTAACCCACCAGCGCCCAGAGCCCCGCGCCCTTATACGCCATCGCTATGCCGAGCGTACCGGCAGTCAGCGTCGCGGCAAGGCTGCAATACATCATCTCGCGAAAGCGCATCTCCCGCTGCATACGCGCGACCTGTATCGAGTTGAACGCGCTGAAGAACATCGACAGCGAGTAAATGCGCAGCGGCATTATAAGCGCCGGGCTTTGATAGTAGCCGGCGATAAGCGGCGCTGCGAAGTACAGCAGCACTATCATCACCGCCGTGAGCCCCAGCGTTATTATAAACACCGTCGAGTAATCCCGCTCCTTGACCCCCTTGCTCTGCACGAGCGCCGAGTTCAGCCCGCCGTCAACGACCGTCAGCGAGAGATCGGTAAATACCAGCAGCAGCGAAAGCTGCCCGAACACCTCCGGTGCGAGCAGACGAGCCTGGATTATGCTTATCACAAGCCCTATGCACTTGACTGAAAAGCGTTCTATGAATTTGTATATAAGTGATTTTATAACTTTTGCCTTGTTCATGCCCTGACCTTCGCTGTCACCTTGCTCCCACAGCTTTCGCCGCGCAGTAAAGAAGGGTGTTGATATTTATTATCGCATCATACCGGTGCTTCTTGAGAAGCTTTGCAGTGAGCCTGTTGAGCACTCTCCGCAGCGCGTCTGGCTGATACTGTCCTGGAAGCAGAGCGACAGGCCGGTAGCCATCTTTGAGAAACTCTGCATAAAACGCGCTTTCCCTGATTGACGCTATCGCAGAGCGTTTGTACTCTCTTGTAGAGGCATAGCGGCATATACGCTTTATCTCAACAGCCGTTTTATCAAGACTGCTGTTTCTGAGCCGGTCAAAGTCCCCGGAGCTAAGCACATCGGTGCGTTTCAGAAACTCAAGCACCATTTCGTTCACTTCAAAATCGGCACTGTAATTGTCAAACTCTTTGGAATGCGTGATGCTTTTCGGATTATATCGGTAGCGATATAGCATCTCGGGAATGAACACAGCGCTGCGCGCATTCTCAATGATCTCCAGCGACTGGACAAGATCCTCGCCGTTCCTGATATGATACCGCGCGCTGTGATCGCGCCCGTCAAAGCATGAAGCCTTTGCGCACTTGCGGCAGAGTGAGTTATAGGCTTCATCGTTAAAGACGATATTATATAGCTCCCGCTTATCGGTTATGACACGGCCGCAGTCATAAGAAGAGCACTTAATATGTGACGTTCCCTCCGGGCGCAGCCACTCAAAGCCGTAGATGACGCAGTCGACTCCGGTTTCGCTTATGTACCGGCTGAGTGTTTCCAGCGTGTCGAGGCTCAGGTAATCGTCCGAGTCAAGAAATACATAATAGTCCCCCTGCGCGCGCTCAAGCGCGTAGCGGCGGGTGTGCATAAGGCCGCCGTTGGGCTTATGGAACACGCGGATGCGGCTGTCTTTTTTTGCGTACTCGTCGCATATCTCGCCGCTGTGGTCAGGTGACCCATCGTCCACCAATATAAATTCAAAATTCCCGTATGTCTGTCCCAGCACCGACTCGATGCACTCCGGCAGATACCGCTCCACCTTATACACCGGCGTCATGATGCTGAATTTAATGCTGTTATTCATAAAGCGTTACTTTCCCCGGAAGCTCTATCCAACTGCCAAGCTTAAAATCCCACTCTTTGGGTTCAAACGCATACAGGCCGCTTCCATCATACATTGTCAGCTCTCCCAGATACAGCTTTCCTTCTATTCCGTACCAGTCGACACGGATATGCGGAAACTTCTTGGAAATCTCGCTTGACATTTTCAGCATATCATCAAGAAACCCCGGCCTTGGAGTCAGTTCATCTGCCATCGGTTCCCCCTGAAATATGTCCTGTCTTTTCCACCGAGTGTCATAGAAATCCTGCGTGTGTTTAACGAAGCGTCCCATATGGAGTTGAATGAGTTTCGGCTCCCCACTGAAGCACATTACTTTATAATCCTTTAACCCCCCGGTTTCATCCTCCATGTACTTTTCGGCAATTATTCTGGGCGGAACGTTCTTATACGGCCATTCGCGGTTTGTCCAGTAATAGTTCCGCTTCAGGTGTTTACAAAGCTTTGCTTTAACGGCGGGGATATCCAGCTTCGACTTGTCCTTGCAGATAACAACACCGCCGCTGTCATGGGTGCATTTGAGGACAAACTGATCGGGCAGCAAGTCAAAATCTATCTCTTCCGGGCTGTTCCACGGGCCGCCGACAAGCGGGATAAGATACTCTTCGCCTATCTTTTCGGCGATATATTTTCTGACCTCATATTTGTCGACAAGCTTGGTATACAAGGGGTTGCGGTCATGGAGCTTCAGCCACTGGAGCTTTTCGTTAAAGGTCTTTGGGTTATCTAAATCAAGCTCATAGCCCATCCTCAGCTTGAACTTTCTTTTCAGAAAGGCCTCGTCCGACATCCAGTTGAGCATATTGCGGCTGGCAAAGAAATCAAACATATTCGCTGGGCTTGAAAGATAGTATTTTAATCCTGCAATGCTCATATTTCAGCCTCTTTTCGCAATTATTCCTTCAACATAGTTCTTCCAGAGGGAAAAGATATTCTCAGGTCTGAAGGCTTCCGCGCGCAGACGCGCGGCGTTCCCGACAGTATCGCAGCGCTCCGGACTGCGCAGTGCCCATAGCATCCTTGCGGCAAGCGCCGTCTCATCCCCGACGGGGATAAGCCAGCCGTTGCGCCCTTGGTCAATGACCATGGCAGGTCCGCCGCAGGGGCAGTCAGTCGCGATGCAGGGAAGCCCCATCGCGAGTGCTTCGAGCAGGGCATTCGGCATGCCCTCATAGTCCGAGGGCAGAACAAAAAGCCTTGCACGGCTGAGCGTCTCCGGCATGTTCCCCGACGCGCCGGGCAGGTGTACACGCTCCGATATTCCAAGCGACGCAGCGAGCGCAAGAAGCTCCTTGCGCAGCTCTCCGACGCCGTAGATAAACAGATCGTCCTGAACCTTTGGGGCTATTTTACCATAGGCTTTTATAAGAAGCGCCTGATTTTTCTGCACATTTAAGCGTCCAGCGGTGACGATGCCGCGGCGCTCCGGCGACAGCTCCGTTTCAAAAAAGCGGCCGTCCACCTGATTCATTATAATAGCGGCTTTCTTTTGCAGACGCTTCGGGAACCACGCCCTGGCCTGCTCGGTCTGGAAGACGCAGCCGTCAGCCATCGGGAGCAGGAGCTTCCCCACAAGGCGGCCGAGACGCCCGGCATACTCCTTCTCCGGGTCGTTCCTGACGGAGACGATGCACTTGGTCGGAAGACCAAATGTGGCCAATATTGACCTGAAATTCGGCTCAGCCATGAAGGAAATGAGAGCCGCCGGCCGCTCCTTTCTGCAAAGAGCACGCAGAGCCTTTATCCGGGACAAGTTTCTCTTTAGCCGGGACTGGATGATCTGCTCATTTTCTATCGAAACGCGCTCCACTCCCTCCGGGACTGGGTACTCATGTTCATCGACAAAGGAGGTGACAAGGATGCTGCGGTACCCCGCCTGAGCAAAACGATAGGCCAATTGTAGAATGACCCGCTCTGCTCCGCCGCCGTGGATGGCATTTATGTAAAACATCAGTGCGTTTTTATTGACTTTCATTTTTAATCATCACTTCGCTTTTATATTAAAGCAGTACTGGATAATCACTTTTCTCCGGCAAGGCGGAGATAAAGCTCCGTCATTTTCTCGGCAGATGTGCGCGCATCGAAGCCGGCGCGGACTATATACTCCGTCACATCGCGGCGCGGCGGGGCGTTCAGCAGCTTATCCGCCCAAATGGCGGCATCGCCTATCGGCAGGTGCTCGATCAGCGGGGAGACGTCGGCGTCACCGCTGACGTTTGAGGACACATAGCACGGAAGCCCCGCGGCCTGCGCCTCAATAAGCGTGACGGGCAAGCCCTCCCACACGGAGGGGAAAGCGAAAACATCCATCGCCTGCAAAAGCTCCGGAACGTCGCTGCGATTGCCGGTGAAGATAACGCTGTCCGAAAGACCAAGCGCGGCGGCCTTTTCCTCGCACCGGGCGCGAAGGTCTCCGTCCCCGACGAGGAGAAGAGCGCTGTCAGGTTTTCTATCATGCACAAGCTTGAACGCATCGAGCAGGAAGGACTGGTTCTTTGCGGGCTGGAAGCGGCCGACATGGCCGATGACGAGCTTATCCGTCATCTTAAACTCCGCGCGGTACTTCTCGCGCACGCTCTCAGGCAGGCGGAAGTGCCGGGTATCAACGGCGTTCGGCAGAAAAATATAATTATCCCGTTCGCAGGCCTCCTTGCCGAAAAGCCACTCCCCCGCTTCACGCGAGCAGGCCATGAGCACATCCGCCTGATCTCTCAAAGGCCTCTGCATGAGTTGCTTCACGATGGAAGAGACACCGGGGCCGTTCGAGGTGTTGTGGCTGTGGATGATAGTCTTGAGCCCATGCTTTTTGGCAACGGGCAGATAGAGCGAAGCATAGCTGCGGACATGGGAATGGAGCACCTTATACTCCGGGTGTGCGGTAAGAAAAGAGTCCCACGCCGTTTTGACCTCATGGGCATTGAAGCCGGTAAAGCCCGGCAGGTTATATATCCGCGCACCGAGAGCTTCGGCATCGGCAGCAAAGTACCGCTCATTGGGGTGGTCGAGTACAAAATCAAACTGTATCTTCTCGCGGTCGATGTTGCGATAAAGGTTCAGGATCATCGTCTGCGAGCCGCCGACGTTCAGGCTGCCGATCATTTGCAGGATGCGCACCATCAGACGCCCACCTCCCGTGTCTTTACCTCGGTATCGCGCTTCTGATAGATAAGGGTATTGGCCGGGAACTCGCCCTTTATGACGCTGCCGGCAGCGACGACGCAGTTATCGCCGATCTTCGTGCCGCGCAGGATGACGCAGTTTGCGCCGATCCAGACGTTATTGCCGATCTCGACGGGCGCAGTCTTATACTTCATTGCGGCAAGCCCGCCCTCGGCACGGTAGTCATGGTCATGGTCGTAGATCTGCACGTTCGGCGAGAGCTGGATATTATCGCCGAGGATGATCTTCTCATGGCAGACGATCATATCATTGGAGTTGAGGGAGACATTTTTGCCGAGGACGCACTCGGCGCCTTTGCGCACGCGGAGCTTCGCCCCGTCGCGCATCTTGAAGCCCGAGCCGATGGTCAGCTTTCCGCCGTCAAGCGTGATCTCACTGTGCGGGGAGATCATGCAGAGGGCAGGGCCATGAAAGGACTTGGGATGAAAGAGCTTTGCAAAGCCCATCTTCAGTGCGCCGACAGGCACAACAACAAGGGCGCGGAGATATCTGTTCATTGTTCGACCTCCCGGATATATTTCTCGATAACGATCTCGCGGTCAAATTCTTTCTCCATCTTGGCTCTGCCCGCGCGCCCCATCGCGGCGCGCTCATCGGGTGAGAGCGCGAGGAAACTCTCAACGCGCAAGATAAGCTCCTCAGTGCTGCCGGGGGTATAGATGTAACCGGTGACGCCGTCGTCGATCGTATCGACGGAGCCGGGGATGCGTGTCGCGATGCAGGCGCGGCCAGAGGCGGCGGACTCGAGCATGACGTTCGGCACGCCCTCGCCTCCGAGCGAGGGCAGGACGGTGCAGCAGCACTTCTTTATCCACTCGTCTATATCCTTGCGGAAGCCGAGGTATTCTATCGAGCCATCCTGCACATATTCATCGACGAGCGCCTTATAGCGCTCCTCCTCGATGAAGCCGGCCATGTAAAAGCGCGTCTCCGGGTGCTCCCGGCGTATGGCGCGGGCGCAGTCCATAAACTGCTCGACGCCCTTGACGGCCATGACGCGGCCGATATAAATGAAGCCGACAGTGCCGCCCTCGGGCATGGGAGAAAAGGCGTGCTGCTCAAGGTTCACACCGGAGCCGGGGAGCATATCCCAGTTATCACGCACCATATGGTGACGGATAAAATAGTCCCGGTCGCCGGAGTTCTGGAAAAAGACCTTATAGGCATATTTCATTGAATGGCGGTAGAGCACGCGCACCAACTTTGCAAGCAGGTTCTCGTGCAGGAAAGTCGCGCCGGTGCCGGTGACGTTGCAGACCTGCTTATAGTGCAGGGCGTTCGAGGCCATAGTGCCGTAGATATTCGTCTTTATGGTATAGCTGAAAATGATATCAGGCTGCACCTCGCGCATGATGCGCTTATACCGGTGCAGCAGGGCAATGTCCTGCGCTGGGTTCATGCCGCGGCGGGACATGGGCGTGACGATGATCTCACAGCCGAGCTGCGCGAAATACTCATTGCGCTCATCCTCGGGCATGGAGATATAGACCTTATGGCCGTGCGAAATGAGGCGGGCGATAAGCTCCCGCCGGAAGTTATAGAGAGTGATAAAATGGTTTGAAAGGATAAGTATCTTCTTACTTTCCATGCTTCATGTATTCCTCGACTTCCCGTTTGAGTCCCTCATTGAAGCTGTCGGGCGCATAGCCGAAATCACGCGAGGCAGCTTCATGACTGAAGCTGCGGTCCTCGCCTAGACGCAGGACCTTCTCGACATAGTCCTTCTTCCCGAAGGTCACGGCCTTGAGGGCCTTGGCAAGAAAGACGCCGAAGCCCATGTGAAAGCTCACAAAGCGCGTCTTTTTCCCGAGATACTCCCCTATCAGCGCGCAAAGCTCATGCACCGTGAGCGGGCGCTCGCCCGAGCAGATATACTCAAGCTGCGGCAGCTGCTCATGCATGGCGGCCTTATAATAGGCCTGGCCGAGGTCGCGCGCGTTCACGGGCTGGATGGGGCCGGTGCCGTGGTCAATCTCCGGCATGATGGGGAGCTTATCGACCATACGGATGAACTTTGAAATGTTATGGTCGCACAGGTCGCCGAAGATCATCGTGGGGCGAATGATGGTGATGTTCATGCCGCGGTCAAGGTACTGCTGCATGTCCTCCTCAACGGCTTTGTACCCGGCAGAAGCCATTTTATATTTTGAGTAAATACCGGTGGTGTGCACAAGGACGACATGCTTCACGCCGCCGGCACGCTCTATCGCGGCAAGCAGGCGCGGGGTCTTCATAATACCGGCGATATGCACGACGGTATCCGCGCCGCTGACAAAACGCTCAAGGTCGGCGTCGGAATCGATGCTGCCGCGGAACTTCTCTATATTGAGCCCCGAAGCGTCGAGCGCGGAGGTATCGGAGCTTTCGCGCACAAGGCAGCGCAGAGCGCCGGGATAATTATTATCAACAAGCTGTTTAAGAAAGAACTTTCCGGAATGTCCGGTAATGCCGGTGACAGCGATCATTGTTTTTTCTCCTTTTTCATTTCTCCTGTGCCGCCCTCGACGACGCCCTTATGGCGCAGGACGCTGCCGATGGTCATAAAGAAAATTTTCACGTCAAAGGCAAAGCTGATGTTCTGGGCATACTCCCCGTCATAGCGCGCCTTGTCCTCTATTTCGAGCTCATCGCGTCCCATGACCTGCGCCCAGCCGGTGAGGCCGGGAGTGACGTCGTTCGCGCCGTACTTATCGCGCTCGGCAATAAGGTCGTACTGGTTCCAGAGTGCGGGGCGCGGGCCGACGATGCTCATTTTTCCGGAGAGTATCTGGAGGATCTGCGGAAGCTCGTCAAGGCTCGTCTTTCGCAGGAAGCCGCCGATCTTCGTGATCCAGCGCTGCGGATCGCTGAGCAGATGGGTTGGCATATCGCGCGGGGTATCGACGCGCATGGAGCGGAATTTCATAATATTGAAGGTCGTCTTATGTATGCCGATGCGCTTCTGGCGGAAGAATACAGGACCTGGATCCTCGATCTTTATCGCCGCGGCAATAATGAGAAACAGCGGAGAGAGCACCACCGTGCCGGCGGCGGAGAGGATTATATCGAGCAGTCTTTTTACATATCTGCGGTACAAGGCACGACCCTTCCTTCCAATAGGCATAACGATAGACATAATTACAGTATTTTATAGGATATCATATTTCCGGACTTTTTACAACAAAATGTTCGGATCAGGCGCGGTGCACCACGCCTGATCCGGTCAATTTGCGTGTGATGCACAGTCTGTTATATTTATTAAAGCTTTCTTAATTAATTCCTTAATCTTTTGTGGCATACTGTGAGCTCAGGCGATGGCCGGACTTTGTTTAATTTAAGGCATTCCGTGCCGCTCTGTCTCTTGATTTAGCGTCGACCACGTTATATAATGTAGTGTACGATGTCATTTTTATGTATTCTATTAGTTTTTATGGGAATACGGAGGAATTATGCGCAACATCTGGACGGTTTTCAAAACCGATATAAAATCGCTCAGCCGCTGCTTTTTTGCGATGGCGGTCGCTGTGGCGATAACCATACTGCCCAGCCTCTATGCCTGGCTGAACATATACTCCAACTGGGATCCCTACGGGAATACGGGCAACATATCCATCGGCCTGTACTCCGGTGATGAGGGCTGCATTGAGGACGGCGAGTATGTCAACATGGGGCAGAACATCGTGGATGATCTGCGCGAGGCGACCTCGATAAACTGGGTCGTCTGCGACTCGTCACAGCAGGCCATCGACGGAGTCTACAGCGGGGAATACTACGCCTCGGTCGTTATCGATGAGGACTTCTCCTATAAGATGTTCAACATGCTCACGAAGTGGACCGGCAAGCCCTCCCTGACCTATTACGAGAACGCGAAGAAAAACGCCGTCGCCACCAAGATAACCGACACGGCGGTAGACTCCGTGCGCCGCACCGTCAGTGAGGCGTATCTCGAGGTCGTCGTCAACGCGATAATGAAGCAGGGCAACGAGATCGCTGCAACGCTCACGGATGATGAAGCCGTTTCGCTGGCGACAGTGCTTGACGACACCAAGACGACCATCAACTCCTGCGTGCGTACGATAGACGCTTTCGCGGCGGCCTCCGGGAACAGCAGCGGCGTGTCCATCCCGACGATAGATTCCTCAAAGCTCGAAGAGCTTCTCAATACGATAGGCAGTTCCACCTTCCCCAACTCTTCCATCACGGATATAAACATCGCGATATACAACGCATACGAAAAGGCCATGAAGGCGCTTGAGGATTACAAGAACTTCATTCAGGGCACTATCCCCGGCACGAACCTCGAGATAAGCGCATCGAGCGCGGCTGAGGCCATGGGGGAGATTGCCGACACGCTCAATGCATGGGCGGACGCGATAAAGCAGGATGGGACCTTTGACCAGATAACTATCTCCGCCGTGGAGGAAACGGCCTACCTGTGCGAGCGGCTTCAGAATTACTTCACGCAGATCGCCGCGGGCGGCACAGGCTTTGACATCACGCAGGTGAACGACCTGCTGACCGACCTCATAAATCATGCGGCGAAGCTGATACCCACGGCTCAGGGGCTGCGTGACGACATCGCTGTGACCATCGGTCAGGCTTCCGACACGCTCGTCAAGATGCGCGGCCTTGCAAGCGACGCTGCACTGCTGATCGAGGCATCGAACGCGACGCTCAATTCTCTTCAGGATACGCTCGATACCGCGCGTCCCATCCTTCATCAGGTCGGCGCGAACATCGCAAACAAGCTGCGTATGCTCGACACTATCGACACGCAGGACTACGTCGACGCGCTCGTCGATATCCTCGGCGCAAGTCCCGAGGTCTACAGCGAATATTTCTCTGAGATGGTCCAGACCTCGGTCAACAAGGTCTACACCATCGATAACTACGGCTCTGCCATGGCGCCGTTCTACTCGGTGCTGGCAATATGGGTCGGCTGCGTTATCCTCGTTGCGATACTCAAGCCGCACGCGCGCACCGACAACCTCGTCGATCCCACGCGCACAGAGCTGTTCTTCGGGCGGTATCTCCTCTTCTTCATTATGAGCCAGCTTCAGGCGCTCATAATCATCGCGGGCGACCTGTACATACTGAAAATACAGTGCCTGCATCCGGGGCTGCTGTACCTCACGGGCTTCTTCACGAGCCTGACCTTCAGCCTGCTGATCTACGCGCTGACCTATTCTTTCGGCGACGTCGGCAAGGCGGTCGTCGTCATAGTCATGGTGCTCCAGATCGCGGGCTCGAGCGGCACTTTCCCCGTTGAGCTGCTGCCGGAGTTCAACCGCAGGATATACATTCTCTTCCCGTTCCCCTACGCGATAGACATGATGCGCGAGTGCATCTGCGGGCTTTACGGTATGCAGTACCTGCAGAAGCTCGGGCTGCTGATGATCTTCGCGGTCATAGGACTGGTCATAGGGCTGTTGGTGAGCAAGCCTTTCAGCGGGCTCAACCACTTCATGGAGGAAAAGCTTGAGGAGACGGAGCTGTTCTGATGATACTCAACTTTACATTTATTCCGGAGGTGCCGGGCAATGAATGAACGCGACAAATACCATCAGCTGTATGACAGGCTGCTTGACGAAGTAAAGCGCCTGCATGAGCTCATAAAGGTCGGCATACGTCAGGGGCTGAAAATGCTCGTGATCGTGCCGCTGCTGTTCATGGTGGTCATGTTCCTGACGCAGGGCTCGAAAGGCATTTTTCTCGTGCTGTGGATAGTTTCGACCTTTGTGTTAGCGGCGTTTCTCATCGCGCTGGAATACGTCGACCACGGTATCCAGAAGCGGCTCGAGGCGATCACCGGTATGGAAAGCGAGCTTCCGGATGATCCGCTCATGCCGGAGATCGAGCTGCCGGAGATCGACATCGAGGAACTGCGGCTCGCCGCTCAGGAGCGCCGCAGTCAGCTGCCGCTGCATAAGCTGAAAGAAAAGCTGGCAAACGGTGATGCTTCCGATGATAACGGTGAGGCTTCCGAAGAAGCTGCGGAAGCGGAGGCCGCCGCGGAAGAGGCCGCCGAACCCATAGTCGAAGCGCCGTTCATCTTTGAGGAGCTTCCGGAGGAGGAAGCGGCAGCGGTGGAAGCGCTGGAGACAGAGCTTGCAGAGGCCGCGGAAGAAGCCGCTGAGGCGGCATCTGCTGCTGAACCTGCGCAGGAGGCAGAGACGGATGGATTCGCGGAGCCTGCCGGCAGTGAAACTGAGGACGCGGAGGATGTGGTGAAGGTATGAAGAATATTTTCGGTATTTTCCGTGCCGACTTCCGGCGCATATCCAACAGCGTCGTGGCGTCGGTGGTCATTATAGGGCTGTGCCTCGTGCCGTGTCTGTATGCGTGGTTCAATATCCTGTCGAACTGGGATCCCTACGGCGAGGCGTCCACCTCGAACATAAAGGTCGCGGTGGCAAATGAGGACCGCGGCGCAAAGCTCATGGGCATGGAGCTGAACATAGGCACACTCGTCATGGACGGTCTGGCCGCGAACCACCAGCTCGGCTGGGTGTTCGTCGACGACAGGCAGCAGGCGCTCGAGGGCGTATACTCCGGTGACTATTACGCTGCGCTCATAGTGTCGAAGGACTTCACGCGGGACTTCATAAGCCTGCTTGATAACGACCTCCGCCACCCGCAGATAGAATACTACGAAAACGAAAAGAAAAACGCGATTGCGCCGAAGATAACGAACAAGGCAAAGACCGCCGTTCAGGAGCAGGTGAACAACACCGTCGTTGAGAAAGCGGCGGGCGCGATAAACACGATAAGCTCAGTGCTGCGCGCTTTCGGTGTCGAGGCCGATGATGTTTCCAATGGGCTGACAAGCGGGCTTGACAGCGCGTGCGACAGCCTTGAGCAGATATCCGCGCTGCTCGCTGCACTGCGCGACCTTACCGGGAACATGGACAATCTTCTCGACGCGGCGCATCTGACGATCTACGACCTCGGCGAGGTGATGGAATCCTCCGCGGCGACGGCCGACGCGGCAAATACGACGATCATCAATTTTGCCGGTTCGATGAACGATTTCAGCGACGGTACGGACGAGATACTCACGAAGATCGACTCTCAGTACAAGGATCTGCTCGATAAGATACAGACCGGCGGGACGGACGCTGTGCGCAAGGATTCGCTGCGCGACTCGCTCTCTTCGCTGAGCGCGGATATCCTCACCGTGGCGGCCCAGTCCGTCTCCCCGGAGCAGGCGGCACTGCTCAATAACGCGGCATCTTACGTTGATGAAACTCTGGGCTATATCGACACGATAGAGACCGACCGCGACGCTGCGGCGGTTTGCCTGCAGAACGCTGCGGACTGCCTTGCCGACGCGCTCACGATTCAGGATGAGATAGACCGCTCGCTCAACACGCTCAATTCTCTGGCGCAGGAGCTGTCCGATGAGACAGCATCGTGGTGCTCCGTGCTTCAGAACGAGGTGGACACGGCAGCAGCCGGCGAGGATGCCGGTGACAGCACCGAATCCGCACTCGCGGCGCTCACGCCGCTTATAGATAACTTCATCATCGAGGCGCAGAGCGCTCAGACGATTATTCCCTCCCTCGATGTCCTGTGTGCCGTAGCCGAACAGTACCAGCTCGACGTTGCGGACATCGGAAGCGAAACGGGGCGCGACCTCTGCATCACAGACACGACCTCGATGCTCGACGAGATAGACGCTGTGATAGCCATGCAGTACTCGAATATCGGCGTCGGCGGGCTGCTCGAATCGAACTATGCGGCGCTCCTCTCGCTCAAGACGCAGACGGACGCGCTCAGGCTCCGGGCAGCAAACTGGACGTCTTCCGCTCAGGCGAAGCAGGATATACTCGATTCCATCACGGCGCTTGAGGACAGCCTCAACCAGTTCAAGGATAAATATCCCAACACCTCGGCCTCCATTGACTCGGCACTGGATAGGCTGGATAACCTGTATAACCTCATCGAGACCGGCACCGGCACGATGGATGAGATGCTGGATATCCTTGACAAGGTGAGAGAGGCGCTTTACACCGCAGCGATAACCATTAACGACTCCCTCAACGGCTTCCTTCAGGATCATGCAGGCAACGCCGAAGCAGTGCTCACCACCGTGCGTGACCTTCTGTCCGGCTACGCGGATAAGATGTTCGGCATATCCCAGACCATCGGCGGCTACGGTGACGCTATCGGCAGCATGCAGGGCACGCTCTCCGATTCCATCGCGCTGACGAACACCGTCAGGATATATCTCAAGCAGATCTCCGACGATATCCGCCGCTTTACCAGCAGTGATGCTTTCAATGAGCTTGTCGAGATACTCGAGAATAACCCCGACAGTCTCTCAGATTATCTCGCGTCCCCGGTCGAACTCAACACCGTGGTCGTATACGAGATAAAGGATTACGGCTCGGCAATGGCTCCGTATTATATAATGCTGGCGCTGTTTGTCGGCTCCCTCCTGTCCGCGACGATGATAAAGGTACCAGTGAAATATCCGGAGTACCTGACCTGCAATCCGCTCGAGCGCTACTTCGGGCGAAAGATGCTGTTTAACGGCATTGTGCTGGCGCAGGCGATAATAACCGCGCTGGGCTGTATGTTCTATGTAGGAATGCAGAGTGTCAATCCCCTGCTGCTGATCCTCGCCTGCTGTATATGCTCGCTCAACTTCATGGCGATGAACTATGCGCTGGTCTACGCACTCGACAACATCGGCATGGCGATCGCGGTCATAATCATGGTCATCCAGGTCGCAGGTTCCGGCGGCTCCTACCCGGTGCACGTTCTGCCGGAGTTCTTCCAGAAGCTCTATAACTTCATGCCGTTCCACTACGGAATGGACATGATACGCGAAACCATCGGCGGCTTCTACGGCCACACCTATCTCAGGTGCGCGGTGATCATGCTGCTGATGTGCGTGGGCTTTGCGATATTCGGCCTGCTGGTCTACTACCCGGCAAAGCCGCTGAACAGGCTCATCGCCGAGAGCAAGGAAAAATCCGGAATAATGTAAATAAGCATAAAACGACAACAACAGAGAAAGCCGTTCTCGGAATGGCTTTCTCTGTTGTTGTTTATCTTTCGCTTTTATTCCGCCGCGATGGCATTGATGGTCTCATAGACCTTCATGCCAAGCTCTCCGCAGCTTTCGCAGTACTCACGCGAGGTCGCATCCACAGCCTTGACCCACTCATCTCTGTCTTCGAGGCTGATGAAGGTCATGCCGTTTTCTTCAAGGAACGCACGCTGGGTCGCGTTGTTCTCAGCCCACAGCTCAAGCTGTATTCCCTCGGCATAAGCAAGGCCTTCTCTGATGAGAGCCTGCGTGTCGGCGTTGAGGGAGCTGAAGTTTGCCTTGTTATAGAACATAAAGAGCGGCTGATAGGTATGCGCGGTCTCAATGATGTAATCCGCCTGCTCATAATACTTGTAGGTGACAATACTGTCCAGTGTGCCCTCGAGAGCATCGACAGCGCCGGTCTGCAGCGAGGTGTAGACCTCGCCGAGGGGCATTGCGATGGCGGACGCGCCGAGCGCCTCAGCGCTCTTGGTGTAGATAACGGAAGTGGGAACGCGCCATTTCAGACCCTTCAGATCATTGATAGTGTGCACCTCCTTGGTGCTGCACATATTTCTGGGGCCGTCATAGAAGCAGCCAAGGAACACAAAGCCCGCATCGTCAAAGGCCTTGTTGAGATCCTCATCAAGAGCGGCAATGACTTTCTGCATGGACTCGATATCCTTGATAACGAACCAGCATTCGATCGCGGCGGTCGCGGGGATGTAGTTGCCGATGCCGCCGGTACCCGAGAACATCAGGTCTATCGAGCCTTCAAAAACACCCTCGGCGCATTCTTTTTCGGAGCCGAGAGCACCGGCATGATAGACATCGACGGTAACAGCACCGCCGGACTTTTCTTCCACATACTGCTTGAAGGCGTCCATAGCCTTGCCGTATGAGGACTCCTGAGCGTTGAAGTTTGACGCGGTGATGGTTACCTTGTCGTAGCTGACGGCGCTGTCAGCTGCGACAGGCGTTCCGGCGGCGTTTTCAGCGGGCGCCGGCTGGGGGGTGTTCTGCTGTCCGCAGGCTGCCACAGAAAGCATCATAAGGGCCGCAAGCAGAACGCACAGTGTTCTTTTCATGATCTGATCCTCCATAAAAATTTTTATTTATATACCTCACGGTTCACCGTGGAAGGCTCAATGCGCTATCCCAGCAGCAGATTGGGAAGGAACGTACACAGCTCCGGAATGAAAATGAGCAGTATCGTAACGGCCACAACGGTCATCAGCAGCGGGATAAGAATGGGTATGACCTTCACCATGGAGGTCTTGCCTATTGTCGTCGCAACAAAGAGGATAGAGCCGACGGGAGGCGTCAGTGCGCCGACCATGACAATAACGACAAAGAGCACGCCGAAGTGGAGCGAGTCAACTCCGACCGAAATGGCGACGGTGGAAAAGGCCACCGCAAACATCGTGACCATAGGGGTGACGTCAACAAACATGCCGAGGAAAAACATAAACGCGATTATTATCAGCAGTACTCCGGCCTGCGTAGTCGCGACGGAAGTGATGAGCGCGCTTATAAGCTCAGTAAAATGCGCACGGACAAGTATCGTGGAGAAGATGCCGGAAAACGCAAGCAGGGCATAGATGATGCATGTGGACTTGGCGGAGCTTATCGCGATATCCATCAGCTCCCTGAAGCTGCGTATATTGCCGTAGCCTACGCCAACGATCAGCGCCATGATGCAGACGAGAGCACCGGCCTCAGTCGCGGTACACCAGCCGGCAACGATGGAAATGAACAGGAAGGCAGGAACAAACAGCGCGACCCAGCCGCGTGAGAGGGCTTTTCCGACTTTCTTCCATGAAAATTTCTCGGGAACGTCATGATAGCCCTTTACCTTACAGATTATTCTGCCCACCGCCATAAGGGCGATCCCGATGCAGACGCCGGGAAGAACGCCGCCGATGAAAAGCCGGATAACGCTCTCGCCCGTATAAAAGGCATAGAGGATAAACACGGAGCTCGGCGGGATAATGGGGCCGACAACGTTTGCGCAGGTGGTGAGCGCAACAGCGTACTCACGGCTGTAGCCGCGCTCCTCCATTTCGGGAATAAGGCTGGTGCCGAGGGCGGCTGCGCAGGCCGAACCGGAACCGGATATCGTGGCCATAAACATTGCGGCCACTACGCTGACATAGGTAAGCCCGCCCTTGAGCGAGCCGACGAAGGCATCGGCAAGATCAAGCACTTTTTTTGTGATGCCGGCCTTGTTCATTACCTCTCCGGCGAAAATAAAGAACGGGATCGCCAGCAGCGTATAGGAATTCACTCCCGAAAAAAACTTGGAGGCAATAGTCGAAAACGACATATTGATATTAAAAATGTATATTCCGGCAATGCCTGCAATGCCGATGCACATGGCGACCGGTACGCCGAGAATGATGAAGAAAAAGAGGATCACAAAAACGGTAAGGGATATCGTCATCTGTCCGTACTCCTTTCATTGCCGAATAGGGCGAAGCTTTCCTCAATGAACATCATTGCCAGCTCAAGCAGCGCAAGCGCCGCGCCTACCGGGACGCTGAGATACGCCCAGAACATCGTCAGCGGCAGTGCCGACATCAGCATCCGGCTGCCGTTTGCAGTCAGCTGCACACCGCCGATCAGGAGAATGACGAGAACGGCAGCCTCGATCAGCATTATGATGAGCCTCCAGACCGCAAAGACCTTGCCTTTGAGCTTATCGGCAAGAAGGGTGAACTGAGTGTGCATGCCCTTTCTGATAAGAAGACCTATCAGAAGTATCGTACACCAGACCATGGTAAAGATTGAAACCTCTTCGACCCATGAGGTGTTCAGCTTCAGACCCACGGTGCGGTTCATTGTACCTAAAAAGGTTGAAAGCACACAGATGAGAAACAGCCATCCGGCTATGCGCGGCACAACCCTGTCAAGAGCCTTCCGCACAGCTTCTATTAGTTTCATCATACCGCTTCCCCCTTGTCATCTGCTGCCGGCGATCGCCGTAAACACGGCGGCACGCCTCGTAAGCTCAGCAAAATTTCCTTCGGCGATAAGCTTTTTATCGGTAAGCCTTCCGCTCACTCCGGCTGAGCAGAACCCGGCGTCAAGCGCCTCGCCGAGGTTTTCTTCGTTTATGCCGGCCGTTGCCATCAGCTTTATATGACTGAGCGGTGCACGTATATCCTTGACATATTTGATGCCGAGATCACCGAACGGGAAAAGCTTTACTATGTCCGCACCCAGCTCGTGCGCGGTGCATATTTCGCTCGGCGTCATCGCACCGGGAATAGACACCAATCCGAGCTCCTTCGTGCGCCGTATCACGCGCTCATTCACGTTCGGGGAAATTATATACTGTGCGCCCGCAGCATGGGCTGCCTGCACCTGCTCAGCAGTGAGCACGGTCCCGGCGCCGATGTGCATATCCTCCGGTACGGCTTCCGTAAGCGAGCGTATCGCCGCAGCGGTGCGCTCGATGCAGTCATCCGCGTTCTGCACAAATGTGACCTCGAGGAAGCGTATCCCGCCGGCATTGAGCGCCCGGGCGAGTTTTATCAGATCATCACCGAAGGTGCCCCTCACTATCGCAACGATTTTGGACCTCTCCAATTCCCTGACCAGATCGTTCATCAGGCACCTCACAGTTCTACAGTGTATCTGGCGATGACGTCCTCGTCTATCTCAACGCCAAGACCGGGAAGCTCGGGCATGTGCACCATGCTGTGTTCATCTATGCCTATGCCGCCGCAGATAAGCTCGTCACGCAGGGGGTTGAAATTCTGATCCATTTCCAGCATACCGTGCTGAACGGACGCGAGGAACTGGAGGTTTGCGGCAAGGCAGATGCCAGTGGAAAACGAATGCGGCATGCAGATCATTCCGGCGGTCTCCGCCATTGCGGCGATCTTGCGCACTTCGGTAAAGCCGCCGGACCAGATAACATCCGGCTGGACAATGTTCACAGCACGCTTCGCGATCAGCGGAGCAAAGCCGAATTTCGTCGTCTCCTGCTCATAGCCGCCGATGGGTATGCACGACCAGCGGCACAGCTCGGCAGAAGCATCAATGCTCTCTATGGCAAGCGGCTCCTCGATCCATGCGATGTTCATGTCTCTGAGCTTATACGCGAACCACTTGGCCGTATTGAGATCCCAATTATTGTTCGCATCAATGGCCAGCGGAGTTTCAAGTCCGATCGCTTCCTTCACGGCAAGCACCCTGTCAAGATCGGTAAACTTATCCAGCCAGCCGACCTTAAGCTTCATCGTTCTGTAGCCAAGCTCCTTATACGAGAGCATCTCCTCCGCAAGCGCTGCGGCGTCCTTGCCATCGGCATAAAAGCCCGCGCTCGCATAGCCCTCAACAGCATCGCGGCAGCCGCCGAGCAGCTTGTACACCGGCAGAGAACAGGCCTTGCCCTTTATGTCCCAAAGAGCGATGTCTATTCCGCTGAGCGCAGCAACGACCGCGCCGCGCCTGCCGTTCTTCACGCAGGTATTGTACGCCGTCTCCCAGAGCTGTTCGCTCATGAAGGGATCCTTACCCATGAAGAAAGGGATCAGTTCCTTTTCGACAATGACCTTGATCACCTCGAGCGGACCGCCGAAGAACGCGGATTCTCCCCATCCGACGATCCCCTCATCGGTCTCGACCCTGATGAGGACCGCCTGGCGTCCGGAAAAGCGGCTCTGCGAATCCCATATTTCATAGCCCATCTCCTGCCACCGAACCGGAATTGCCTTGATTCCTGTGATTTTCATTACATGTCCCTCCTTATCTTTGTACACGTCCGGAGCCGTCGCCGTTCATAAGCGCTTCGATCTCCTTTACCGTTGACAAATTATAGTCCTGCATTATGCTGTGCTTGAGGCACGACGCCGCCGTCGCGAACTCGACCACCGTCGCGGCATCGTCACCACGCAGCATGGAAAAGATCGCGGCCGCCGCGAACGAGTCTCCGCCGCCGACACGGTCAACGATATGCATATCGTACGACCTGGAGAAAATCGTTTCTCCGCCGCTGTATATCATGCCCTGAAATTTATTGTCCGACGCAGATATGCTGGTGCGCAGAGTGTATACGACCCTCTCGCAGCCGAAGCGCTCGGCGACCTTCCTCGCGGAGGCTTCATATCCGGCATGCTCAAGTCTGCCCTGTATCACATCCGAGCAGCCGGCGGATATTCCGAGGCACTTTTCCGCATCCTCCTCGTTGCCGAAGATCACATCGGCATACCCGGCGAGCTTCGTCATCACCGCCTGAGCCTCTTCGGTGTTCCAAAGGGACTTTCTGTAGTTCAGGTCGATGGATATCTTCACGCCGCTGCGCTTCGCCGCAAGGCATGCCTCTTCACATATCTCGGGAAGCCGGTCGCCAAGGGGAGGGGTTATCCCGGTAAAATGGAACCAATCGGCACCGCGCAGGATCTCGTCCCAGTCAAAGTCCTCCGGCTGCGCATAGGAAAAGGACGAAAAGCGCCGGTCATATATCACCTTTGACGGACGCTGGGATGCACCCTTTTCAAGATAATATACGCCAAGCCGCGGCCCCCTGCGCTGCACATGGGACACGCCGACGCCGTACTTTTTCATGGTCTGGAGCGCGCAGTCCGCAATGTCATTATCCGGAACCGCGGTGACAAACTCCGTGCTGCAGCCATACAGACTGAGCGCGGCGCAGACATTCGCTTCAGCACCGGTGTAGGTCGCGGCAAAATCGTCTGCCTGTGAGAACCTGTAGTATTCATGCGGATTGAGCCTGAGCATTATTTCTCCGAATGCAATGATTTTTTTATTCATTCTGCCTCCATTACTGTATAAGCCGTGCGGCATGCCGCAGCTTTGTTTTCCTATCGTGGAAAATGATATCATGCGGTTGGGGCAAAAACAATCAAGTAAATTTGTGGATTATATAAGAATATTACGGTAAAAGAGAAAATAATCTAAGTATTTCACATTATTGCTAAAAATATATTGCTTTTTTGTGCAATTCTGATATAGTGACATTCATGATAGCATAGGGGTGATTTGGCATGGCAAGCAATACTTCAAAAAGAATAATGTACGGCAGCCGTCCACCGAAATCATTTGTTGAAGAGTTTGAGTTTACGCAGGACAGCCCTTACTTCATACGGGTCAAGCAGCTCGAAGCCGAGGACTTTGCCCCGCCGCACTACTCAAAATACACGATAGAGATCCTGCTGTGCGACAGTGTGTCCGGGAAGATATCCATAGACCAGAAGGTCTTTCAGCTGCATTCCGAAGAGCGCGCCGCCTTTGTCATCCCGCCGGATATAATACATTCGACCAGCTTTTCTTCCGGCGGGACCGTGCAGGTCATGCAGATCTCCATACCTTACATGAACGGAATGATAAACTTCCCGGCCATGCTGGAGAAAGTGAACATAAAGGTGTCGGAGCTGGTCAATTCTTTCCCGGAGTACGACAGACTGTATCCGTATTTTCAGCAGCTCATCGAAAACGACGGGAACTGTTTTGCATGCTGCAGAACGCTCATCTCCATAATGGAAGAGCTGTGCTGTTCGCTGAGAGAAAAAGAGCACATCCACGGTGCTCTTGCCGAGCATTCAAACGCGGAGCTGAAAAAGCTGATCGCATGGTCGGGCGAAAACTATTCCATGCAGATCAGCATCGATATGGCGGCAAAGCTTGTCGGTATGAGCCGCAGCTATTTTTGCAGCTGGTTCAAGTCAAAAACGAATATGACATATGTGCAGTATCTCAATCAGGTGCGCATATCAAACGCCGCGCGCCTGCTTATTTCCGGCGAAAGCACTTCGGCTACGGCATATGAATGCGGATTCACCAACGCCTCGTATTTCATACAGGTGTTCAAGAAGACCCACGGCTGCACCCCGAAGGAATATGTCCTTCGGTATTCACACAGCTGATAACAAACCGGCCTGATGCGTTTGCATCAGGCCGGTTGTTTTATAGAATCATCAGAATTTGCCGCTGCTGTGGGAATGGCCGGCGGAATTGACGGTCGTACCGCCGCCGCTGTTATTGTTATTCTGCGGGATCGGCTGGCGGGTTTCGGTATGGTAGAGGAACTGATCCTGCGTGACACGCATATCCACGCCGCCGTGGCTTATGTAGCCCCTTGCACCGGTCTGGCGTCTGGCCGTCTTCATCTGCGCAGCGAAGATGCCGCACACTGCAAGCGAGATCAGGCAGGGTATGACAACGATGAAGAGGATATTCACCCCGGCGGAAACGGCGGGGTCAATTTCGTCGTCACTGTAAATGTCGACAGGCGTTCCGTTTTCGGCAGCCTCAAGATACTGCCCGGCTGTGCTCAAGTAATCCTTGAAGCCGTCGAACCAGTTATCATAGCGGAAGTCATCAATGAACTCCTGCGCGAGCTGCTCCTTGCCGTAGTCGGTAAAGGCGCGGTTTGCGATGCTGCCGTGCGCATCAAGGTCATAGTCCCGCTCGCTCATGCTCAGCGAGAGCAGCAGGCAGTTGCGGTCATCCCCAAGGCCAAGGCCATAATGATCGAACATGACTTCGGAAAAGTCCTGTATGCTGCCGTTTGTATAATCGGTATAATCATCGACGATAATTACATACACACCGCAGCCGTAGCGTTCGGCAAGCTGTGCGGCAGTCGTCTCCAACTCCTGCTGCTCATCCGGTGACAGCAGCCCTACCGTATCGCTGACGTAGCTGATGGAGTCACCGGCAGATGATGCCAAAGCCGCGCCGCCAAAGGCGAGGCAGAGCGCGATGCAGAGGACCATAGCGAGAACAAATCTTTTCTTCATATCCGCTCTCCCCTCCTCAAGTGAACAGCAGTGCCATGACCGCCATAAGCGGCACGGCTATGCCGGCAAACCACGCGAAGAACTTGCCCTTGGATATAGGCAGGTCGCCTATCAGGCGGCCGGTCTGGCCGTTCATAGCGAAGAGATAGTTCTTCCCGTTCCACTTGGTGCTGAGCATCCAGACGGGCATGAGGGCATAGCTCACTTTGCCGCGGCGGACGCTGACATTCTTGTTCTCCTCAACGCAGGTGGTATAGCCCATGACGCTCTCGGCCATGAGGCTGACGGCGGTGTTGACAGCGCGCTCATCGGCGCGCTTTGAGCATTCATCGGCGCTCACATCGTATTTATCCGCAAGGTAGCCCGGCAGATAGGCCGTGGAGAAAGGCTTGAGCTCATCATAATTATAGGGCTCAACAGCGTCCATATACTCATCGGGCATTTTCTCAGATGCGTCGACAGGGATACGTTCAAACTGCACGGTGCCCGCGCGGCGGACGCCGTAATGCTCGGTGCGCGTCACGCGGTCGTTGCCCTCGGTATAGCTATGTACGCGCGTGGCGTGGTAGCGCACATCCGCATAGGCGCTGCCGTCATAGAGCCAGAAGGGAACATACACGCCCTTGAGCTCCTCGATATGGTTATCGGAAGCAAAGCCCTTGGGCAGCAGCTTTTTGCCGTTATAGAACTTCTTGAGGGCAGCCTTCGCGGCGTTCTTATCGAGCTTGAAAGGAATGACATAGTCCGGCCTGAGCGTGTCTGTGAACTGGCCGGGGACGATGCTTGGATTGCCGCAGTAGGGGCAGCTCGTCGCGGCGGTGGTATCGTCACAGATAAGCTCCGCGCCGCAGCTCGGGCAATTGTAGCTGCGCATATGCGCCGCGTCCTCGCCCCAGCCGTTGTCCGAATATTCCCAATCTCCGTCCACGGTTTTTTCCTCCGCCTTCGCCGAGGCTGCCGCCGCTGCCGCGTCCTTGTCCCTATACAGCGCCTCTATCTCGGCGACTTCGTACTCGCTGCCGCAATAGTCGCACTTGAGCTTGCCGCTCGCGCCGTCATAGTGCAGCGGTCCTGTACAGGCCGGGCACTGGTAATTTGTTACTTGGTCAGCCATAGGCCAGCACCTCAGCCGACGACATCGTCGGTGTCGAACGGATCGCCGCACTCGGGGCAGAACTTTGGGGGCTTGGTGGGATCCTTCGGCTCCCAGCCGCACTTGTCGCACTTATATTTTATAGTCCCCGGTTTCTTCGCGCCGCACTCGGAGCAGAACTTGCCGGTGTTGACAGCGCCGCAGGAGCAGGTCCACTTACCGTCCTCAGGCTTCTTTGCGCCGCATTCGGGGCAGAACTTTCCGCTTGCGGAGGCGCCGCACTTCGGGCACTTCCATGTACCTGCCGCGGGGGCGGCGGGTGCCGCCTGCTGCTGGGCAGGCTGCTGATACTGACCGGCCATCTGATAGAGATTCTGCGCGTTCATGCCGCCCATCTGGGAAGCCATGTTCATGCCCATAAAGCCGACTGCCGCGCCGCCGGAGTTCTTGGCAGCATCGCGCATCGCCTGAGCCTGAGCCGCAGAGAGGTTCGCCGCAGCAAGGCCGGGGTCGCGGTAGGCCGCGGTACGCTGCATCTCCTTGAGCATGGCCTCGTCTTCTTCGCTGGCCTTGACGCTGGACACGCCGAAGGACACGACCTCGATGCCGCGCAGGTCGCTCCACTTGGGGCTGAGGACTTCGTTGAGCGCCTGGGCGATCTCCATAGTGTGGCCAGGCAGGGAGCTATAGCGGATGCCCATGTCGGAGATCTTGGCGAAGGCGGGCTGAAGAGCGGTGAGCAGCTCGGTCTTGAGCTGGCCGTCGATATTATCGCGGGTGTACTCGGAGGAGACATTGCCGCAGACGTTGGTGTAGAACAGGATCGGGTTGCAGATACGGTAGCTGTACTCGCCGAAGCAGCGGATAGCGATATCGATGTCTATACCGGCGCGCTGATCCACAACGCGGAAGGGCACGGGAGAAGGAGTGCCGTACTTATTGCCGACGAGCTCCTTGGTGTTGAAGTAATACACGCGCTGATCCTTTGGGGCTTCGCCGCCGAAGGTGAAGCGCTTGCCGATGTTCTTGAAAACTTCCTCGATGCTGGTGCCGAGACTGCCGCTGAAGATGGAGGGCTCGGTGGAACTGTCATAAACAAACTCGCCCGGCTCTGCGCAGAGTTCGGCGATCTTGCCCTGCTCGACGATTATCATGCACTGGCCGTCGGCAACGGCAACGACAGAGCCGTTGGAGATGATATTGTCCGTACCGCCGCGGTTGGAGGAACGGCCCGAAACTCTCTTGCTGCCCTTTACGACGAGGACGTCATTATCAAGCGCCTCGCAGTAAAAATATTCTTTCCACTGATCACCGACGACACCGCCGGCTGCTCCAAGTGCTGCACGAATAAGACCCATGTGAAAAATCCCCTTTCAATTTTATCGGACAGGTTTTATATTCTTTTAACCTTTTAACATTATAGCAAACTGTGTCGTAAAAATCTACCGTGTTTTCTAAAGAATGTCTTAATAGTGCAGTCATTCGCAGAATGGTCAGATGGTGAAGGTCAACAATCCTTGAGCTTTAATTGAAGTACAGTTGCAAAGAAAACGTTAAGGTTTTTATATTGGGAAAAATAAGCCATGCCTTTGGTCAATGAGGGGATAAAGATGAAGCTTCTGTACTGCGTGATCTACTATATTGTATTGGGCGTGTTCTCGTTCCTGCTCGGGCGCATACTCCCGAAGGGCTGGTTCAACAGCCGCGCGTTTCCATATAAGCCGCTGGACTTTGAGGCGGGGCTTTACAAAAAGCTGCGCGTCAAGCAGTGGCAGAACACTCTTCCGGACATGAGCCGCATACTGCCGAAGCTCATGCCGCCGAAGAAGATGACCGCCGACTACGGCAGCCGTCTGCCGAGGATGCTTCAGGAGACCTGCGTCGCGGAGTTTATTCATGTGCTGCTGAGCATCCTCGGCTTCGGCGCGGTGTTCATCGTCGGCGGAGCATGGGGCTGGATAATTTCAATAGTATACTTCCTTGCGGGAAACCTCCCGTACATCATCATACAGCGCTACAACCGGCCAAGGCTGCTGCGCCTTGAGGACGGAATGAAGAAGCAGGAGGGCCTGCGACAGAAATGAAAACGCTTATACTAAGCTGCGACACCGGCGAGGGGCACAACTCCTGCGCCAAGGCTATCGCGGAGGAGTTCCTCAGCCGCGGCGAGGAGTGCGATATATGCGAGGCGCTGCACTTCCTCTCCGAGGGCGCGCAGAAGCTGATAACCAGCGGGCACACATTCATGTACCGGCACACGCCGAAGCTCTATCAGTCGGGCTACAGGTTCTCTGAGAACCACCCGGATATGTTCCATGAAAGCTCAAGGCTATACGAAATGTTCGCCAAAGCCGCGCTGCCGCTGTACGAGCATATCCGGGACGGCGGGTACGACACGGTCATATGCGTGCACCTCTTCCCCGCGCTGATGGTGACAAAGATACTGGAGCTGTATGACCCGTCACTTTGCACGGCCTTTGTCGCGACGGACTACACGTGCAGCCCGAGCGTGGGCGACAGCCGTCTCGGGTGCTGCTTCATCCCGGCTCCCTCCCTTGCCGGGGATTTCGTTTCCGGCGGAATAAGGCCGGAGCTTATAGTCCCCTCCGGGATACCGATACGCCCGGAGTTCTACACACGCACGCCAAAAGCTGAGGCAAAGCGCAGCTTCGGCATTGAGCCTTCGCATCAGCACCTTGTCGCAATGACAGGCAGCATCGGCTGCGGCCCATTAAAGGAACTGACCGAAACGCTCGCGGAGACAATGACGTATGAGCAGGAGCTGACGGTCGTGTGCGGGGCAAATGAGAAGCTGCACCGGCATCTCGCCTCGCGCTATGCGGGTCAGGCAAACATCCACATCCTCGGCTTTGAGAAGAACGTTTCCCTGCTGCTCGACAGCGCCGATCTCTATCTGACAAAGCCCGGCGGGATAAGCGTCACTGAAGCTGCGGCAAAAGCTCTGCCCATGGTGCTGATAGACGCGATAGCCGCGGTGGAGGAATATAATCTCGACTTTTTTACGAAAGCCGGGGCCGCCGTCACCGCCGCCACTCCGGAAGAGCTGGCTGCCTGCTGCCTCGAGCTGCTGGCGCAGCCCGAGCGGCGTGCTGAGATGTCCGCCGCCATTGCGGATGCCGTGCCGCTGAACGCAGCGGAGACGATACACGAGACCATGTGCGAGCTGCACAGGATGAGCATCAAGGCTGTCGATATGTAAAAAAATGACTGTACCGAATGGTGCAGTCATTTTTTCATATTTATTTCCTGCGGGTGCGCTGGCGGCGCTCGGAGTACATGCGGTTGTCGGCGATCCTGCTGTCAGACTCCTGCATGAACTTCTTGAGTCTGTCCTCAAAGTCCATGTTCCCGCTGGTCGATGCCGCAGGAGGCACCGGCGTACGCGCAGGTTTTTCGCGCTTCGGCTGCGCGTCCCGGCTGCGCGGGGCGCTCTCCTGCTTCGGCGGCTCAAGCGCGCGCTTTATGGAGAGGTTGATACGCCCCTCGTCGCTTATCCCGATGACCTTGACCTTCACGGTCTGGCCTACCTTGAGATATTCGTTTACGTCACTGACATAGGTGTTGGCCACCTCCGAAATATGTACAAGGCCGCTCCTGCCCCCGTCGAGCGCGACAAACGCGCCGAATTTGGCGATACCCGTGACTTTCCCTTCCAGCACTTCACCGACCGTCAGCTCCATGTTTACCCCTCTCTGTCTGTTGTAAAATAAAATATTATATCCCCCGGCTTGACAAGACCCAGCCGCTCGCGTGCAAGGCGCTCAAGCTCTTCATCGCTCAGCCCCGCTTCAAGCTTTTCCCGCAGCGCGGCATTGTCCGCCGTCCGCTCTTCAAGTTCGGCGCACAGCTCCTGCTGCACGGCAGCCGCCGCGCGCAGCTCCCCGCCGACTGCCGCCACGCTTGCGCAGGCATACAGCGTCAGCGATATCAGGACAATGCATATCAGCGTGTCTCTTGTGTTCATGTCAATCCACTTTCTGCTTATGCTTTATAATAAAACATTCGCGCGATTTTTGAAAGATACTTTTTGCATATTTACAAAATTTTTTTATTACTTTTTTACACCCCCGCGCCGCCCCTGCTGCCGCGGTATCGACCGCGGTGAACGCGGGCAGCAGGAGGGCGCTGAGCGTCTGCATATACATGCAGAAACCGACGGCTGCCGCGGCCAGCGACCATGTCCCCATCCTGCCGCTCCCGGTGCGCATGGCAAGCAGGAAGAACAGTGCGCCGCCTGCCGCGCAGAAGAGCACGTCCAGCGCTCCCCCGCCCCGGCCCGCCGCGCGCCTTATCGGGCGGAGCATATCATACACAAGCCCAAGCATCGCGCCGCCAAGCAGGAAAGCAAGCAGCTCCAGCGCCTGCCCTTCAATGCTCTGCCCCACGTCAGCCGCCGAACAGGCGCGACCACAGCGTGCCCTTCGGTGCGCTCTCGTCGTAGCTCAGTTCCTGCACCTTGCCGCGCACCTCGAGCTGCCCGGAGTCCAGATCGATGCGCTCGATGTGCAGACCCTCGCCGCGCACAGTGAGCTCGCCCATGCTCGTTGTGAGAACGACGAGGCTCTCATCAAATCCGCTGACGTCCTCCACGCCGGTAAGACTCAGCTTATCCCGGTTCTCCATGCTGAGCGTATGGCTGCGCTGCACCTCGCTCCTGCTCTGTTCATACGACATATTGCTTTCACCCCCATAGCATATATATGCAGTGGGGGTGAAAAACATGTCCGGAGATGTTATGACAGCAGCATCCGGTCGTTGTCGAGCGCCTTGCCGACGCCCGCTCTGAAGCGTGCAAGGAGGTCGTTTACAGTAAGCCCGCTGCGCTCCGCGCCGCCGACGTCGAGAATCATCCTGCCGGAATCCATCATGAGGGTGCGGCTGCCGAGTTCGAGCGCGGACTGCATATTGTGCGTGATCATCATGCAGGTGAGCTTCTCTTCGCTCACTACCCTGCGCGTGAGCTCCAGCACCTTCTCCGCCGTGCCGGGGTCGAGAGCTGCGGTGTGCTCATCGAGCAGCAGGAGCTTCGGCGGGACGATCGTCGCCATGACGAGCGTCAGCGCCTGGCGCTGGCCGCCTGAGAGCAGGCCGACCGGCTGGCGCAGCCTGTCCTCAAGCCCCATGTCGAGCTGAGCGAGCCTGTCGCGGAAGAGGTCGCGGTCAGCCTTGGTGATGTGCGCAAACCACCCGCCGCGTCCCGCGGCGAGGGCGAGGTTTTCTTCTATCGTCATGCCCGGAGCAGTGCCGCGCATCGGATCCTGAAAGAGCCGGCCTATCCGCTTTGCACGCTTATGCTCCGGCTGGAAAGTGATGTCCTCCCCGTCGAGGATGATGCTGCCGCTGTCTGTGAGGAAGCTGCCGCAGATGGCGTTAAAGAGCGTGGACTTGCCCGCGCCGTTTGCGCCGATGATCGTGACAAAGTCGCCGCGTTCAAGCTCGAGCGAAAGATCGGGTATGGCGGTCTTTTCATTCACGGTGCCGGGGTTAAAGGTCTTTGAAATATGGCTGAGCTTCAGCATGCGCCCTCGCCCCCTTTCCCTTTGGCGTGCGCCATTCTGCGGCGCAGCATCGGCAGGCGCGTCTTGAGGTACGGCACGGAGATCGCCAGAATGACGATTACCGATGAGACGAGCTTGAGCATGAACGCCGGCATATTGAGCCGCAGCGCAACGGTATAGACAAGGCGGAAGATCACCGAGCCGAGCACTACGCCGACGGCGCGCCTGAACACGCCGCCGCGGCCCATGACCGTGCCGCCGATGAGGAGCGAGGCCAGAGCTATCGTGACCATGCCGGTGCCGAGGTTAATGTCCACAGCCTTCTGGGACTGCGCCATCAGGCAGCCGGAAAGGCCGGTGAGAGCGTTTGCCGCGCAGAGGCCGACCGTCGTCGTGAACGCGGGGTTCACGGACGAGGAGCGCACCATGTCCGGGTTATTGCCGGTCGCGCGGATGGCAAGGCCAAGGCGGGTGCGCAGGAAAAGCGTGATGAACACGAGTGCGAGGAGCACCGCCGCGCCGGAGACGATGAGCTTATAGCCCCCGGCAAAGGGTGTGCCGGAGAGGGCAGATTTAAGCAGTGAGAACACCGTGTCGGTCTTATTGAGGCTCAGGAGTGACGAGCCGCCCATGACCGCTATGTTTATGGAATAGAGCGCAGTGTTCACGATGATGCCGGCAAGCAGGCTGTTCACGCCCATGCGCGTCTGAAGTATCGCCACGATGAAGCCGGAGCAGATGCCCGCTGCCATTGCCGCGCCGAGCGAGAGCCACGGGTGCCCGGCGATTGCAACAGCCGCGCCGACTGCCGCACCGAGAGTGAAGCAGCCGTCGGTCGACAGGTCGCACACGTTCAGCATCGTATAGCTCAAAAACAGCGCCAGCACCGTCAGTGAGCAGATAAGCCCCAGCTCAAGCGCAGTCTGTCCGAGAGACAGGATAGTTAAAATGTCCATACTTGTCCTCTTTTTCTAACTGTGCGCAGACTCAGCGTTGAGCCGGGTCTGCGCACTTGGTTTGATGTGGTGTTATTACTTGATGTCGTCAAAGCTCTCGGCGGTGGTGAGGGTCACGATGCGGGAGCAGAGGTCGGTGAACGCTGCTTCGACGTCTGCGTAGTCATAGCCGAGCTCGGCGCAGATATCGGTGTTTATGGTAGCGGTGCCGTTATCGAAGGTCATGACCGGGGTGGATGCGGGGTCAGCGTCCTCAAGGAGTATCTGCGCGGCCATGTTCGCGGTCTCAACACCGAGGTTTGCGTAATCAACGCCATAGCCGAGGAATGCGCCGTTGAGGGCGAAGGAGTCAGCGCCGGTGTACTGCGGGATGCCTGCCTTGGCGAAGGTCTCATAGATCGCAAGCTCGGCGGTCATGATGGTGTTGTCGGTCGGGGTGAAGACGGCGTCGACCTTGTCGGCGACCAGAGCGTCGGCGGCGAGCATGACCTCGTCGGTCGTGGTGCCGGTGCGCTCGATGTACTTGACGCCCTTGTTATCGAGGTATTCCTTAGCTTTCTCAATGGGAGCTGCGGAGGAATCCTGTCCCTGGTCGTAGAGCAGGCCGATGGTCTCAGCATCGGGGTCAAGGGCGAAGATGAGGTTCATTATCGCGTCGGTATCGAGGTAGTCGGAAGTGCCGGTGACGTTCGCGCCGGGGGCTTCGAGGGATTCGACGAGTCCCGCGCCGACGGGGTCGGACACCGCTGAGAACACGACGGGAGTCCGGCTGTCCTCGGTCGCGGTCTGCATGCGCATCGCGACAGGCGTTGCGACGCCGATCATGAGGTCTACCTTATCGGCGAGGTAGTCGGAAATTATCTGCTCCATAACGCTTGCGTCGGCATTGCAGTTATCGTAGAGGACCTTGAACTCCACGCCCTTCTCTTCGCCTATCTCGGCAAGACGGGTCTGGATATTGTCAACGATCTGGTTGAGGGAAGCGTCGTCAACGTAGTTGCACAGGCCGATCGTGTAAGTCGTCTTTGCCTGAGAGTCCGCTGATGTATCGGCTGCGGGGGCTGCGGCTTCGCTGCCGCAGGCCGCGAGAGCGAGGCACATTACAGCGGCAAGAACACCGGCGATTGCTTTACGGATGATGTTTGTCTTTTTCATGGTTGTTTCCTCCATTTGGCTTTTTAGCCTTGATTTGATTCTGGGCGGCGATGGAGGGGCCGCTGCCGACGGCCTTGTTTCGGAGCATGGATATAAAAAAACAACCCCCGTCCCACACATGGGACAAGAGCTGCACACTCCTGCGATACCACCCAAATTGACGTTCTTTGAAAACGCCCTCTCGCTTACGCGTACCATCATACGCGCCCTGAAAGATAACGGTACAGGTTTCCGTCGGCATCTACTCGGGCAAAGCCCTTTCAAACCGCCCTCCGAAGTCCATTCGCCCCGCGCCATACGACCGTGATCACACCACCCACGGTTCTCTGCACAATGGTTATGCCGGGTTACTACTCTCCGTCACAGGTTTACTACAACTGTTCTGTTGATGGCGTCATTATAGCCGCGCGGTTTTGATATGTCAAGAGTCTTTTTTCACTTTTTGCAGGCTGACGAAATTTCAGTCCCCGCGTTTTCGACGATTTGTCTGCTATGACAATGAACAAGGGATGACACGCGGTCATCCCTTGTTTATTAAAATCAACGTCCGGTTATATCTTCATGCAGACGTCCCATGCGCCCCAGATGACGGTGCGCAGGTTGCCTATA